>ERZ778516.2474-NODE-2474-length-12295-cov-3.614379_pt1 | contig 12295 bp, 10 predicted proteins | sample MGYA00510342_ERZ778516 | MGnify/ENA primary metagenome ERZ778516 (study PRJEB29527, sample SAMN07138961) | mouse gut metagenome | material: feces | host: mouse | place: China:Nanjing | collected 2016-01-25 ...
GCTATCCGTTCTCTGGGAAAATCAAATGCGGCAGATGCGGAGCAAGCTATGTCGCCCGATATAAGACCCGTAAAGACGGAAGCAGATACAAGGCGTGGCGTTGCTACGAAGCGGCAAAACACGGCAGACCGCACATCGACAAGGCGGGCAATCAAGCAGGCTGTTCTGGTGAGAGTATCCGCAATGAGGATGCGGTTTATTTGCTGTACCTTGTTTGCAGGGAGCTGAAAATCAACCGCCAGAAAGTTGTCGATAATCTCACCAGAACGATTGACTTATGTCTGCGGATAAACCTAACAGGAACAAGCACAAGTGCCTTATCGGAGAAAATCGAAGAAGCTAAGAGAAAGCGTACAGGTCTTATAGACCTCTATACAAGCGGCAACATAGACAAAACCGAGTTCACGGCTCTAAGAGCCAAGTATGACGAGGATATTGAAAAGCTAAAGTCTATGGCGGAGGGAATTGAGCAGCAGCAGACGATGATACTCAAACAGCGGGAATTGATGGAGGATATAAAGAACGCCATTGACGAGCTGATTAACGGTATCCAGTACGAGGACGAATACTACACCCAGATACTCGATAAGATGGTAATCAGCGATAAAAACCATATAGATGTTTATTTGAAGATGCTGCCGCATAAATGGAGCTTTACGGCAGCAAAGGGCGTTACGGGGGCTTTAGAAACGCTCGCGGGGAAGCGTCCAATGGAAGCTCCCCCGCACACTGAGGCGAAAAAAGCTGAAGCCTCAGAAAACTCCATTTCTGAGGCTTCACTACCGATATCGGTAAGAAGCCCTGCCACCTCGCGGAAAGGCATGGTATAGCGCTGTGCCAGGTAGCGCATGGATGCAGCCAGCTCGCCGTCCGGGCCGCCGAACTGTGACAGGATAACCTGTGCGATTTTCGGATTCGGCACGGAAATGTTTACCGGGTACTGAAGTCTTTTTTCATAATTCCACATTTAGCAGTAACCCCCTTCCCATGGCCATGGCTGGTCAGCCCAGTACCAGTGGTCGTCGTCATTGATTACATCCATATTCAGCGGCCCGTACTGCGCTGCGTAAGTGTCGAGTGCGTGGCGGCGCATCTGGCTGTATTTCTGGAAAAATTCCAGTGCCTTCTGGTCATCCGGATGGGTGTCGAGGTAAAGCGCCATGTCGTAAGCCATAAAGCTTACCTTATTAATCCAGGAAAATAATTCCTGCCTGTTTTTGGCCTGGTTCATCCGCGCATCACGCTCCTTCCAAGAAATGGTTTGTCAAGCTCCGGGAAAATCGTGCCTGTTCGAAATGCCTGTTCCGGCTCGTAGGTGCTGGCAAGCTGCTGCCATGGCACGGTGGAAATGGCAAGGTGGCAGGTACAGCTGACTGCATTCGGGCATCCGCTGGAAGCTGCGGCATATGGCACAGCGCCGCAGCCGGCTGGCTGGTAACAGTTCCTCATAAAAATACTCCTGATTCTTTTTAGTATAAAATATGCATAAAATGGAAAACTGGTGCATAGATTAGAGCATATTTGAAAATTCCATGCGTCTGGCTGATGTGCCTGCCCCAGACACAGTCAATCAAAAATTGTAATATTTTGTAAGGATTCGCTGCTATTTACAGCCTCATATCCTGATAATCTTGTCAAGGGTAAATTGGCTGTGAATAGTAACAAGGATTCATTTGCAAAATGCTGCAGGGCATAAGTTTTTTTTTCAGTACAAGCTATGAAATAAAGCAGAATATGTAGATTTTTTGGGAAAATTATATTATAATCTGGACTATCGGAAAGAAATGGCCAGTACGGGTATCTGAGAGATTGTTAAAAAAATAACAATTATTGGAAGCTGCATGGGAAACAGATACAGGCTGGCAGAAAAAATAAACAGATGGGGGAAATGGTATGTACAATGATGAGAATGTCATTAAAATCAAGCATGACGTGCTGTATGAAGTAGCAAAGCTGGCTTTTGACGGAACGCTGGAAGAAAAGCGCGATTTTATTCCGGAAAAGCTGATTCCAGGCCCGGTACCGCAGTTCCGCTGCTGTATTTACAAGGAAAGGGAAATCATCCGCCAGAGAGTGCGCCTGGCAGAAGGCAAAAATCTCGGCTCGCAGGATGATGGAAACGTCATTCAGGTTATCAGTTCTGCCTGTGAAGGATGTCCGATTTCCAGTTACACCGTTACAGACAACTGCCAGAACTGTCTTGGAAAAGCCTGCATGAACGCCTGCAAGTTCGGGGCGATTACCATGGGCCGTGACCGTTCCTATATCGACCCGTCCAAGTGCAGGGAATGCGGCCAGTGTGCAAAGGCATGCCCGTACAATGCGATTGTCGGCGTGAAGCGTCCTTGCAAGGTAGCATGTCCGGTAGATGCGATTACATATGACGAGTACAACGTTTCGGTTATTGATAAGGAAAAATGCATCCGCTGCGGCCAGTGCATCCATAACTGTCCGTTTGGTGCCATCGGTTCCCAGACCTTTATCGTAGATGTAATTGAAGCGCTCAAATCCGGCAAAAAGGTATATGCAATGGTTGCGCCAGCCACAGAAGGCCAGTTCGGTGCAGACATTACCATGAAAAGCTGGAAAGAAGCTTTGAAAAAAATAGGCTTTGAAGATACGGTAGAAGTCGGCCTTGGCGGAGACATGACCGCAGCCAGCGAAGCAGATGAATGGGCAGAGGCTTATAAGGAAGGAAAGAAGATGACGACTTCCTGCTGTCCGGCATTTGTCAATATGGTACATAATATTTATCCGGAGCTGAATGACCATGTATCTACGACGGTTTCTCCGATGTGCGGTGTTTCGCGCATGATTAAGTCCAAAGACCCGGATGCTTATACGGTATTTATCGGGCCCTGCATTGCCAAAAAATCAGAAGTCAAAGACCAGAAGATTGAAGGAAATGCAGATGCCGTGCTGACTTACAGTGAAATCCGTACGATTTTGAAGGTGAAGGATATCACGCTGGAGCCGGCAGAAAACGATTACCAGGAATCCAGTATTTTCGGAAAACGGTTTGGCAATTCCGGCGGCGTGACAGAAGCTGTGCTTCAGTGCTTAAAGGAAACAGACCAGGAGATGGATGCAAAAGTATGCAGGGCAAATGGCGCCGCGGAATGCAAGAAAGCACTGCTTTTGATGAAAGCCGGAAAACTGCAGGAAGACTTTATCGAAGGCATGGCATGTACCGGCGGCTGTGTAGGCGGCCCGAGTGCATTCCAGGACCAGATAAAAGCGAAAAAGAACCGGGAAGCGCTGCTGTCACAGGCAGATGACCGGAATGTGCATGGAAATCTCGGCAATTACGAAATGGATAAATTCTCCATGCACCGTGCATAATGGGAAATCTGTCAATGAAATGGAACCCATCCCAGATAAAAGCCGCATCTCATGCCAGCGGCCCGTGCCTTGTTCTTGCAGGGCCGGGCAGCGGCAAGACCGCGGTTATTACGAAACGCACCGAACAGCTGATTGCCCGCTGCGGCATTGCGCCGGGAAGCATTTTAGTCGTCACCTTTACGAAAGCGGCAGCGATGGAAATGCAGCGGCGTTTTGAGCAGATGACGGCCGGCCGTTACCGGGGAGTCAGCTTTGGCACGTTTCACGCAGTCTTTTTTACTATCTTAAAGCATGCCTATCATTATTCTGCATCCAGTATCATCCGCGAAGAAGACAAATATCAGTTCATGCGGGAAATCATTGCAAAAAACAGGATTGAATGCGAAGACGAAACCGAGTTTTCCAGCAGCATATTAAGTGAAATCAGCGTGCTCAAAAACAGCGGGGCTGCGCTGGAGCACTATTATCCAATGCACTGCGGCAGGGATATATTCCAGCTTGTGTACCGGGAATATGCAGGATATATGCAGCGCCGCCGCCTGATTGATTTTGACGATATTCTGGTATATACCAAAGAGCTGTTAGAGCAGCGCGCGGATATCCGCCATGCGTGGCAGCAGAAATTTTCGTATATTATGGTGGATGAATTTCAGGATATTAACCGCCTGCAGTATGATGCTGTACGCCTGCTGGCCGGAGATGCTGCAAACCTGTTTGTGGTCGGAGATGATGACCAGTCTATTTACCGTTTCCGCGGTTCCAGGCCGGAGCTGATGCTGAATTTTCCAAAAGATTATCCGTCTGCCGATGTGATAAGGCTGTCTGTGAATTACCGCTGCCCGAAAGAGGTGATTCAAAAAGCCGGCTGCCTGATTGCCCATAATAAAAACCGTTTTGCAAAGCAGATTGAAAGTGCGGCTCCTGTATCGGATAAGCCTGCATTTTCGTGTACCTGCTTTGAGCAGGCGCAGCAGGAGAATCAGGCCATTATCGATATCATCCGTTCCCATGCAGGGCAGGGCGGCAGCTACAGCCAGATTGCCGTGCTGTACCGGACAAATACCCAGCCGGGCCCGCTGATTGCAAAGCTGATGGAGTATAACCTGCCATTCCGCACAAAAGAGCGGATTCCAAATGTATATGACCACTGGATTGCAAAAGACCTGCTGGCTTATCTGCGGCTTGCGCTTGGAAGCCGCGCCCGCCAGGATTTCCTGCGCATTATGAACCGCCCGAAACGGTATCTCAGCAGGGAGAGCCTGGAGCAGCAGGAAGTGGATTTTGACAGGTGGATGGATTTTTACCGGGAACAGCCATGGATTGCGGAGCGCATAGAGCAGCTTTTTTATGATTTGCAGGTCATTTCCCGAATTACGCCGTATGCTGCCGTCAATTATATCCGCAAAGCCTGTGGATATGAGGATTACCTGGCAGAGTATGCCATGCAGCGCCAGATACCGCAGGGAGAGCTTTTCGAAGTGCTGGACGAGATTCAGGAGAGCACGAAGCAGTACCATGCGCTTTCGGACTGGATAAAATTTACACAGGATTATGCAGAGGAATTAAAACAGAAGCAGCAGGTTCAGCAGGTGCAGGAGGACTGCATCAGTATTATGACGCTGCATGGCTCGAAGGGCCTGGAATACGATATTGTGATTATTGCGGATGTCAATGAGGGCGTGATTCCGTATAAAAAAGCCGTGCTCGAAGCAGAGCTTGAGGAAGAACGGCGGATGATGTACGTCGGAATGACGCGGGCGAAAAAGAGACTGTATCTTTTTTATGTCAAAACAGCACGTGGCAGAAAAGCAGAGCCTTCCTGCTTTCTGGAAGAAATGAAATGATTTTTAAGAAAAAGATATACAAATGCCAAAACTTAATGCTATAATAGGCACAGAGACATAAGACAGAGCGGGACACAAGACAAGATTCGTTTCCGGATAATAGGCAGACAGGAGAAGGCATGAGTATGGAATATACAATCATTGAGGGAAATTACGCAAAAATCGGTGTCTCCAGAATCGCAGATACGGTGTATTTTACATTCGAAGGGGAAAAGGAGCAGGAATGTGCCATCTGGCTGTATGCGGCAGAAAAAGAGCCGGTACGCATTCCGGTTCCCAGCGAATACTGTATCGGGGCACTGAGGTCTGTTGGAATTAAGGGACTAAAGTGGAAAAAATTAAATTATCATTATGAAATAGACGGGCAGACAGTACCGGACCAGCATGCGTGCAAAATTATCGGACGGGAAATATGGAAGGATGCGAGGCGGCTGCAGGACGGCCTTTTCGTGCGTGCAGGCTTTGATTTTACGGAATTTGACTGGCAGGGTGACCGTTTCCCGGAAATTCCGCGGGAAAAAATGATTATGTACAAGCTGAATGTGCGCAGCTTTACGATGGACGGGGGAGCTGCCGGCAGGAAAAAAGGAACGTTTGCCGCAGTTACGGATAAAATACCATATCTGAAAGAACTCGGTGTCACGTCGCTGGAGCTGATGCCGGTCTATGAATTTGAAGAACTGATGCCGCAGCAGCCAGCCGGACAGGATGTGGACGGCTGGAGCGAAAATGCCATGGAAGGGCTTGCGCTGGAAAAAAACGGGACCGGAAAAAGCATGGAAGCTGCGTGCAGGGTAAACTGCTGGGGCTATGTGCCGGGGGATTATTATGCGCCAAAGGCTTCCTACAGTGCGGCCGGGGAGCCTTCTGCCGAGCTGAAAACACTCATACGCACGCTTCATAAAAACCACATGGAATGCATTTTAGAGATGTATTTTGACGAAAAGATGAACCAGAACATCGCAGTGGAAATCCTGCGCTACTGGGTCATGGAATACCATGTGGACGGCTTTCACCTGCTCGGGGCAGCGCTGCCGGTCAATGCCATGGCACAGGATTTGATTTTGAGGCGTACAAAGCTGTTTGCAGAAGGGTTTAGTGAGCGCCTGTTTGAAAAACAGTGTACTTATCCGCGCCTGTTTGTATACAATGAAGATTTCCTGTATGCATCCAGAAAGCTGTTAAGCCAGGACCGGGGCAGCATGCAGGAGCTGCTAAACCAGTTAAAGCGCCAGAATCCGGTATTTGGATTTGTTAATTTCATTGCAGGAAATAACGGGTTTACGCTTGCAGATTTATTCAGCTATGAGCGCAGGCATAATGAGGAAAACGGCGAAGGCAACCAGGACGGGCTGATCTGGAATTTCAGCACCAACTGCGGCGTGGAAGGGCCGACCCGCAAGCGCAGCATTGTCGAATACCGCAGAAAGCAGATGCGCAATGCGGCCGTGCTTGTGCTGATTGGGCAGGGCGTGCCTCTTTTTATGGCTGGAGATGAATTTGGCAATTCGCAGCAGGGCAATAATAACTGCTACTGCCAGGATAATAAAACCGGCTGGGTAAACTGGAGCAGCTTAAAGCGCAATGCGGCTTTTGCGCAGTTTGTGCGCCAGATGATGGCATTCCGCAAAAATCATCCGGTTTTAAGCAGCAGCCGTCCGATGCAGATGTGCGACTACAAGCTGAAAGGCTTTCCAGACCTTTCCTATCACGGGGAAAATGCCTGGGTGATGTCCCCGGGCCTGTACCCGCATGCGATTGGAATGCTGTATTATGGTGCCTACGCACTGCGGGAAGACGGCACGGAGGATGATTTTATTTATGTCGGGATGAATTTTCACGAGCAGCCGCGCAGCCTTGCACTGCCGAAGCTGCCACAGAAGCGCCGCTGGTACCTGGCTGTCAGCACGGCAGAGAAAGACATGCCGTTTTGCGAGCCGCCCGTGCTTCTGGAAAAGAAGTACCAGATAGAAGTGCCGGGACAGGCAATTTTAATTTTAGTCGGGAAGTGAGTGGTTATGAATTACATTGCAAATGCTGTCAAACATTTCAAAACAATAGGTCATCATAAAAAACTGGTTATGCAGGCATGCTTCCGGCTCGGCCTGTACTGGCAGGGACTGACGCATGACCTGTCCAAGTATACATGGCCGGAGCTGCGCACGGGCATTCTCTATTACAGGGAAGGCCAGAGCCCGCATAACGGGGAGCGGGAAAGGTTTGGCTATTCCACGGCGTGGCTGCATCATAAGGGGCGCAATAAGCATCACGCGGAATACTGGATTGACTATACCGCAGAACCTGACCCGCAGCAGCGGCATGTGACCGGCATGAAAATGCCTGTAAAATATCTGGTTGAAATGTTTGCAGACCGCATCAGCGCGTCCAAAAACTACCGGGGAGACCAGTACCGCGACAGTGACCCGTTAGCTTATTATGAAAAGCGCAAATCTTATATGGTCGTGCATGATGCGACAAGAAAGCAGCTGGAAATCCTGCTCCATATGCTGGCGGAAAAGGGCGAGGAGGAGACGTTTGCCTATATCCGCCAGTATATCCTGCGAAAGAAAAAGGCACCGGCGTTTTTACGGCTGCTGCGCAATGTCCATCGGGAATAACTGCATCATATCTTCGGGAAGCGGGGCAAAGGCCTTTTGCAGCTGTCCGGTAACCGGATGATAAAACGTTAGGTTTCCGGCATGGAGAGCCTGTCTTTTCATGCCGGAATCCCCGGGATTGGGATGATAGAGAAAATCCCCAATCAGCGGGTGTCCGCAGTAACGCATGTGCACGCGTATCTGGTGTGTGCGCCCGGTTTCCAGCCAGAGCTTTAAAAACGAAAGCCCGTTTCGGCAGGCCAGCCGTTCGTAATGGGTAACGGCCGGCTCTCCACTGGCAAAATCGACCGTCCGTTCAATCACAGACGGTGCTTTCCGCGCAATCGGGGCATCAATCGTGCCTGATATTTCCGTAATTCCTTCGGCAATTGCATAATACGTCCGGTGAATGGCGCGCTCCCGCATCTGCTGGTTCAGCACGCAGCTGCTGTAAGCGTGCTTGGCGATAATGGCAAGGCCGCTCGTGTCGCGGTCTAAGCGGTTTACACAGCGGAATGGGTAGCATTCCCGGCGCTGCATGGCGTGGAAGGCTGCGGCATTGGCAAGCGTGTTTTCTAAATGACCCATTGAAGGATGCACGGGCATTCCGGCAGGCTTGTCGGCAATCAGAAGGTCTTCATCTTCGTAAACCACGCGAAACGGCAGGGCTTTCGGACAGGCTGCATCTGTACCGCATGGTTCCGCCAGCCGGATGGCCAGAAGGTCGCTTTCCTTTAATATATGGCTGGTATAGGCCCAGATTCCGTTTATTAATATGCCGCATTCGGTTTTTTTCAGCTGCGTGATGACGCTGTGGGAATAGCGTTTTTGTTTTAAAAATGCCAGGATGCTCTGTCCGGCAGTACCTCTTGTTATCTGGTAAGTCAGTATTCGTTCCATGGGAAGTATTTTACAGGAAAACCGGCGGCTTGAAAAGAGGGAAAACAGCTTTCTGGATTTGAAATTTAAAAATTGGAAAGGCACGCTGCGGCATGCACCTACATAGAATATAAGAAAGTGGCTTTGAGGTGCGGGTTTTTGAAGACTTTTCTGCCGCCTTTGGGTATACAGGAGGAGAAAAAAGCTTTAGAAGAAATGCAGGGAGGAAGCCTTGAGGCCCGAAATACACTGATTGTGCATAATATGCGCCTCGTGGCGCATATTGCAAAAAAGTACCAGAATGCAGAGGAAGACATGGAGGAAATGATTTCTATCGGCACGATTGGCCTGATTAAGGCGGTTATGACGTTTCAGCCGGAGAAAGGCTCCAGGCTCTCTACCTATGCGGCAAGGTGCATTGACAACGAGCTTTTGATGCATCTGCGCGGAAAGCGCCGGACAGCAAGGGAAGTATCGATTTATGAACCGATTGGCACAGATAAAGAAGGCAACCAGATTAACTTTATTGATATCATAGAGAGTGAAGAACCGGATGTCATTGAACGCATGGACAAAAACGGAAAAATCAGTTACCTGCAAAAGCTTCTGCCCCGGATTCTGACAGACCGGGAGCAGGAAATCATTATTCTGCGCTACGGCCTTTTGGACGATGAGCCGGTGACGCAGAAACAGATTGCAGGACGGCTTGGCATCTCGCGGTCTTATGTAAGCCGGATTGAAAAGCGGGCGCTGGAAAAAATGCGGGTGTGCTTAGAGAGCGGGAATGTGTAAACAGGCAGGGATTCAGGCAGGCGCAGTCCCTGCCTGTTTCAGGAAAGGGAGAAACAGGAATGGCGTGGGGAGCAGATGGCATCCGCTTTTGCTGGCTGACAGGCACGCAGCTGTCGGACATGCTTCGAAGCCACCGGCACCTGCAGTGGATCTGGGGCGTTTTATCCGGGTTTGAAACAGGCATTGCCCTTGAACAGGTGCTGGAATATCCGCTGCCGGGTGCGGATGATAACCGCATTTGGGAAAATCCCGTTGTCGTCCGGCATCCGTTAGCAGAGATTGAAATCGTGCCATGGGACAGCTCCATGGTATTTTTTGTGAGCAGGAAAAAAGAGCCTGTGAGAAGGTTTCGGGAAGGGTTTGTTCTGAGTGAGGATTTCACAGAACAGATGTTTGGAAAAGGAGAACTATGAAAAAGGAATACATGCAGGCAGAAGGGCATTCTTTCCATAAGGAAGAATCAGTAAAGAAGGACATGAGTATGTATTCAGTGAAGGGGCTATTGCTTTTCCCGATGATATCGAAAAGCCGGCAAGAACCATGCTGACTTCAGAATCGAGCCTGAACAGAAGCACGCATATTATTGAAGACCCGCAAAATGAGAAATTACGGCTGATTACGCCGCTTGAAGCAGAATGAAATATTTGAAGAAGAAGTATAAAGCTGAACTGGCTGCAAACATTAAAATTCCATAAATCCCTTCCCAAGCTGCCAGATTTATGATACGATAACCATATCTTTTTTGATTCTTGAAATTTCCGCCGGTTCCCAGCCTTTGCTTAAAGGCGCGGCAGTTCAGAAAATCCCCAGGCAGCAGAGGCTGCAGCAAAACCAGAAATACCTGCACATTGAAAAAGGAGAATTTATTTGTACAGCATTGTATCAACAGCGATTATACGCGGAATCAGCAGCGTTCCGGTGCAGGTGGAAGCGGATGTCAGCGACGGGCTGCCGATGTTTGAAATGGTAGGTTTTCTGGCTTCGGAAGTAAAGGAAGCAAGGGAACGGGTCAGGACGGCGCTGCGCAGCTGCGGCTACAGCCTGCCGGCAAAGCGGATTACCGTTAACCTGTCTCCGGCAAACATGAAAAAGACCGGGTCTTCGTTTGACCTGCCGGTAGCCGCTGCGATTCTGGCAGCGCTTGGCATTGTGCCGTCCGAAAGCCTGACGTCCATGCTGGTGATGGGCGAAGTCCGCCTGAATGGAAAAATCCAGCCAGTGGAAGGCATCCTTCCGGCAGCGGCACAGGCAGCGGAACAGGGATTTACACACTGCATGGTGCCTTACGGGAATCTTGCGGAAGCATCTTTGATTTCGAATGTGAAAATTGTGGCTGTCAGGGATATGGAAGAAGTGATTGCTTATTTAAAACAGCCGCAAAAGGCCTGCCTGATGAAAGCCCAAAAGACCGGGAGCATATGCTGCCTGGAAAAAGAGCCTGCCAGCCCGGAGCCGGACTTTTCACAGATTAACGGCCAGCGGCTTGTACGGCGGGCCAGTGAAGTGGCGGCAGCTGGCATGCATAACCTGCTGATGGTCGGGCCACCCGGCGCGGGAAAAACGATGACGGCCCGGTGCATTCCGGGCATCCTGCCGCCAATGTGCGGCCAGGAGCAGCTGGAGCTGGCCAAAATATACAGTGTCAGCGGGCTGCTTGTGCATGACAGCCAGTTTCATGTTATCCGGAAACGCCCGTTCCGCAGCCCGCACCATACCATCACGCCGCAGGGCCTGGCAGGGGGCGGGAAAAAGCCGAAGCCGGGTGAGATTTCGCTCGCGCACAAGGGCGTGCTGTTTTTAGACGAGCTGGCGGAATTCCACAAATCCACGCTGGAACTGCTGCGCCAGCCAATGGAAGAAAAGCAGATTCATATATCCAGGCTGCATGGCAGCTGCACATACCCGGCGGATTTTATGCTTGTGGCAGCCACAAATCCATGTCCCTGCGGTGCATATCCCGACATGAACCGCTGCCGCTGCACGCAGAGTGCAATCGACCGCTATCTGGGCCGTATCAGCCAGCCGCTTTTAGACCGCATTGATATCTGCGTGGAAATGGCGCAGCTTTCTTACGGCGAGCTTACAGCAGGAAAGGAAAACGAAAGCTCGGCAGTTATCCGGGAACGGGTCTGCGCGGCGTGGGAGGTGCAAAAAGAGCGCTATAAAGGAAGCGGCATTTTTTTCAACAGCCAGGCTCCGGCAGACGGACTGAAAGAAATCTGCCGCATCGGTACAAAAGAGGAGAGGTTTTTGCAGGATATGTACCAGCAGCTTCACCTGACGGCCCGTTCGTACCACAAAATCCTGCGCGTGGCAAGGACAATTGCCGACCTTTCACACAGCAGGGATGTCAGCATGCAGCATCTTTCCGAAGCGTTCTGCTACCGCAGCCTGGACCGGAAATACTGGGAAAGGTGGTAGCCTGTGCAGAGAGAAATGGACTATGCGGATAAAAAAACGGATGCAGCAGAATCTGGAATCATATGGGGCAATCACCGGAAAGAGGAAGAAAGGGAAAGCGGCCCAGACAGCGTGGAAAGCAGAAAATATGCCTACTGGTTCAGCTGTGCCAGTGATTTTAATTACCGGGTGCAGAAGCTGCTGATTACCGTTTGCGGCAGTGCAAAAGAAATATACGGGCTGGACAGCCGCCAGCTGGAAAAAATTCCGGGGCTGATGCATAAGGATGCAGGCCGGCTCATAGAATCTAAAAAAACATGGGACACCGACCTGCAGTGGGAGAGGCTGGAGCAGTCAGGCGTTCGTTTTACCAGCCTGGAATGCGGGGATTATCCGCCGCAGCTGCGGGAACTGGCGGATGCCCCGTATGGGATTTTTTAC
>ERZ778516.2475-NODE-2475-length-12288-cov-14.787378_pt1 | contig 12288 bp, 4 predicted proteins | sample MGYA00510342_ERZ778516 | MGnify/ENA primary metagenome ERZ778516 (study PRJEB29527, sample SAMN07138961) | mouse gut metagenome | material: feces | host: mouse | place: China:Nanjing | collected 2016-01-25 ...
GCATTATCTACATAATCTGTCCATGGCTCCTTACCCGATGCAAAATCACCGTTCTGAATCAGATTTTCTGAAGGCGTTGGCTGCGGGTCATCCGGCTCCGGTTCCTCACCGCTTCCGGCCGGCGGCGTGATCTCTATATCTTCGTCCGCCACTTCATCTGCTGTGGCATCGTCCGCAACCTTCGTAATGCTGATATCCGAAATTTCTATCGCGTGCGCTTCCAAAATCTCAGCGCCTTCTGGTTTGCCTAGGGATAACTGGAATGCTACTGTTCCTTCCGTATATTCTGCGCCCAGTGTTGCAATCCAGCTAAATGATTTTAGTTTGTTTTTGGTCAGATCTATGTCTGTTCCATCGCACCATGTATCTTTTTCGCTGTCTTTTCCCATGATTGCAAGTTTTACCTGTCTGTCCAGTGAGGAGGCGATCTTAAAGTTCACTTTGTACTTCGATCCCTTTTCCATCGCAAGGCCTTCCTGTTTCAACTGTATATTCCAGTCTGCTGTTCCGACATTGCTGATCTCGTAACGCGCTTTATTGTCTGCAAACACTGTCTTTGCAGATGCGGCATTATCTACATAATCTGTCCATGGCTCCTTACCCGATGCAAAATCACCGTTCTTGATCAGCTCTGTACCTATTGCCACAGGCTCGTCCGGTTCCTCTGGCTTCTCCGGCGTATCTGTGCCGCCGCTGAGCTTTATGACACTGATGTCATCTATCTCGATTGTCGATGCGGGAGTCTCCTCACCTGCGATCTTACCCATAGATATTGAGAAGGTTATCTTGCTGCTTGTATCCTCTGTCACTTTTAGTTCATACCCGACCTCTTTGACTTCGTTTGCTGTCAGTGCAAGATCTTCGCCGCCATACCATTTATATGACGGATCTAAGAAGGAATACTTCACCGTTCTGGACTCGGTGGATTTGAGCTTCATCTTCACTTGGTAAACGGCTTCTTTTTCCAGTGTCAGCAACTCTTTGTGTTTTAGCTGTACACTCCAGTCCTCATTGCCAACCTTCGTTATCTGGTAAACGGCTTTCTCCTCTGCGAAGCTGATTTCCGCCTCGCCTCCTTCGCCGACAAAGCTCTCCCAATGTTCCTCACCTGCCGCGAAGTCACCGTTCTGAATCATCTCGGTGTCCGGCTCTGGCGGTATCTCTTCCTGCGGCGCTGTCTCCTCAAGCGTGATATTATCAATCACCACGGTGTGCTTTTCTGAAATCCGTTTGCCGCCGACTGCTCCCAGTGAAATGCTGAGTACCGTATTCGGATCTGTGTCGTAATCCATCTTAAACACGGTCGCAAAGTTCTGGTAATCCTTTGTCAGCGCGGCTTTTGGCTCACCCGAATACGGTGTCCAGTTGTCGTCGTTGGTGCCGTCGCGCTGCAATGCATACATAATCTCTCTGTCTGTGGTTGATTTGGCGTCAAAGGCAAGCTTGTACCACTTGTCCTTCTCAAGTTTGATATTATTCTGCTTGAGCTGAATATACCATGCCTCTGCCCCGGTATCCGCGATATCCATCGAGAATGCATTGTTCTCGTTTAATCCGTCCACAATATAATTCGGCACCTTCGCCGCATCATTTACATACACCTCATATCCTGTCATTCCGCTGGCAAAATCCCCGTTCACGATCATGCCGTCCTCCTGAATGCGCACGTTGTCGATATAGGTCGTGCCCGCTGCGCCAAGCAGAAATTGAAGTGTGCTGCCCTCGAGCGCTGCCTCGGTCTCAAATTCATATTTGTAGGTACTCCGCTCGGTCGTGAGAGCACTCTCAAAGTTCTGTCCGGCGATGACAGTCCTGATCGTTTTGTTCTGGTCTGCATAGGCGTCAAAGCTCAGGACAAATTTCTTCCCGCCTGTGATGGCGATCGGGTTCTGGCTTACCACAACCTGTTCCAGCGCTGTCACGGTCTCCGGCACTGTCACTTTCAATTCCCGTCTGCTGTCTGCTGTCACCGATACCTTTGCACCCCTGCACTGTCTTGTATCCCAGTCCCAGTACGCAAGGCGCAGTCTGCCCGGCTCATTGCCCTCATTGAACTGTCCGTTGTAGACATAGTTGCCGTCTGGCAGGATGCCCTTCTCCTCCTCCTCTGCTGCGCCTGTCTTTTCCAGTCTGACATTGCTGAGATGGACTTTTGCAAGGGACCCCTGATTGCCAAGATTAAACTCCACTCTGCCGTTTGCGTCGCTGTCTGCTGTCATATCAAAAATATGCTCATAAGACTGTTTCTCTGTCGTCAGATTTACGGTCGTGTCATTCAGATAGCGGATATAGCCCTTGTCCGGCGCGGAGATGCCCGTGATCATGGTGCGTGCTTCGTCCGCATAGGCATCGTAGGTCAGTTTGTACTTTGCACCACTCTCCATCGGCAGGTTTGCCTGTACCACCTGCACGCCGTAATTTACATCGCCTGCACTGGTCGAGGTGATGTGCAGCGCATTGCCGGAAATCTCCGCCTGTGCCTCACCGCCGCCGGCAAGCAGCAGCCGCCAGTTGGATTCCTCCTTGGTCAAATCCTCCGCTTTTGCAAAATCACCGTTTACAATATAGTTTCCGGTCTCGTCCGGATCTCTGAGCTTCACTTCATTTTCCGGCTTATTCACATCCAGATCATAGCTGTCCTTCTGATACACTCTGACATAATCAATGACAAACTGTGCGTTGTCGCCAAACACGGCATCCTCGTCGGGATATCCTACCCAGCTTCCGCCGACTGCCAGATTCAGTATCATGTAGAAGGGCTGATCATACGGTGCAGGATATGCGCTCTCTCCAAATCCTGCCTTCTTGGTAAACCAGTCGTTCACTGTATAGAACAGCACGTCATCCATATAGAAGCGGAACTCATCCGGATCCCACTCACAGGCGAATACATGGAAGTCCTCGCCAAAATTCTTCTGTCCGTCCGGCAGTGTATAGCTGCCCTGCTTCTGTGTGTGCGGCTCCCCGAAATGAAGCGTTCCGTAAGTGGTGGACAGCGCGCTTCCATGCACCTCCATCACGTCAATCTCGCCGCACTTTGGCCACTGGCCATAATAGCTCTCATCTGTAGGCATCATCCAGAATGCCGGCAGGAAGCCTTTTCCGCTTGGTACTTTTGCCCGCACTTCAAATCTGCCGTACTGGAAATCATGCTTTCCCTGTGTATTGATTCTGCCCGATGTGTAATAAGGCTTGCCGTCAATGATCTCCTTGATTGCCTGAATATACAGATTGCCATCCTTTACATAGGTATTTTTCGGAGAATCTCCATATTCCTGTAATTCGGCGTTGACCCAGCCGGGTTCATGGTACTCAAAATTCCAGTCGTTCATGTTGAGCTGGTCCCCGTCAAATTCATCCTCCCACACAAGCTTGTAGGCGTCTGCAATCTCCACTTTATTTTTGACTGGAATGCTTCTGGTATTCTCTGCTTTACAGCGGCTGCACACCTGCTTTTCCAGTCCTGCCGCCTGTTCTGTCGCCTTGACTGTCACGGTCCACCTCCCAAACTGATGTCCTAATGGCTCGACCACGTCCTGTTTTTTGCCGCTGCATTTCGCACAGACATACGTCGTGAGTCCTCTTTCCTCACAGGTTGCTGCGACATCGTCCTCTTCCCGGTCTGCCTCTTCCACGGGTTTCCATTCATGGTCCTTGCAGTCCGTCACCATCACATGACACTTTGCGGTAATGCCGTTTGCTGTCACGCTGATCTCTGCACTGCCAGCTTTTTTGGCTGTGAGAACCCCCTTCCTGACTGCGACTGCTTTTGTGTTGGAGGATTTGTATTTCACAGACTGGCTTTGGCCGACTACGTCCACTGCCAAGTTCTGCGTATCGCCTGTGTTCAGCAGATAGTACTTCTTTTCAAGTGTCACTTTGGACTCCTTCACGCGCACCCAGCACTTTGCCGTCACACCGTTTGCCTCCGCGGTAATCAGTGTGCTGCCTGCATTTGCGGCAGTCACTTTTCCTTTGTCATTGACTGTGGCAGCTTTCGGATTGCTGCTTCGCCACACTGCCTTCTTGTCTGCGCCGTCTACCTTTGCCTTGATCGAGACGGTGTTTCCCTTCCCCTTGGTATACAGCGTATACTCGCGCTGGTTCAGGGTGATAGACGGCGTAAACTCCTGTACGGTCACGAGTACGGTGTCCGTGACGCCGTTTGCCTCTGCTGTGATGGTCGCCGTTCCGGGTTTCTTTGCCGTAATCTTCCCTTTGCTGACCGAAGCGACCTTTGTGTTCGAACTTTTCCATTTTACGGCAGTTTTCCGTCCAGTCACCTGCCAGTCCAATGCATAGGTTTTGGCTGTTCCTTTGGTCTTTAGGTGTACAATCCGTTCGTTTATCCGTGTCGCTGTGTCTGCCACCTCGACAATACAGGTATCTGTTTTTCCATTGCAGGAGGCTGTGATCAGCGCTGTTCCTGCGCCTTTTGCCGATACCAGTCCACTGCTGTCCACGGACGCAATCTTCTCATCGCTGCTTGTCCACACTACCGTGTCAGTTCGGGAGGCGTTTGTCTTGAGCTGCTTTGTCTCAAAAGAATCCTCTGTCCGATAGAGCTGTATACGCTCCTCATTTACAGAGACCAGCCCCTCCTCTACCCTGACTTTACACTTGGCTGACACGCCGTTTGCCGTGGCGGTAATCTCTGCCTCTCCGGTTTTCTTTCCAGTAACCCCCCCCCTTCTTACTATCGCAACTGATGTGTCAGAGCTTGTCCAGGTCACCTTCTTACTTGCGCCGGTCACTACAGTCTCAAGCCTGACAGTGCTTCCTGTGCCCTTCGTGCCCAGGAGCATGGAGTCAAGATTCAGCGAGATGGCATTGTTCTTCACCGTGATCTTACAGGTTGACGACACGCCGTTTGCCGTGGCAATGATGTCCGCCGTCCCTGCGGAGACAGCGGTCACTTTTCCTGTGCTGTCTACGGTGGCAACCTTCTTGTTGCTGCTGCTCCATACTGTATTTTTGCCAGCACCCTTCACTGTCGCCTTCAACTGTAGCATATCCCCGGAAGACACTGCTTTGGCGCTCTCTGGGGACGGCGCACAGTATAGGACGGCTGCGGCCTTATTTAATTTGATGCCGGGTTCTACGACTGTGACAAGACAGGTCTCACGCGGAAAGCCAATTCCTGAGGAAATTATGGCTTTTCCCTTCCTGAGCGCAGTCACAACGCCCTTCTGCCCCTCTTGGTCTACGACTGCGATATTCTCATTCCATGAAACCCATCGGGTCCTTCTGCCTTCCGGCAGCTTCTCAATCTCAAGTACAAGCTGGTTCTCCTCATCGCCGATATTGATGGTCGCTGTTTTCATATTGATGAAAAAGCTGCCCTCGGCGTGAACTGCCACGCTTCCGAACAACAGTGTCAAAAGCATGGTCAGCAGTGCGATCTGTACCTTTTTCTTCATCTGCATTCTCCTTTCTGTATTTCCATAAATCAACATTTCATATTATTTCTTCTCGACCACCTCCTTTTTCTGTCAGATGTTATACCTGAAACATCTTAATCTGCGATTCCAGCTCTCTTGCCGACGCCGTCAGCTCCTCGGACTCCTTTGCCACGCTGCCGCTGTTTGACATCAGTCCATCCGCCTGTTCTACCAGAATATCCGAAGAACTGAGGATCTCCTGCGAGCTTGCCGCCTGCTCCTCGGAGATTGCCGCCACATTCCGCGCGACATCTTCTACCTGCTCCACTTTCTGAATCATCTGCTGCGCCAGCTCACCGACCACGACAATGTTCTCAAAAATCGTATCATACGTCGTCACCGCATTGCCAATCAGCGCACTGCTGCTGCTGATACTCTGCACGCTGCCGTTTGCCTGATCAATGACATCGCCGATCAGTCTCTGAATCTCCATGACAAGCGTGTCAATATGCTTCACGGACTCCATGCTTGTCTGCGCCAGCTTGCCGATTTCTGACGCGACCACCGTAAATCCTTTTCCCGCTGCCCCCGCCCGCGCTGCCTCAATGGAAGCGTTCAGCGACAACAGGTTTGTCTCATCCGCGATATCGCCGATCACCCTCGTGATATTTGTAATCTCGCCCGACACATTTCCCACCTCGTCAATCGCATGCTGCAGCTGCCGCACAGAGCTGTCAATACGCTGCATCGCCGTGTCCACATCCTGCATGACCTCTTTTCCCTTCTGGGAAATACTGACAGTCGCTCTCATCCTGCCATTCATGCCGTCTCCGTCCTCCTTGGTCTCCGCCACGAGAGTTGCCAGCGTCGTCGCACTGCGCGCAATCTCATTGACCGATATGGACAACTGCTCTACTGTCATATTCAAATCTTTCATGGATTGATTCTGCTTCCTAGAGGCATCAAACATCTCATTGGAAACCTTCTTGCTGTTATCCGCCTGCTCGTGCAGCGTGTGTGACACCTTGTCGATCGAGACAATCATGCCGCGCATCGTGGTGATAAACTTCTCGACGCAGCGGCTCATAATGCCGATTTCATCACTGTTTCCGGCTGCGTGATACGGTATAAAGTTTCCGTCTGTCATGTGCTGAATCACCTCTGTCAATCCCCGCACCGGATGAATCACCACATGCACAATCCGCTCGATCAGTATTGTCAGCGCCAGCACAGAGACAATGGCAAACAGCAGCATCACATTTCTGATATGATTCAACTCCTGATATACAATCTTTGAGGGAACATAGGACACCAGCACCCATTCGGTGCCTGTGATCTCCTCAAATACCGTCATGTTGCCGTCAATTTCTGCCAGATGCATCTCTCCCTGTGAAATCCTGTCAGCGATCTCTCTCATAAACACATCGTCCAGCTCATCAAGCTTCCTGGAAATCATCGCTTTATCGCGCGCAGCAAGGATTGTATTGTCATTGGCATTCACCAGAAACGCCTCCGCATGGTCCATTTTTACAAAGCTGTTGACATAGACACTGATTTTGTCAAGAGACAAGTCCATCGAAATGACACGCACGTCATTTGTATCCGTGCGCAGCATACCGCACGCACTGATGACCGGCATACCGTTCTCGTTGACGTATGCGTTGGTAAATCCTACATTCACCCGGGTCAGGGCGTCGCGAAACCACGCTGTCTGCGTCACCTCCGTCCCGATTGTGTCCTCCTCCTTCTCTGTAGCGGGCGGCGCGCTCATGACAATTGACACATTGCTGATTGTTACACCCGCTGTGGACCCGGCGGCGCCAAGATTAAACTCCATCCGTGCGTTCGCATCATCATAATCCGTCATGGTAAACTCATAGGAATATGTCTGCCGTTCGGGGGTCAGGCTGACAACGGTATCCTCAAGATAGCGCTTATAATCCCTGTCCGGCGCTGTGACGCTGACCTTGATCGTTCTGTCCTCCTCCGCACTCGCGTCAAAACGGACAGTGTACACGGCATCCTTTTTCAACGGAACATTGGGCTGCACAAACTGTACGCTGTAATCCACGGTTCCCTCATTGGCAATGTCGATGAACACCTCATTCTCCTCAAACTGCGCTTCTGCCTGTCCCTCCAGCGCCAGCAGAAATATCCAGTCCTTATCGTCTGTCAGGCTCTCCTTCACCGCAAAGCTGCCGTTATTGAGATAATTGCCTTCCGCGTCCGGTTCCCTCAGCTCAACAGCTCTCACAGGATTTGCCCGAAGAAGTGTTCCGTCCGTACCTGCGATATAGAAGCCCTCGGAATAGTTGCTGTCATAGTTGTAATAGGAATCCAGAAAGTCCTGCAGCTGTTTGTCGTCAAACCCCATCTGCTCCACTGCCTGTTTGGCAAGGCTGGCAGACACAAGGTTCTGGTTCAGCCATGCCTCCATCTCAGCAGCCTGACTCTCCACGGAGGTCTGCAAAAGGTTATGCGCATCTGACTGTATCACAGTCTTTGATACATAATAGAACAGCCCTGTGAGCACTGTCATAATAAGAATCATCACGGGCAGAATAATTCCAAGCAGCTTTACTTTGATGGATATAAATTTCGTCTTTTCTGTCATAACCTGTTCCCCACGCTTTCTCACCAGATTATTGATACTGTGTCACATTCTGGCTATCCACTCTCTCAAAAGGTATCAATATATATTTTCCGTCTGCCGATGCCCCCTCCAGATCTGCGACGGACCTGCCGGAAGCCAGTCTGTCCGCCGCCTCCACCGCAGCGCTAATCTGTGCCGCAGTCGGCTGATAGACGGTGAAATCCATTCGCCCCTCCGCAATCGCCTGGCAGCCGCCCGCAGAGGCATCCACACCCAGAAACAATACAGACTCTGTACTGCGTCCCGCCTGCTCGAAAGCGGACAGACTGCCGAGCGCCATATCGTCATTGTTCGCCGCCACACAGTCAACAGGCTGTCCTGTCTTTAAAAACATCGCCGTCAACTCCTGCGCCTTATCCTGATTCCAGTCGGCATAGTCCTCAAAGACATAATGAATCGTCTTTCCGCTGGCTTTCAGGGTCTGTTTGAGTCCTTTTGTCCTGCCTGCCGCGCCCGATGCATCTTTTGGGCCTTTGAGCAGCACCACGTTAATTTCTTCCTTCTGTCCAAACTTTTCCAGTATATATTCCGCCTGATACTGCCCTGCCATATACTCATCTGACGCTACGTAAATATAGCGGTCCTTCTCCAATGCGCGGTCCTTTGGCGCATTATTGATAAATACAATCGGCGTGTCGCCGGCTGCCGCCTTGATCTCCGTCACCGTATCCGGCGAAACCGGTCCGCACAATAACACATCACAGCCACTCACCACAGCGCTCTTGATCTGGGCGTCCTGTGTCTCCACAGAATTTTGTGCATACCCTGCCTCAAACGCGGCGCCATGTGCTGCCGCCTGCTCTTGCAGCTGCAGTGCCCATCCCTCATAATAGTCGCCATCCTCTATCGCAGAATAGTAGATTCTGACATCGTCTCCTGTATCCTGCGCCCGACAGCCGTTTCCAACAAGGGCAGTCAAAGCCGCGGCCAAAATCAGACAATGATACTTTTGTCTCAAAACCACGCACCTCCTATTGTTTGAAGATACCCCAACAGCCAAAGCCGTTGGGGTACGAATCAACCCTTGACACCGCCAAGCGTCACACCTGCAATGATATACTTTGAAAGAATCAGATAAACAAGAACAATCGGAACGATTGCCACCATGATCATCATGTATATTTTGCCCATATCACGGTTCATGTAATCCGCTCCACGAAGGAGTGCGATCAGGATTGGCACCGTCATTTTCTCCTTCGACTGAATCACCAGCGCAGGAACGAAATAATTGTTCCACGAACCTACGAAGGTAAAGATTGCCTGCACGGCCATCGCCGGCTTCATGATCGGAAGGACAATCTGATTAAAGGTACGAAACTCCTTAGAGCCGTCGATTCTGGCTGCCTCAACCAGTGAGAGCGGCAGAGACGACTGCAGATAACTGTACATGAAATAAAATACAGAGGGCGATGCAATAGACGGAATAATCAGCGGAAGCAGAGAGTCATTCATGCCCATGCCGGTAATCAGTCGGAGAAAGCCCATTGCTGTAACCTGCGTCGGCATCACCAAGATTGCCATAATGAACGTAAACGCGACTTTCTTTAATTTGAAGTCGTATGCATAGAGTCCGTACGCAGTCAGCGCTGAAAAATAAGTGCAGATTGCCGCAGAACTGCCCGAGACAATCAGACTGTTGATGATACCGCGCACCATCGGAAAGGTTCCGTCATTTGCCACATTCTGAAAATTTGTCAGCAGGTGTCCGCCGGGCAGCGCAGAGAAGCCTCTCTGCAAATCTGCATGGGAACGCGTCGCATTGACAAGCAGAATGTAGAAGAAAAACAGACACATCAATGACAGTATGACGAGCAGTACATGTGCAAAAATAACACGAAAACAATTATATCCCTTTGATTTCATTCTCTTATCTCCTCTCTGCCTTTTTTCTCTTTTTCGCAGCAGCCTTAGAACCGTCCGGATCTTCATCGTTCGTGATGCGGTATACGATAAAGCACAGAATGCCGCTCACAATGAACAGGTAAACAGACAGCGCACCCGCCATACCATAGTTTTTGCTCTTTAAATGGTTGTTGAGGAACATAATCAAGGTCGTTGAAGTACGGTCCGGGCTTCCCTGACCATTTGTCAGAATCTGAGGCACGTCGAACATCTGGAGACCGCCGATGATAGAAGTAATCAGTGTATAGGCAAGAATCGGGCGAATCATTGGAAGCGTAATATAGAAAAACCTTTGTATACTGTTGCAGCCGTCAATCTCAGACGCCTCAAAGATGTCCGGGCTGATGCCCATGATTGCAGCCATCAGCATAATTGTCGTATTGCCAAACCACATGAGGAAATTCATCACGCCAATCAGCGTTCTCGTTCCGAATACGGTTCCCATAAAATCAATTGGTGTATCCGTCAGACCCATGGACAGCAAGATCGAATTGATAGGACCTTTGTTGGAAAATAAGGTAAAGAACAGCATCGCAAACGCAGACGCCATAATTAAGTTCGGCAGGTAAATGACAACCTTAAAGAATTGCTGTCCGCGGATTTTCAGCCGGGCATCGACAAACCATGAAGCGAGCAGCAGCGCGATCACAATCTGCGGGACAAAACCGATGAGCCACAGGATTAAGGTATTCCACGCATATTTTAACATATCTGATTTCAGCAGACTGGCATAATTTTCCATCCCGACAAAATTAGGGCCAATTTGCTTGAGACCGGAACGATAATATTCAAAAAAGCTGTACCGAATCGTATCTACCAGCGGGATGAGCGAAAAAATAAAGAAACTTAGAAAAAATGGAAGGATGAAGATGTACCCCCATTTCGAATAATCAATCTTTTTACGTTTTTGTTTCATAAGCCACCATTCCCCCTCTTCTGAACACTGCGGTGCTTCGATGCACCGCAGTCAATGATTTATGGATTCTCTGATTTATTCCGGCCACTGAATCTCTGAGATTTCTGGATAGCGCTCTCTAACGGCTGTCTCAAAATTCTGTTTTGCCTTGTCATAGTCGATCTGACCCTGCAAATAATCGCCAAACGCATTTTGAATCAACTCCACGCAGCCCTGATCATACGCGGACAGCGGCGCCATCTCGATTGCATCTGCACCTGGTGTAAAATATGTATACGGATTCTGCCCGCCGAGGAAATCCGATGCAAATGAATTGTCTGTCTTGGCTGCTTCCATAAGTGTCTTGGTATTGGTAAAGTCTGCATACTCCTTTGAAATCATTTTCAAATTGTCAGCGTCCGCCGTGAGCGCCAGAAGGATATCCTTCACATGGCCCGGATTGTCTGTACCCTCTGCCGCGAGCACGAAAGTACCGCCCCAGTTGTATGACAGCGGCGCATTGGTCACTGCCCATGCCCCGTTCTCGCCGTCCCAGTTTGGCTTTAACTGCGTGTCAATTCCCCATGCCGGGAACAGGAATGCAAATACTTTGGAGCTGGAGCTCATCGCTGTAAACCAGTCTGCATTCCACTGTCCCTTTACAGCGGGATCGAAATAGCCTGCATCCTTCCACTCCTTAGAATCCGTTACCCAGTCGATAATCTTCTGATCAACCTTGATTGTGGTCTCGCCCGGCGCCACCCATGGCTCTGAAATATTGTTGCTGTAGGTGCGGAATGTATCTGTATAGCATGAGAATGCATAGTATCCCTTTGCCTTGAGCTCCTCCGCAGTCGCCTTCATGGCATCCCAGTCTTTGGTCTTTTCGCCAATCACTTCGGGATCATCGGTTCCAAACACCTCATTGGCAATATCGCGGCGGTATACCAGTACACCCGGACATGCCTGCCATGTAGAAGCTCTCATGACACCATTCTGGTCGCTCGCAACGGTCTTGGTAAAGTCAAACTGGTCTGCCAGATCGGTCTCCGGGTTGATTCCCAGCGCTTCGAGCGGCATCGCCGCATCAATATCCGCATCTGTGTACTTGACCACATAGTCTATCTCCGCTGCAAAGATGTCCACCTTATCATCATCCGCTGCCGTCAGCTGATTGTTGAGCGCCTCATCCAGTTTATCCTGATAAACGCCATCCTGATTCGGATTGATGATCCAGTGGATCTCTGTGCCGTCCTTTAAGCTGGAGGTCGTGCCGTCGTCTGACGTGTCCACAACCTCTGGATAAACCGCTGTGATACGGGTGCGAAGCTCATCATTGAAGCTGTAGACATTGATCACCTTGCCCTCATTGGACGCCGCCGCGTCACCGCCCTCCGGCGCTGCGTCATCGCCCTCCGGTGCCGCGTCAGCAGGCTCCTGTGCGTTGTCTGCATTAT
>ERZ778516.2483-NODE-2483-length-12257-cov-4.457138_pt1 | contig 12257 bp, 16 predicted proteins | sample MGYA00510342_ERZ778516 | MGnify/ENA primary metagenome ERZ778516 (study PRJEB29527, sample SAMN07138961) | mouse gut metagenome | material: feces | host: mouse | place: China:Nanjing | collected 2016-01-25 ...
TACGATCCCAATACCCATGATGTGCTCGCGCTCGGGGATGGTGAGGTAATAGCCGCTGGACAGGACGGTCCAACCCTAACCGGTAGTCTGTCCAGATTGGGTATGGTGACGGTGATCGTCTACCGGGATGTGCTCTGTAGCGACGGCAAGGTGCGGAATCTGACCGCCCGCACCTATCATCATGCGAGCGTAGCAGTCAAAGCAGGGGATAAGGTGCGGCGCGGGCAGGTAATCGCCCAGTATGGCAATACCGGGGCGAACACCAGCGGCCCGCACTTGCATATTGAGCTGGACACCGACACAAAATATCCAACCCTTGCGCCCGGTGTGTCGGTAACGGCCAGCAACCGGATCATCAATACCAAGGCTGAGTATGCCAGGGCGGGCGGTCTGTCCGATAGCACGATTAACCCCGCCAAGGTCTGGTTCATCGGCGAGGGACAGAGCATTGTCGGAGCGGCGGGGAGCTGGTGCGCCCAGAGTGACCTGACCGCACCTAAACTACCCACAGAGGCACCAGAGCAGCCGGATTACAAGGCGAGATACGACGCGCTGTGCGCAGAAATTATAGCTCTGGCTGCGAAACACCAAAAAGGATGAGTTGTTTCATTCAACTGTCTCATCCTCCTCTTGGATGGTAAGAAAATATTCCATCGGCTTTTGAAATTCTATGCTGACTTTATAGAGGAGCGAAGCAGAAACGGAGGTATCCTCACTTTTGAGATTGCGTATATGCCGGACAGAAATATCCAGACGTTCCGCAAGCTGTTCCTGCTTTAGGTTCGCTTTACTGATTGCATTACTGAATTTTTTGTGATCGAACAACGCGATTTTTGCCATAGCGTAAACCTCCCGTTTTTCATCAGATTGTGGCAGATGGGATATTTCTCCTCCGCTTTTGATATATAAAATACGGGAGATAAAGCGTAATAGGAAGGAACGCAACTTCCGATTGTAGAATTTTGTCGTTTTTTCTGTGAAATCCATGTGAGACAGAATGCAAGATTGCTTTTAAAGCAGGGGCTCGCGATACCAGCGGCACTGTTTGTGTCGCTATTTAAAAAGTCTTTAACGATATTTTAAGGAGGATTTATTATGATCGATTTGACACCGATTGCGAACGCTGCGGTTACGCTGGCAGCAGCGCTTATCACCGCATTTTTGATCCCTTACATCAAGAGTAAGACCACTGCCGAACAGCAGACCCAGATCAAAGCATGGGTCCGGATTGCGGTGTCTGCCGCCGAGCAGATTTATAACGGTCCCGGGAAAGGGGCCGAAAAGAAAGAATATGTTCAGAGCTTTTTGCAGAGCAAGGGTTACAAAGTGGATTTCGACACCCTTGATACACTCATTGAGTCTGAGGTTAGTCTCTTGTGGCAGGGAGCACAGATATACCCAAGCAACGCATCGAAACAGCAATAGTCTATAATGAGTAAGTAACAACGGCAGCCCACCGGATTTTCGCAGGCGGGCTGCCGTTGTTTTTTTGCGGATATATTTCTTGGATTTTTATACATGACTCCAACGGAGTTCGGCAACTTATTTTTTGCATTTAGTGTGCAAATTTTTTGTATTTACTATGCAAACTCATACAGGGGGTACCAACGCTGCCGCAGAGATCGACGATACCTATTGGGCAACCGTCTCCTATGAGCAGCTTCTCGCCTATGATCCGGACCGGATCGTGCTTGCATCGGATGCAAGCTACACAAAGGAGGATCTGCTCTCCGACCCGCAGCTTGCAGCTCTAAAAGCAGTTCAGAATCGGGCTGTCTACCAGTTCCCAGATGCATTTGAGGCATGGGATTCGCCGACCACCTCCAGCGCCCTTGGGATGCTCTGGATGTCCAGCCTGCTGCATGAACAGGCATACCCGCTCGAGCAGATGCGGGAGGATGCTGCCGCATTTTATCAGCAGTTCTACGGCATTTCAATCGACACCGAGGAAATCACCCGATGATGCCTGGAACAGCCACCCACAGCAAAGACCTGCTATGCTTTCTCGCAGTCCTCGCCCTTGTGGGGACTGCTTTTCTTGTCTCGCTCTGTGTGGGAGCCTACCCAATCCCGCTCACCGAGCTGATCGGGCTGGTATCCGGCAAAGCGGTCAATCCCACGGCGCGCAGCGTCTTTTTTACCCTGCGTCTGCCGCGTACGTTCATGGCCGCTGCCGCCGGGTTCGGGTTAAGCCTGTCAGGCTCGGTGTTCCAGACCGTCTTTCGGAATCCGCTCGCCTCCCCGGATCTCATCGGGGTTGCCTCGGGTGCAAGCATGGGTGCGGCATATGCAATCGTTTTCTGGGGCGGCGGGATGGCGGCAGTCTCGATGAGCGCCTTTGCGGGCGGGATGCTCGCTGCGGTCCTGCTGCTCGGGCTGGTAGGGCTCTCGCGCAGGCGCGGAATGGCGACCTTTGTTCTGGCGGGCATTGTACTCAACACGTTGGCGCAGGCCGCGGTGATGACCGTCAAATTTCTGGCCGACCCCGAACGGCAGCTCTCGACCATCGAATTTTGGACAATGGGCAGTTTCTCGAACGTCACCGCCGGAAAGGTGCGCGCGATACTGCCGATCCTGCTGGCCGGAGCACTCGGGCTGTACCTGCTGCGCCGGCAGACCACCCTCCTTTCGCTGGACGAGGATGAAAGCCGGATGCTTGGGGTGCGCACCACCCTGGTGCGGTATGGGGTGCTCCTCTGTGCAACCCTGCTGGTTTCAGGGATCGTCTGTGTTTCAGGGCTGATCGGCTTTGTGGGCCTGATCGCACCTCATATCGGTCGAATGCTTCTGAAACGGAACAATTTTGACACAGCGGTATTCAGTGGGTTGGTAGGCGCTGCGCTTCTGCTCGCCGCCGACTGTCTCGCCCGCACCTGCTCGGCGGGCGAACTGCCGGTGAGCATCCTCACTTCGGCGCTCGGCGCGCCGTTCCTCGCCTACCTGCTGATCCGGAAGGGGGACACGATATGAACCCACCAATCCTGCTGGAGGTCGAAAAAATCCGGGCCTGTTACGGAAGCCGGGAGATCATCCGGTCGGCGGACCTGTACCTGCGGGAGGGGGAACTGGTTGCGCTGCTCGGGCTGAACGGTTCAGGAAAAACCACCCTGCTCCGGTCTCTCTGCGGGCTGCACAGGCTTTCGGGCGGGCGATGCCGGGTGCGCGGGATCGACTGCGCCGCCCTTCGGGAAAAAGCCCGCGCCCGGCTGATCTGCTATATGCCGCAGCGCAGCGGCGCAGTCTATTCGATCCGGACGGAGGAAGTCGCGCTGATGGGATGCAACCCCCGCCTTCCGCTGTTCGGGATGCCGGGAGAAGGAGACCGAAAACGGGTGCGCAGCATTTTTGAACAGCTGTCGATTGCACATCTGTGGGGAAGCGACTTCCTGCATCTGAGCGAGGGACAGAAACAGCTTGTCATCCTCGCGCGGGCGATCGTGCAGGATGCACCGGCCATGCTGCTGGATGAACCGGACAGCGCGCTCGATTTTGTCAACCGGCATCTGGTATTCACGCAGATTCGGTCGGTGGTGCAAGGCGGCGGACGGTGCGGACTGGTCACGATGCACGACCCAAACTTTGCACTGGCCTATTGCGACCGGATTCTGTTCCTTCAGAACGGCAGCATCTGTGGAGAGGTCGAAGTAGCGCGGGCCAGCCGCAGCGGCCTGCAAACTGCGCTTTCCCAACTTTATGGAAACGTCGAGGTTCTGGAATATGCGGGCGGATATGCCGTAGTGAAATCCTGATCCCCTGCTGTGGCGTTTCATGCGGAGAAAGGGCACCGGCAGACGGCCGGAACAAGAAAGGAGCAAGAACGATGCTATTGGAAACCGAGCGGTTATCCCTGCGGGAGATGACACAGGCGGACTACCCGTCTCTTTGCCGGATTTTACAGGACGAACAGGTCATGTATGCCTACGAAGGTGCATTCAGCGATGCGGAGATACAGGAATGGCTGGACCGGCAGATCTCCCGCTATCAGAAATGGCAGTTTGGCCTGTGGGCGGTCATCCTCAAGGAAACAGGGGAACTGATCGGGCAGTGCGGGCTTACAATGCAGCCATGGAAAGACCAGGAGGTGCTTGAGATCGGCTATCTATTCCAGCGGGCCTATTGGCACCAAGGCTATGCCACAGAGGCGGCCGAGGCGTGCAAGGAATATGCCTTTGAGGTGCTGCACGCGGATGAGGTCTGCTCAATCATCCGCGATACCAACACCGCTTCGCAAAGGGTCGCCATTCGCAATGGAATGGCGGTAGCGGACTCCTGGGTCAAACGGTATCGCGGCATAGATATGCCCCATGACCGCTATGTCGTGACCCGCGGTTAACCGCACCCTGCCCATCCGGCCTTTGGTTTGTGATACAAGTTTTGGCCGGACAGACTGAAATCCGCCGGGCGCTTGGCCGCCCGACGGATTCAAAGTGATTAAAGTGGGAACATGGTAAACGGAACCGGTTATCTCTGGACACGGCCGGAACCATCGCCGCCAGCCAGCTTTTTGACCTCGTCCACCGAGACCTGGTTGAGGTCTCCCTCGATGGTATGCTTGAGGCAGCTCGCTGCAACCGCAAATTCAATCGTATCCTGTGCGCTGCAGCCGTTCATGCAGGCATAGATCAGGCCCGCGCCAAAGCTGTCGCCGCCGCCTACGCGGTCGACAATGTGAATCAGATAATTCTTGGAGAAGAAGTATTCGCCGTCAGTATAGAGCATAGCAGCCCAGTTGTTGTCATTGGCCGAGATCGAACCGCGCAGGGTGATCGCAACCTTCTTGAAGCCGAACCGGTCGGCCAGCTTTCTGGCAACATCCTTATAGCCCTCGTGGTTGACCTTCCCGGTAGTGACGTCGGTGTTGTCCGCCTTGATGCCAAACACATCCGAGGCGTCCTCCTCGTTGGCGATGCAGACGTCGACATACTCCATCAGGCCCGCCATCACCTGTCCGGCCTTCTCCCGGGTCCAGAGGTTCTTGCGGTAGTTAAGGTCGCAGGAAACGGTAATCCCCTTCGATTTAGCAGCCTTGCAGGCTTCCAGACAGATCTGCGCAACGTTGTCGCCCAGCGCCGGGGTGATGCCGGTGAAGTGGAACCACTCGACCCCCTCAAAGATTTTATTCCAGTCGAAATCAGCGGATTCCGCCTTCGCGATCGCAGAGCCTGCGCGGTCATAGATGACCTTAGACGGACGCTGGGAAGCGCCCTTCTCGAGGAAATAGATGCCTACCCGGTCGCCGCCGCGGGTAATCATCGAGGTATCCACGCCATAGCGGCGCAGCTCATTGATAGCCGCCTGCCCAATCTCGTGCTTGGGCAGCTTGGTGACAAACGCCGCGTCCATGCCATAGTTGGAGAGCGAAACCGCGACGTTCGCCTCCCCACCGCCGTAGGTTGCGCCGAGGGTCGAAGCCTGTACGAATCTATAGTAGCCTTCGGGAGCAAGACGAAGCATGATCTCTCCGAATGTGACAATTTTGCCCATAACGTTCTGTCTCCTTTTGATTTTGAAATTTTAAAACCGGAAGGTTTATTTTTTCTTCTGTACCAGATGGATTGCAAATCCTGCGATCTCGTCCTTGAGGTAGATCGCCGCAGTTTTGCCCTTGGCATCCTTCTTGGCGGTATCGGGATTGAATGCGAAGCCCTGGCGTTCCAGGTAGGCAACCGCGCGGTCGACCGAATTGGCCGCAATCGCGATATGGCCGTTTTTGCCGAGGTACGGCGTTTTCATGACCTCGACATACTTATCTGCGAAGATCGAGCTGTTGCCCGGATTGACTGCGAACCCAAACAGCGCTTCAAACATCTTCGCAGCCTTGAGCGCTTCCTCCTCGTTCTCCGCATTGATGCCGATATGCGCCAGCTCAAAGCCGAGCATATTGCGCACCGCTTCCTGGCAGAGCGCGGTAATCTCGTCAAACCGGCCTTCGTCGATCAGGTCCGCCTTGACCATCCAGGAGCCGCCGCAGCAAAGGATCTTGTCAAACGCCAGATAGCTGTTGAGGTTGGAGGCATTGACGCCGCCGGTCGGCATAAACTTCATATTGACATAAGGGGCGGCAATCGCCTTGATATAGTTGATGCCGCCCGCCTGCTCCGCAGGGAAGAATTTGACCACATCGAGCCCGAGCTGGATCGCCTGTTCCACATCGGAAGGATTGGCGCATCCGGGCGTGACCGGGATTCCCTTTTCGACACAATAGGCCACGACCTTGGGATTCAGTCCCGGGCTGACAATGAATTTTGCGCCCGCATCGATCGCGCGGTCAACCTGCTCGGTGGTCAGGACAGTGCCCGCACCGACCAGCACATCCGGGACCTCTTTCGCAATCCGGCGGATCGCCTCTTCGCCCTGTGCGGTGCGGAAGGTCACTTCGGCGCAGGGAAGTCCGCCTTGCTTCAATGCCTTGGCCAGCGGGACCGCCTTGTCCACATCGTCAATTTTGATTACGGGTACAATGCCAATCTTGGAGAGCTGTTCCAGAACTGCATTCATCTGCTTCACCTCATACTTGTTCATTTTGGTTCCGTTTCTTTGTTTCATAATACAAAACTCAGTTCCGTATTACGGTCTATACCCCTATTATAGCCTTTTTTTCGCAGTTTGCAAGAGATTTTATGAAAACAGTAAAAAATTTTTCCACAAAAATGCTTGCTTTTTTTGCCTTTCATGTGTAGAATAAAACCATATTTCGTATTATGAAACTCTTGAAAGGAACTGCCTTTTATGGAAAATCAACCTGCTGTACAATCACTCGAGCGTGCATTCAGACTGATCGAACTGCTTTCGCATAATCCGGATGGAATGCCGCTTATGGAGCTGTCCTGCACATCCGGCCTGCACAAAAGCACCGTTCACCGCTTGCTTGCTTCGCTGTCGCAGCTCGGCTATGTGAAAAAGGACGAGTCGAGCGGCCGTTACCGGCTGACCCTCAAGCTGTTCGAATTGTCCGGCCGGGTGGTGGACAGCATCGACGTGCTGGGGCTTGCCAAAGCGCCGCTTGAGCAGCTCCGTAACGCCACCCAGGAGGCGGTGCATCTGGTGATCCGGGAGGGGATCGAGATTGTGTATATCCACAAGGTCGAGAGCCGCAGCGGGTCGATCCGGATGTTTTCCCGGTTGGGGATGCGCCGTCCACTCTACTGCACCGCGGTGGGAAAGAGCATCCTTGCCACCATGCCGGATGATGAAGTCACGCAGATTTGGAACCGCAGCGACATCCACGCCTATACTGAACACACGATCACCGATCTGAGCCGGTTATTCCGGGAGCTGGACCAGATTCGGCAGTGCGGATACGCATTTGACAACGAAGAGAATGAGCTGGGGGTCCGGTGCATCGGCGCCGCAGTCCGAGACTATACCGGACGTGGAAAAGCCGCCATTTCGGTTTCCGCCCCGCTCGCTCGCATGACCGATGAACGGGTGCGGCTGCTTGTCCCGCAGCTGCTCGCCGCAGCGCAGCAGATCTCGACCGACCTCGGCTTCTCCCGCTAACCCCCTTCGGGCAAATGGTTCCCCAGGCTTTGTCTCTGATTTCAACGCCGATGCCCTGCGCCGTTTTGGCCTGCTCCGCCGTTTCGGCGGAACACTGGGGCGTGCCTGAATTCCATCGTGAGAACTGTTGGGTCGCCGTGTCCTGCCTGAGACAAAGAGAGACTCTTGGCAGGTGAAAAAGACCCCTTACGGAACCCTCCGTTCTATCTTTCCCCGTTTCCGCCTTTTCAAACCCTGCGAACTTGGAATCCGTCCCTATCGTCGTTTGGGCAGGTCTTTTCCAGCCTACGGAAGGAACCGCCTTTGGAAAAGACAAGACCCGGGCACACCAACGTGTGCCCGGGTCCTTTTTTACGGTTCGCCGCGCCGCCGTTCCGCGACAAGCAGGTCGATAAAACCGTCTACCAACCGCCGCTCCTGCGGGGTACATCCCTCCAGTTTGCGCAGGATGTCCTGGGTCAGATAGGCGCGGCTCCTGGTTTCGGTGCCCAGCAGGAGCGCATCGGGCGTCACATCGAGCGCATTGCACAGCTTGACCACCGTTTCCAGGCTGGGGATCGAACGGCAGGTCTCAATATGCGAGATGAAATTGTTGGTGACATCCGCACGCTCCGCAAGTTTTTCCTGTGTAAGGCCGCGTTTTTTCCGGATCGCGGCGATCCGTCTGCCGAAAACAGCGTAATCTATCTGCACAAAAGATTCCTCCCAATTTAAGCATAATGCAAAAAAAGAGATATGTTCCAGGAACTAAAACTAAAATCGTACTTATATTTATAATTATTGTGCATTATAATAAGATCGTACTTTTCATCATAGTTGGGAGGCAATGGGATGCGGAAGCTGTTGGTTGCACTGCTGGGCTGTGCAATATTAGCGGCTGCGGAGAGGGTGCCGGCAGAACAACCCCGCCAATCAAAAGAGGCGCCTGTCTGCTGCGTGGTTATGCGCAGGGCCGAGGGAACCGTCTGTTCCCGCCTTGTAAGAATTCCGGATGGCCGGTTGCGCTTCGAAAAATTCCAAATAGAATAGTAGAGCGATCTTACAACTATTTGTTATAAGATCGCTCTGTGATTTTTGAAACCCTGTCATCCAGAGACTTTTCCCATCGTTTTCAGGGGGTCGACCCACTGGTTGGTAGAGCGCATCGCGAAATGCAGATGCGGGTCGAGGGCAATTTCTGCCGGAATCTCTCCAACAGTACCGATGACCTGCCCGACCTTCACCGCGTCCCCTTCCTTGACGGAAACTTCTTTCGCCAGTCCGCAATAGACCGAGGTGATGTCGTTTTCATGGAGCACCTCAATGGTCATCCCCATCAGAGGGTCGTCGTGCACTGTGGTCACCTTCCCGTCGCAGACCGATTTTACCTCGGTCCCCTTTGCCGCCTTGATGTCGATGCCGTCATGGGTGCGCCACTCCTTGAGGGTGATATTTTTCACCAGCTCACCATTGCTGTACGGCGCGAAAATTTCGCCGGAGATCGGCAAGATGAAAGAGGAAGGCTGCGGCGTTGGCTGTGCGGCGACCGGCTCGGATTGCTTTTTTGGTGCGGAAGAAGCCGCGGACGAGGACGAACGCGCAGTAGAGGAGGAAGACGAGGCGGACGGTTTGTTCACGCCGCTCTGCGCTTTTCCGGCTTCCTCCAAATCGGGGAAACCGTAGGTCGGCTCCGGCTGGCTGGAAGCGGACTGCTGTTCGATAATCCGGTTGTTGTTGTCGTCGATCCGGTCGATCGTCCGGTCGACAGCCACCCACGCCGCCGTACCCGCGCCCATCACGCAGATGGCCAGCGCGACATAGAAACCTTTGCCCGCCATGAATTTGCTGAATTTGCTTTTGGGATTATAAGAGTCGTTCATTGTATGGTTACACCTCCGGTATTATTTTGAACGTCTGCAAAAGGATTATCCTCGAAGCGTTTGAAAAACAAGCTTGATTTTTTGGGATTCTGCTTCGGATGCTACCGTCAGGCCGCTTTCTGCGGGATTCCTTTCTAAGATGAGTTTGACCCTGTCCGGGGGGTGTTATACCTGCTGTGGGAATTTTCCTCTTTCCTTTTTTTAGAGAATCCGAACGAAAGCTCCCGCAGCCCGATGACCAATAACAGAAGGGCAAACGCCTTGGAAAGCAGGCCGGTCCCGAGCAGCCTGCCGCACCAGACCCCCAGCAGCACGCCGGGCAGGCCGGTCAGTACACAGAGTCCGGCAGCTTTCCAGTCGATCAGATGGTTTCGCGCGTGCAGCAGGATCGAAAGCAGCGCAATCGGCAGGAAAAACAGCAGGTTGATCCCCTGTGCGGTGAGCTGGTCGCAGCCACCGTATACCCGCAGATAGAGCAGAAGCACCGCACCCGCACCCATGCCGAGCGCGCCGAGCAGCCCGCTGGCGAGGGATACGGCCGCAATCCAAAGCCAGCTCATTGCAGGAGCAGACGCGCAGCGGAATAAAGTACCAGCGCGCCGAAGATGCGGTGAAGCCAGACGGTTTTGACCCTCGGGAGCAGCCAACCGCCAACCGCTGCCCCGACAAGCCCCAGCGGGATATAGGGGAGCGCCTGTGCAAGCCGGATGCTCCCCATCGAGAGGTAGAGCAGGCTGCTTGCGATCGAAAGCGGCAGGATCACCGCGATGGAGGTTGCATGGGAACGCTCGGGGGGAAGTCCGTCCCGCTGGAGCATCGGCACGACAACCATGCCGCCGCCTGCACCAAAAAGCCCGTTTAAAAAGCCTGCGGCACTGCCGGTCAGGAGAAATCGTATCTGTTTCATCTGGACACCTCTTTTTCAAACAGCCTTTGCATATAAAAAACGCAGAGTGAAACTAGTGTTTCACTCTGCGTCTGGAAATATTCTGTTTTTCGAAATCTGCCGGGGCAGAAAAACGGGCGGATTCCGGCAACATGCAAAGGGGGCTTTTCTTTTACCGCCCTTTGAACTGCAACCCACCCGAATAACTGCCGCAGCAACGAGCGTCAAAGACGGATGAAGCATTGGAACAGCCGCATTCAGGCATCCGGAGGTCAGGCCCAACCTTTATTTGGTTCCGAAGATGCGGTCGCCCGCATCGCCCAGCCCTGGAACAATATATTTGTTCTCGTTCAGGCGGTCGTCAAGCGCACCGCAATAGATCTGCACATCCGGATGTTTCCCGGCCAGCGCTTCGATCCCCTCGGGCGCGGCGATAATGCACATAAACTTGATATTGGAGCAGCCGCGCTTTTTCAGCTGGTCGATCGCATCAACCGCGGACCCGCCGGTCGCGAGCATCGGGTCGAGGACGATGACATCCCGCTCCTCGATGTCCGCGGGCAGCTTGCAGTAATACTCCACCGGCAGATGGGTTTCGTGGTCGCGGTACATCCCGATATGCCCGACCTTGGCCGCCGGAACCAGCTTGAGCAGGCCGTCAACCATCCCCAGCCCTGCCCGCAGAATCGGGATAAACGCGACCTTGCGCCCCGAAATCACGTTCGCTTTCGCGATGCAGATAGGGGTCTCGATCTCGATCTGTTTGACCGGCATGTCGCGGGTCGCCTCATAGCACATCAGCATGGCGACCTCGTTAATCAGCTCGCGGAATTCCTTCGAGCCGGTGTTCTTGTCCCGCAGGAGGGTGACCTTGTGTTGGATCAGCGGATGGTCCATAATAAACGGTTTCAACATCATCATTACCCCTTACAGCTTGATTTCATATGGTTTCGAGCGTTCAACGGTTTTCAAGCGCGGCAACTTTATCGATCCGGCGCTGGTGGCGGCCGCCCTCAAACGCGGTATGTAAAAAGACGTCGACCAGCTCGATTGCCAGCCCGGCGCCTACCACCCGTCCGCCAAGGCAGAGGGCGTTCGCGTCGTTGTGCATACGGGTGTATTTCGCGCTGAAATAGTCGGAGCAGCAGGCCGCCCGAATCCCCTTGATCTTGTTCGCCGCCATCGAAATCCCGATACCGGTGCCGCAGAAGAGGAGCGCTTTCTCGCAGGCCCCGGATACAACCGCGTCACAAGCGGCTGCGGCCATGTCCGGATAATCGCAGGACGCGCCGTCGAGCGTACCGAAATCGTGATAAGGGATCTTCTGTTCCTCCAGCCATTGTTTGACCTGTTCTTTCAGCGCAAAGCCGCCATGATCCGCTGCCAGTGCGATCATAAGATTCCACCCCTAAACTGATTGTTGTTTTGCGAGCAGCTCCCGCTCCGCCTGCGGCAGACGCAGATAGGCCGGGGCGAGCTGTTCGGCAGAAACGGTGTATCCCAGCCTGGCCGCACGCTGTGCCGCGAGCGCAAGCGCGCCCGCATGGGTATAACGCAGGGTTGGCGGGGCGAGCCGCAGGAGAGGCAACCGTTCGTTAAGCATATTATAACACATTTCCGCCCCATCTCCAACCAGAAATACGGCTTTTTTCTCATTTTTCAGACGTTGTTCGAGCTGGGCAATCGGGATCGCCTGATCCGGCTCAAGCCGGTCCAGGGTTTCCCCCTCCCAGCGGAAGAGCGCCGTATAAACCTGGGCGCAGCGCGCATCCAGTACCGGGGCGACCAGCATCTCCTGTCCCCAAAACTGGAAAGCAAGCGCCTCCAGGGTAGAAACACCGACACATGGTTTTCCCAGCGCATGCGCCATCCCCTTGACCGCCGAAAGCCCGATCCGCAGCCCGGTAAACGAACCGGGGCCGGTCGTGACCGCAAACAGGTCGACCTCCGAAAGCGCGGTATGGGTCTGGTCGAGCAGGTTCTGCACCATCGGCAGGATGGTCTGTGAATGG
>ERZ778516.2484-NODE-2484-length-12255-cov-5.441639_pt1 | contig 12255 bp, 10 predicted proteins | sample MGYA00510342_ERZ778516 | MGnify/ENA primary metagenome ERZ778516 (study PRJEB29527, sample SAMN07138961) | mouse gut metagenome | material: feces | host: mouse | place: China:Nanjing | collected 2016-01-25 ...
TTGCAGATTTTATATATGTATAAGCAAATCAAGACAAATCCGAACACAAAAATGCCACCTAGAACCTTTATCTTTGCGGCAAAGGCTTCAGCTGGTTACTTCATGGCAAAACAGGTGATTCGTTTAATCCATGCAGTTTCCAATTTGGTCAATAATGACCCAGTTGCAAGAGAATTTATTAAAGTGGTGTTTATTGAAGATTATAAAGTTTCTTTGGCTGAAATTATCATTCCAGCTGCGAATATTTCAGAACAAATTTCCATTGCAGGTAAAGAGGCTTCTGGTACTGGTAACATGAAGTTGATGATCAATGGTGCAGTTACAGTGGGAACCTTAGATGGAGCAAATGTGGAAATTCATCAGCAGGTAGGAGATGACAATATCTTCTTATTTGGCATGACTTCTGAAGAAGTAGAAGCACTTTGGCAAAAGGGATATCAGCCACTTAAATTCTATAATAGCAACCATGATTTAAGGGTTGTTTTGGATATGTTGACTTCTGGGGTACTCGGTTCTAAATTTAGAGAAATTTCTCAGTCCTTGTTGACCAATCAATTTGGTGTGGCAGATGCTTATATGACCTTGGCAGACTTTGCGTCCTATGTGGATATTCAAAAGAAAATTTCCGAAACTTATGTAGATAAACGCAAATTTACCAATATGTCTTTAGTAAATATTGCAAAGGCTGGATTATTCTCTTCTGACCGTGCGATAAAAGAATATTCTGAACAGATTTGGAACGCCAAACCAGTGAAATAATTGGCATATTACGATTGCTTTTGGCGTCATATCATGACAATCAAAAAAGCAGGAGTAAAATCCTGCTTTTTTGCTCATAAAGATCAGCATATCCCAAAATCACTATGTTTAGTCAATGTGTGTTTTGATTTAGAATATGTGTTAATCAATAAATTAATATCAAAAATTTAAACAATCTTTTAAATGAAAGGAGGCTGGCAGGGACACAAATGGTACCGGTTCCCGCAAAACAAATGATATGGTTATCCCTGCCATGTTTTGATGAAAATACTTTATAACAGCAAACAAAAAGAGTTTAAACAGCCGTTTGGATGCCTCAGACAAGATGAATTATGTACGTTGACGATTCAAATTTCTAGAAAATGTAATGTTTCACAAGCATATATCTGTGTGGAATCAGATGATAAGTCCTTTATACAACAATATCCAATGGAGTGGATTGCGCTTGAAGATGGAATGGATTCTTATCAAGGCAGTTTTTCATTATCTGAATGTAATCTTTATTTTTATTATTTCCACATTGTCTCTCCAAACTCTGTATTTAATGTATTTAAAGATGGTTATAGTGATACTAGAATCGGTCATGGAGATCGCTGGCAGATTACTTGTTATCATAAAGATTATGATACGCCTTCTGAATTTAAAGGAAAGGTTATGTATCAGATTTTCCCTGACCGTTTTTATGCTGTTGGAAGATGTGATACAAAGGATAAACTACAGCCTTTTTCCATTCACAATGATATTTATGATGTACCTGTATTTTTTCCAGATCATAATGGCATCATTCAAAACAATGACTTTTTCGGCGGAAATCTGCAAGGTATTATTGCGAAACTTCCTTATCTAAAAGATTTAAATGTTTCAGTGATTTATTTAAATCCCATTTTTATGGCATATTCTAACCATCGCTATGACACTGCTGACTATAAAAGGGTAGACCCTCTTTTGGGTACAGAAGAAGATTTTAAGCAGCTTTGTGACAAAGCACATGAGATGGGTATGAAGGTGATTTTGGACGTTGTTTTTTCCCATACTGGAAGCAATAGTATTTATTTTGACAAGTATGATATCTTTCACAATGGAGCTTATCACAATCCAGATTCTCCCTATCGCTCTTGGTATCAATTCCACCAAGATGATCCCACAAAATACGATTCTTGGTGGGGAATTGACACGTTGCCTTGTGTTGATGAGCTCAATCCCTCTTACCTTGATTATATCATTACTGGCAAAGACAGCGTTGTGCGCCATTGGATGGAATTGGGGGCAGATGGCTATCGTTTAGATGTTGCTGACGAATTGCCAGATGAATTTATTCGCTTGCTCAATCAGGAAGTGAAAAATGTCAATCAAGACAGTCTTGTGATTGGGGAAGTTTGGGAAGATGCTTCCAATAAAGTCAGTTATGATGTCCGTAGAAAGTATTTTTCACAACGAGAATTGGATTCTGTTATGAACTATCCTTATAAAAATGGCATCATTGGTTTTGTAAAGGGCGATATTTCTTCAGAACAGCTTGCAGATACCGTTATGACCATTGCAGAAAACTATCCAAAACCAATTTTAGATTGTGTTATGAATAGTTTATCTACACATGATACCATGCGTGTTTTAACTGTTTTAGGAGTAACTGATTACAATCTTAGCCGAGATGACAAAGCGCGTTATTTGTTAGATGAATACCGTTTAAAAGACACAATTCAAAAATTAAAGGTAGCTTCTTTCCTACAATTTACCTTACCAGGTACAGCTTGTATTTATTATGGCGATGAGGTTGGTTGTCAAGGATTTGAGGATCCATTTAACCGCCGTTATTTCCCTTGGGATTATATGAATTTGGAATTGTTGGACTTTTATAAAGAATTGACTTCCTTAAAGGTAAATTATCCAGCATTGCAGACAGGAAGCATTAGAGTATTGTCAAAACAAAATGGAGTATTCACCTTTATTCGACAGACAGAAACACAAAAGTTGTATATCATTGTAAGTTTAAAAGATGATTATGAGTGCTTCACCGATTATAAACCTGTTATGATTCACAATGGTAGAAAAAATGAGGAACAATTATACTTAAATAAATATGGATTTGTTCTGTTGGAAGGATAACTTTCCATATAATTTAAAATTGTAAAAACCCCCTTGCCATCGGGCAAGGGGGGTTTTTGATTAACATTCTTCTAAAAAGTAGGTTGCTTCCATATCGGCAGTTGCCAGCGCAAAGGACAGTGGGAATTTTTCAAAACTAGCGCTGATATTGCGAATGTCCTCTGTTCCAGAAAAACCCATATGATACCGAATCGCAAAGGATTCTTCACGGGTCAATTTCATAAATCCAGTGATAATATAAACAGATTTTTCTCCATGACCATAGGGCATAGGATCCTCAAATTCATAGGTGGGAACCTTTTTCCAAACGCCATTGTCATCTTTTACATTCCGAAATCCTGATTTATAACAGTTGATTTTACAGATATCATGCAAAAGCGCTACGATTGCAATGCTTTCTTCTGAATAGTCCATATGATATAGCTGTTTTGTGCGGGGACGACTTAAATAATCCGTTAAACAATGGTAAACATTGAGGCTATGCTGTAGCAGTCCTCCCTCATGACTACCATGAAAACGCGTACTGGCAGGAGCGGTAAAAAAGTCGCTGTGTTTGGATAATAGATATTCTAATAGCTTATCTGCTCCTTCACGGTGAATGTGCTGTTGATACAAGTCAATAAATTCTTCTTGATAATCCATATAGATTTTTCCTTTCTATCATAGTTGATATTGTTGAATAATGTCTTCTGCGACCTCTCTGCGTGTGATGCGTAGATTCATTGCTTGTTGTTCAATTTGTTTATGAGCTTGTTGTTCGGTCATCTGTTGCTGCTCAATCAAAAGACATTTTGCGCGTGAAATTAACTGAAGTTCATTTAGTTTTCGATGTAACTTTTGATTCTCTTGTTGCAGACATTTGAATTTTTGTTGAGCTGTCGCAATCAGCTTAAAAGACTGATAAAAAATAGATTGGTTTAGTGGTTTTGCAAGAATAAAAACTCCTGTAGATGCAACCTGAATGGAAACGGTCTCTACCAGTTCTGATTTGACGATTAAAAGCACACCCAAAGCATATTGTGAAATATGTAATGCCAATTCATGCCCAAATTCATCGGATAAAGGAGTATTGATAATCACAAGATCAAAGTCTTGTTCTAATAATATTCGGCGTGCTTTTCCACCATCTGATACAGATGTAATTCTGGAAACTTGAGCAATTGACAACAACTTGGTAAAATAATCGATCCCCTTTTGCGAACTGGATACCAATAATACATTGTCCACGCAATCCCACCGCCTTTATTCTAGATTAAAGTAGAGTTCATGTTCTAGTTGCTGTTTGTCCTTTGCATGACAATAAGCAGACCATTCCGCTTTCTTTTTTAATAGATATTTTTGCAGTAATTTCTCAGGAAATACTGTGGTTAAAAAAGTGCTTTGCTCTGCCAATTGAATGGCTTTTCCCAGATTCATAGGCAATTTTTTTAGATGGGATAGTGTATGATTGCAGTTGTATAAGTCGATATCTGTTGATGGGCAGAGTGTTGTTTTTTGTTCGATTCCATCTAGTCCAGCATAGATTAGTAGACTAAAGGCAAGATATGGATTACAGCACATATCTGGAGAGCGCAATTCCATACGACTGTATTGACCTCTTGCAGCGGGAATGCGAACGAGTTGCGAACGGTTTTGATGTGACCAGGTGATGTATTTGGGAGCTTCAAATGCACCGAATCGATGATAAGAATTTGTAAGAGGATTTAAAAATAAGGTCATCTCCTGGATATGGGATAGAATACCAGCAAGAAAATTCTGACACTCTAAAGAGTGATTTCCATCTTTATCTGGCTCAAATAGATTGCGCTGTTGATGGTATAAAGACAGATTGACGTGCATACCACTGCCACTGTAATTGGCAAAAGGTTTTGGCAGGAAGCTAGCAAATAGACCATTTTCAAAAGCAACTGCTTTTGTAGCGGAGCGAAAGGTGATAAAATTGTCTGCGGCAGTCAGGGCATTTCCATAGTGAAAGTCAATTTCATTTTGCCCAGGTCCCTGTTCATGATGAGAGCGCTCTGGTAAGATACCCATTTCTTCCAGAGTTAGACAAATTTGACGACGGATATTCTCTCCCTTGTCCAAGGGGGAGATATCACAATAGCCACCAAAATCATGTGGTATATTGGTGGGAATGGAATGTTTATTATTTTCAAATAGATAAAATTCGCATTCGGTGCCAATCTTACACAGATAGCCTTTTTTTGCTGCATAAGAGACCGCTTTTTTGAGAATGGTTCGGCTATCTGCTTCAAATGCAGAGCCATTTGGGTGGACAATACTGCTGTATAATCGAATCACTCTACCTTGGGAGGGTCTCCAAGGCAGAACAGAAAGTGTTTTTTCGTCTGGCAGTAAGAATAAATCAGATTGCTCTACACCTGTAAAGCCATAGATGGCAGAGGCATCAAAAGATATTCCAGATTCAAAAGCTCTGGGCAATTCTCTAGGGGTAATAGAAATATTTTTTTGCCTTCCAAAGATATCGCAGAATGCCAAGCGAATGAATTTGACATCATTTTGCTCAACATATTGTAATACTTCGCGAACAGAGTCTTTCATCATTGTCTACTCCTTTCATTTGTTAAAATAGTAACTGTTTTTATTATAACACGATTTTTTTGAATGTACAATCAAAAAACCTTTTGTTCGATATTGGCAAAAGTGAAAACCACCATCCTATTTAAGATGGTGGTTTTGATTAGGACAATCGATTTTTAAAATCCAAATAATCAAATGCTTTGACCAATTCTACTTGATGATTGGTATTGGCGATGGCAATAGAGGGCAATGCCATACCGTTAAATGTATTGTTCTTTACCATAGAATAATGTGCCATATCACAGAATACGATGTGACTACCTATTTGCAATGGGTGATCAAAAGAGTAATCTCCAATGATATCCCCCGCAAGGCAGGTAGGTCCTCCCAAGCGATAGGTATGAGTTTTTTGGTCTGGTTCTGCCGCACCGATGATTTGTGGACGATATGGCATTTCTAGAACATCTGGCATATGACAGGCGGCGGAAGTGTCTAAAATTGCAATTTTTGTCTCTTTGTTGGAGATGATATCTTGTACAGTGGATACCAGAAAACCGGTGTTAAGTGCAACCGCCTCACCGGGCTCTAAATATACCTGAACTTGATAGGTCTGTTGTATCCGCTGAATTTCATTGGTCAATCGTTGTATGTCATAATCTGGTCGGGTGATGTGGTGACCACCTCCAAAATTTAGCCATTTCATCTGACCAAGATAGGTTCCAAATTTTTCTTCTACTGCCTGTAATGTCTGACTTAGTGCATCTGCATTCTGTTCGCAGAGGGTATGAAAATGCAATCCCTCAATGCCATCTAATAATTCTGGTTGAAAGTTTTCTAAGGTGACACCCAACCGAGAACCGGGAGAACAGGGGTCATAAATTGCATGATCTTGGGTGGAACATTCAGGATTGATGCGAATGCCACAACTCTTTCCAGCTTGTAGTGCACGGGTGCGATAACGTTCCCACTGTGTAAAAGAATTGAAAATCAAGTGGTCACAGATGGTGCAGATTTCCTCAAATTCCGATTCCAAATAGGCAGGGGAAAAGATGTGATTTTCTTTTTTCATTTCCTCATATCCGAGTTTTGCCTCATATAAACCACTTGCAGTCGCTCCATCTAAATATTGCGCAATCAGTGGATAGAAAGAAAACATAGAAAAGGCCTTTTGTGCCAGTAAAATTTTACAGCCGGTTTGTTCTCGAACCGATTTTAATAATTGTAAATTATTGATTAGACGCACGGTGTCCACGATATAGTAGGGGGTGGGTAAAGCATTGATATCAAATTCCAGATTTAACATAAAAAACTCCCTTGCGCTTAGTCCACTAATTCAGGTTCAAAGCTCTCTTGCCAAGGCAATCCCCATTTGTTGAGTTCTTCCATAAATGGATCTGGATCAAATTCTTCGATATTATAAACGCCTGCTTTGTTCCATTTACCAGTCATCAACATCATTGCACCAATCATAGCAGGTACACCAGTGGTATAAGAAATTGCCTGAGAACCGACTTCACGATAACATTCCTGATGGTCACAGACATTGTATAGATAATAAGTCTTTTCTTTTCCGTCTTTTACCCCCTGGAAGATACAGCCAATATTGGTCTTTCCAACCGTTCTAGGTCCAAGCGTTGCAGGGTCTGGAAGCACTGCTTTTAAAAATTGTAGTGGAACGATTTGTTTTCCCTCATATTCAATTGGTTCAATGGAGGTCATACCCACATTTTCTAAACATTTTAGATGTGTCAAATAACTTTGTCCGAAGGTCATAAAGAAACGGATTCTCTTGATACCGGGAATGTTCAACCCCAAGGATTCCAATTCTTCATGGTGCAATAGATACATATCCTTTTCACCAATCTCTGGGAAGTTGTAAACGCGTTTGATTTCCATGGGTTCTGTTTCTACCCAGTTTCCATCTTCCCAATAACTGCCCTTTGCGGATACTTCACGGATATTGATTTCTGGGTTGAAGTTAGTGGCAAATGGATAACCGTGATCGCCTGCATTGGCGTCTAAGATATCGATGTAATGAATTTCATCAAAATGGTGTTTGGCAGCATAAGCGGAAAATACACCTGTAACACCAGGGTCAAAACCGCTTCCCAACAGTGCAGTAATACCTGCTTGTTCAAAGCGTTCACGATATGCCCATTGCCATTTGTATTCAAATTTTGCAGTGTCCAATGGTTCATAATTTGCAGTATCTACATAATTTGTTTTGGTTGCCAAACAGGCGTCCATAATGGTTAAATCTTGGTAGGGAAGTGCTAAATTTAGTACAACATCTGGTTGAAAACCCTTGATCAGTGCAATGAGTTCCTCTACATTGTCAGCATCTACCTTTGCAGTTGAAATCTTGGTTTTTCCACCATCTAATTTTTCTTTTAATGCATCGCATTTGCTTTTGGTGCGGCTGGCGATACAGATTTCTTCAAATACTTCGCTGTTCTGGCAACATTTGTGGATTGCAACAGAAGCAACTCCACCACATCCAATAATAAGTGCTTTTCCCATAATTTTTTCCTCCGTCTTTTGATTGATAAATTGATAAATATTTTGATGAGAAACAATCCAAATTTCTCATATATGGTCTAAAGTTTTTTATGCTGAGATGGCAAGCAATAACTCTCTCAATACCTTACAAGCCACCGCAGTAGAAACACCGCTTTGGTCATAGATTGGAGATAGTTCATTGATATCACAGCCCACAATTTGACATTTAGAAACAGTCAATATTGCCTGTAATAGTTCCATAAAGGTGACGCCCCCCGCTTCTGGTGTACCTGTTCCTGGAAAAACTGAAGGGTCCAATACATCTAAATCAATGGTAAAGTAGACAGGCTTTCCCTCCAACTGCGCGATGACCTGCTCTAATCCATCAAAATTAAATCTCTGTGTCTGTACATGGGTACTTCCCCATAAAAATTCACTGCGGTCACCAGAGCGAATTCCAAACTGAAAGATGCGGTCGTCTCCAACCAAATCCCAACAGCGGTGTATCACAGTGGCATGAGAGAGCTTTGCTCCCAAATAGTCTTCCCGCAAATCTGCATGGGCGTCAAAATGTACAATGTGTAAATCGGGGTGACACTTTGCAACTGCACGGACGGCACCCAATGTCACAAGGTGTTCTCCACCGATCATCAAGGGAATTTTGTGGTCCTTTAAAAGGTCGGCGGTAAAATTTTCAATTTGCTGTAATGCGGTTTCTGTGTTGCCAAAACACAATTCCAAATCTCCGCCATCAAATACACAGATATCTTCTAGATCTTTGTCCTGATAGGGACTATAAGTCTCTAGACCAAAGGACTCTGAACGCATGACTTTGCTGGCGAATCTAGTTCCTGGTCGAAAGGAAGTAGTAGAATCAAATGGTGCTCCAAACAACACAATATTTGATTCTTGATAAGAATTATCACAACTCAGAAAGGTTTCTATATTTTTACTCAACATCTTTTAGCATCTCCTCTACATAATTTGGAAGTGCAAATGAGCCAATATGTAGTTTGGTATTATAATATTTGGTCTGTAGACCAAGTGCGTTCCACTTTGCAGAACGAATATCTGCCACTGGATGATATTGTTTGGAAGCAAATCCAAATAGCCAGTGACCAGATGGATAGGTCGGAATATGTGCCTGATATACACGGCTGATTGGAAAGGATTCGACAATGCGCTTATGTGCTCGCTGCATAGCCTGTGCATCTTCTTGATAAAATGGACTTTCATGCTGATTGACCATAATGCCATCTGCTTTTAATGCTTTAAAGCAATTTCCATAAAATTCCTTGGTAAATAGCCCTTCTCCTGGACCAAATGGATCGGTGGAATCTACAATGATTAAATCATATTCATCTTCATAGCGGCGGATAAATTTTAGTCCATCTTCAAAGTAGATGTGTAACCGCTCATCGTCCATGCAGCAGGAAGTTTTAGGTAGGTATTTTTTGCAGACTTCAACCACAAGCTCATCGATTTCCACCAAGTCAATTCGCTCAATCGATTGATATTGTGTCAGCTCTCGAATGACACCTCCATCGCCCGCGCCAATGACCAACGCATGTCGCACATTGGGATGCACTGCCATTGGTACATGTACAATCATTTCATGGTAAATAAACTCATCTTTTTCGGTCAACATCATATAACCATCCAATGTCAAAAAGCGTCCAAATTCTCTGGAATCAAAGACATCGACCCGTTGAAATTCACTTTGACCGCAAAATAATTGACGATCAACCTGAATAGACAATTTGACATGAGGGGTATGTTTTTCAGTAAACCACAATTGCAAACTAGTTGCCTCCTTTGTGTGATTGATATCATATCAAAAATTCCTATTTGAGCACATTCAGATGTTGAATCTGCATATCCTCTGGACCGGTTAAAAAGCAGCCCTTTTGTTTGGCATAACAGATATATTCCATAATTTCTTTGGTGATTTTTTCTCCCGGTGCCAAGATTGGGATACCTGGAGGATAACACATAACAAATTCGCTACAGATATAACCCACACTTTGTTCCAGTGGAATCGATACTTTGTCCGCATAAAATGCCTTTTGTGGGGCAACTGCCACCTCTGGATTGATGTACTCATGGCGAAGCATACCAGTCTTTTCTCGTTTATATCTGCGGCGCACTTCTGACAGTGCTCCTATCAGGCGTTCAACATCTTGTTTGCGGTCCCCAACCGAAATATATGCCAAGATATTTCCAATATCTCCAAACTCCACCTGAATATCATATTCATCTCGAAGAATATCATAAACCTCAATGCCAGCAAGTCCAACATCTAGTGTATTGATGGACAGTTTGGTGACATCAAAGTCATAAACGGTATCCCCGTTGATGATCTCTCGACAATAAGCATAATAATCACCAATTTGATTGATTTCTGCACGCGCATATTTTGCCAACTCCCGCACATGTGCAAAGATTTGTTTTCCGTGTAGTGCTAGATTTTTTCGGGAAATGTCCAAACTGGATAGCAATAGATAAGAACCGCTAGTGGTCTGTGTCAGATTGATAATTTGTCTGACATAACCGGGATTCATTCGCTTGCCCACCAATAAAAAAGAACTCTGTGTTAAGGAGCCACCGGATTTGTGCATACTGACAGAAGCCATATCAGCACCTGCTGCCATGGCAGAAATCGGCATATCCTCACCAAAATAAAAATGGGTACCATGTGCCTCATCTACCAGCACCATAATGTTGTGTTCATGGGCGAGTTTGGTAATCTCTTTGAGGTTGGAGCAAATACCATAATAGGTGGGATTATTCACCAGTACTGCTTTGGCATCTGGATTTTCTTCCATTGCCTTTTTTACTGCTGCGATGGACATGCCCAGCGCAATCCCCAGACGGTGATCCATTTCTGGATTGACATAGATGGGAATTGCACCTCCTAAAATAAGAGCGTTGATAACGCTGCGGTGTACATTGCGTGGTAGGATAATTTTATCCCCCTTTTTACAAGCGGTAAGTACCATTGTCTGGACTGCTGAGGTAGTTCCATTGACCATAAAGAAAGCGTATTCTGCTCCAAAGGCATCTGCCGCCAGTTGTTCCGCTTCTCGAATGACCGATACAGGATGGCATAAATTGTCTAACGGCTTCATGGAATTGACGTCTACTGACATACATTTTTCTCCCAAAAAATCGGTCAATTCGCGATTTCCCTTTCCGCGTTTGTGACCTGGTACATCAAATGGCACAACGCGCATTCGCTTAAATTGATTGAGTGCATCCATAATTGGCGCTTTATCTTGTATCTGTCGGTTCATTTGCTGCGCTACCCCCTTTTAATAGATATTGCTGCCGCTGAAAATTTCAATCATTTCCCGACGCAGGCTGTTGGTGATTTCCAATCTGGTTTTGGGCGGCAGTTCATAAACATCTGTTTTAAACAGATAATTTTGTAAATCCATTTCTTTGATTAACATCTTTGTGTGAAACAAATTGGATTGATAGACATTCATATCAATGGCATCATATCGCTCAAGCGTTCGATTGTTGATATAGTCCTGTATGGAAACAATTTTATGATCCATAAACAATTTTTTTCCAGAAATATCTCGTGTAAATCCTCTGACACGATAATCCATCGTAATAATATCGGAGTCAAAACTGCCAATCAAATAATCAAGTGTTTTTAATGGTGTGATCTCTCCACAGGTTGCCACATCAATATCCACTCGAAAGGTTGCAATGCAGGTTTCGGGATGATATTCAGGATAGGTATGCACTGTGACATGGCTTTTATCTAGATGTGCTACCATAGTATCACTGTTTAGCACCTGCTCTAGTCCGATGGGAGGAGCTGGAAGCATATCGCCTTCTGCAATCAAAAAGGTAACGCTTGCTCCCTGTGGCTCATAATCTTGTTTGGAAACACTCAATACATGCGCGCCAATCATTTCTGTCACTTGGAACATAATGTTGGTTAAGCGCTCTGAGTTATACTGTTCATCAATATAGGCGATATAATCCAATTGTTCACGTTGACTTTTGGCATAACAAACATCATAGATATTAAAACTCAAAGATTTTGTCAAATTATTAAAGCCATATAGTTTTAATTTGTTATCCATTTGAAAACAACCTTTCCTGCTGGTTTCCTGAAATTTGAACAAAACTTCATCTATTTGGGTGCACAAACAGCAAAACAATAAAAAAACCCAAATAGATTTGGCGTTTGCCGCAAAATCCACTCGAGTTTGTTCTACAGATTATTCAATAAATCTACACAATATCACTGTGCAGGTGATTTATATGATGTAGAGGTTAGAGTCTATATAGCAAGAATTACTTTTACTACTCTTATTGATTGTTTCACAAGTG
>ERZ778516.2491-NODE-2491-length-12234-cov-5.403481_pt1 | contig 12234 bp, 10 predicted proteins | sample MGYA00510342_ERZ778516 | MGnify/ENA primary metagenome ERZ778516 (study PRJEB29527, sample SAMN07138961) | mouse gut metagenome | material: feces | host: mouse | place: China:Nanjing | collected 2016-01-25 ...
TATTTTACGTGTGTAATGTTTTTTTTTTTTTTTTTTTGCGTTGGAGCGGCATTGTACGACCTCCTGTGGTGGCCGGTGAGGAAGGAATATGCGGCGGACAATATTGTACGGTCCGCCGCATATTTCAGTGTGTTAATTCCATGATTTATATTTGAGCATGTTGCCTTCCTTCCATATTTTGTGCTTGGTGGCTTTCATGTCAGCTTTTACGTAAGCTGGAATTTCTAAGCCCTCAATAACTTCTATATCCCATTCGATTTTTTCTGTAAATTCGATGGCAAAGTTGGGATCTGGCGTGAAAGAGTAAGCACATGCCGGTCTGTCGTAAACCACTGTGGCTTTGTCCTGATTGACTACAACAATAATCATTTCACCGGCTTCATCGTCACCATCGAAAACGAGGCCGGCGAACAACAATGCGAAACTGTTGTCGTCTAGTGGTACTTTAATATAAAAATTTTTGTCAGTTGCATTTGTTGTTAAATACCCGACATCACCTAAAGGATCTTTTCCCCATTTTCGTATGAGTCTCTTCCCGTTATGATAGATGTCAATAAATTCATATCCTCCTCCCATTACGTCTTTGTTGGGATATCCTCCTATAGATATTTGGTACCGATGAAGTTCATTAGGCGATGTGATATTGAATGTGTTGTATTCATTCGTTGGAGAATTTCTAAATTTAGAGCCTCCTGTAGATTCTTTTTCGTAGAATGCAATGAACTGCTCCTTGGGAATAATATCTTTTCCTTCCCTGTTGAATAAATCAACGGTCTGTGCTGTTGCAGACACTAAAGTCATGTAAGCAATGCCTAATAATGCTGTTAACTTTCTCATGGTCTTTAAGGTTTATTATGCGGCGGACCGTATTAATATGTCCGCCGCATATTTGGGTATGTTAATTCCACGATTTATATTTGAGCATGTTGCCCTCCTTCCATATCTTGTGTTTGGTGGCTTTCATGTCAGCTTTTGTTCCTATGGCATATCCGTCGGCATTTAAGATGTCATCGATTTTCTCTGTAAATTCAATGGCAAAATTGGGAGCCGGCGTAAAAGAGTAAGCACATGCCGGTCTGTCGAAAACCACGGTGGCCTTGTCCTTATTGACCACAACGACAATCATTTCACCGGCATCATCATCGCCATCGAAAACAAGGCCGGCGAACAACAGTGCGAAACTGTTATCGTCCAAGGGAACTATAATATAATAATTCCTGTCATCTTCATTCTTAGTCAATAGTCTGACATCCCATAGAGGGGCGTAACCCCATTTCCGCATAAGTTTTTTCCCATTATATGTAATGTCAAAATATTCGTATGAGTCGCCCATTGCATCTTGTGCGGGATATCCTCCTATGGATATCTGGTATCGATGAAGTTCATTAGGTGATGTGATATTGAATGTGTTGTATTCATTCGTTGGAGAATTTCTAAATCTAGAGCCTCCTGTAGATTCTTTTTCGTAGAATGCAATGAACTGCTCTTTAGGAATAATATCTTTTCCTGCTCTGTTGAATAAATCAACGGTCTGTGCTGTTGCAGACACTAAAGTCATGTAAGCAATGCCTAATGATGCTGTTAACTTTTTCATGGTCTTTAAGGTTTGTTATGCGGCGGACAATATAGTTGCGATCCGCCGCATATTGGGGTGTATTAATTCCACGATTTATATTTAAGCATGTTGCCTTCTTGCCATATCTTGTGCTTGGTGGCTTTCATGTCAGCTTTTGTTCCTATGGCATATCCGTCGGCATTTAAGATGTCATCGATTTTCTCTGTAAATTCAATGGCAAAATTGGGAGCCGGCGTAAAAGAGTAAGCACATGCCGGTCTGTCGAAAACCACGGTGGCCTTGTCCTTATTGACCACAACGACAATCATTTCACCGGCATCATCATCGCCATCGAAAACAAGGCCGGCGAACAACAGTGCGAAACTGTTATCGTCCAAGGGAACTATAATATAATAATTCCTGTCATCTTCATTCTTAGTCAATAGTCTGACATCCCATAGAGGGGCGTAACCCCATTTCCGCATAAGTTTTTTCCCATTATATGTAATGTCAAAATATTCGTATGAGTCGCCCATTGCATCTTGTGCGGGATATCCTCCTATGGATATCTGGTATCGATGAAGTTCATTAGGTGATGTGATATTGAATGTGTTGTATTCATTCGTTGGAGAATTTCTAAATCTAGAGCCTCCTGTAGATTCTTTTTCGTAGAATGCAATGAACTGCTCTTTAGGAATAATATCTTTTCCTGCTCTGTTGAATAAATCAACGGTCTGTGCTGTTGCAGACACTAAAGTCATGTAAGCAATGCCTAATGATGCTGTTAACTTTTTCATGGTCTTTAAGGTTTGTTATGCGGCGGACAATATAGTTACGGTCCGCCGCATATTGGGGTGTATTAATTCCACTTTTTATATTTGAGCATGTTGCCTTCCTTCCATATCTTGTGTTTGGTGGCGTTAGGTGCCGGAATGATTTCTCCGGGCATTTCCAATCCTTCAAGCATGATGGTCTTCCTGTCTATTTTTTCTGTGAATTCGATGGCAAAATTGGGAGCCGGTGTGAACGCACTGGCAAAAGCCGGTCTGTCGAAAACCACGGTGGCTTTGTCCTGATTGACCACAACAATAATCATTTCACCGGCATCATCATCGCCATCGAAAACAAGGCCGGCGAACAATAATGCGAAACTGTTATCGTCCAGTGGTACTTTTATATAATGTTTTCTGTCATCTTCATTCATGGTCAATAGCCTGACATCCCACAAAGGATCATATCCCCATTCCCGTATCAGTCTTTTCCCGTTATATGATATTTCAAAAAAATCATAACCGTAACCATCGTATTCTGAAATAGGGGTAAAACCTCCTATTGAAATTTGATATTGACTGGTTCCGTTATTGGATGTGATATTATACTCTGTGTATTTTTGTATTGGTTTTTTATCTAGTGTTTGTAAATAGGCGACATCTTTTTTATAAAATGTAATGAACTGCTCCTTGGGAATAATATCTTTTCCTTCCCTGTTGAACAAATCAACGGTCTGTGCCGTTGCAGATATTAAAGTTATGTAAGCAATGCTTAATAATATTATTAATCTCTTCATGGTTTTTTGTAATAATAAAATTTGATATTATTTTTCTTACTTAATCCGAATCCTTTGCTTAGTGGGACTTTTTTATATCGTTTCTTTTCTCCTGTGTCCATTATTTGTGGTATATCACATTTCCAGGAATCAGACTCTTTTTCCTCACCCGGTACAATAACCACGACATGCCCGCTTCCTCCGGTTGGATTGAAATACCCCGCCACGACGAAATATCCCTGGTTGGCGTAGTCTTGGGCTTCCGCCATCGTTATGGCCTGCCAGTATTTGGGATTGTTCTCCCATGCCTTCACCATGTCGTTGGCCCTTCCGGTCATGCCGGGCGGCAGGTTGGTATTTCCGAATACGGCCTTGAATGCCGTCTGCACCCCGAAGTTGCACACCGCCATTTGCGTGCCGTAGAGTTTCTTCATGCTGTCCACCGTTTTTGAGGCGGCTGAGGTGATGGCTGTCGGGGATGACTTGGCCGGATTCCCCGCAGCAGACCCGTTGCCGGTTCCCGTTCCAGTGCCTCCTCCAGTGCCATATCCTCCCCCGCTTCCACCTCCGGAGCTGTCCCCTCCGTTGTTTCCGCTGTCCGTATTCCCGTCATTTCCGTTGTCCCCGCCTGCGCCGCCGCACTCACAGGGGTGTTTCTTGCAGAAACTGCAGCACAGGCAGTTGCCCGCCACTTTTATTTCCCCGCACACGGCGCATTTGTCGCACTTGCAGGCGGGCGGCTTCAGCCCGCATATCCTGCATGCGGGGGTGATGGTGATGCAGTCGCAATCGTCCCACGGTTTTTTGCAGAAGGTACATTTCATGTTCTCCTCCTCTTCCTTTCCCGAAACATCGGGCGATACCGTCCTTGCGTCCAACGGCGTGTTTTTGATGTCGAGGAACAGATGCAACTCCTCTTCCGCTTCCTCCTCCTCATTCCGCTCCCCGCGTTCGTGGGGCGGAATAGGGTTTCTGTGGAAATGGAACTGCTCCTCCCCGTTGACGATGTGCCTTCCGGCGAGCATTCTTCCGTCCGTTGCCGATGTGATGAAATATCCCGTGAATCCTGTTCCGCTGAAATCCGTCGTGACGCCGTTGAGGCGCTGCATGTCGAAGTCCCTCGGGTGCAGATAGGTTCCGATGACGGCAATCGGTCGTCCCGTGAGGGTGTCCCTCCTGACAATGAGCCTGGAGGATACCCTGCTGATGTTCTTTCTGGTCCTTCCTTCCCTGGTGAGTTGTGTGTAGGCCGTCCTCCCTTTGTGCCTGAGCGGTATGAGGGCGATTTCCTGTCCTCCCTGGTCCGCCATCTCGTATTTGTCCCAGCATATTTCCGGAGCGTCATCGTTTCCTTTCCCGCTCCTTGTCTTTCGGGGACTGCCGTTTTGGCGGATGTCGAGCAGTTTCACCTGCCCGGTGAGCCTTTTTGCCTCCCTGATGAGTTCTGGCAGATTACCGCCGGTAGTGTCTCCTTCCATTTCGGCGATGTCCGAGCATGCTGCCAGGAATGCGGGTATGAGAAAGACAATTGCCCGCCACGTGTGTTTAAAATACTTTTTCATGTAAAGGATATAAGGTTGCTCCTTTATCGTCTTTTCCTCATAGGAGAAAAGATTGGACGTTATTTGCAAATGTAATAAAATAGCGGCAATAGACAATAAGAATATAAAATATTTTCTAAATATATTTTACATGTGTAATGTGGTCCGGATTTGAAGGTGGTGGCAGGAACGTTATGTAAAGTGAAATCGGGACTTTCCGGCAGGAGAGTTTTCAGATTAAGGATATCATGTTTTCGGCAGCCTATGACGGGCAGGACTGAGTGGAGGAGTTTATGCGGACGGCGCGGATGCACATTTCGTGCCAAAGTAAAAGAAAACCTCGGATAAGGGTCGGAATGTGCATGCGGCTTTTAACAGATTTAACTTTCTGTTACGTTTCAGCGTGTTAAAATGTAGGTTGCAGGGAAAAGTCCTTATTCGAATTTTAACACGAATACTTGGATTTTGAATTGCAATACGGGGAATTGGATGAATAAATAGGGCGAAAATCTGTTCAAAATGAACCGGAAAACACTGAAAGAGCGGGACTTTCCTATGAGAAATCCCGCTCTGCTGTTACAAATATACACAATTTTCCGGCGGAAAGCAAATAGTGTTAAAATAGAGATATGCCATATTTTTAACTGTGTGCCGAAAGTATGGCCTGCCGGACAGAGCGGCCGGCCGAGGCAGAGGCGGACTGAAAGATGTAGCCCGGAAACTTACATAGGATGTAGTTTCCGGGCTATGTTGGGGATGATGAGGCAATGGTACCTTATCGGGGTAGGGTGACGCTGAACAGCGGACTGTCAATGTGCTCTTTGCGCACAATGTTTTTCAGTTCGTTCACGATGCGGGGATATTTGGCTGCCACGTTGGTGTCTTCGTGTATGTCAGTGGCCAGATCGTAAAGTTCGCAGTTGCCGTTTTTGACCAGTAACTTCCAGTTGCCCTTGCGCACGCCAATCTGGTTGGTTTCGTGGAATTCCCAGTAGAGATAGTCGTGCTTTTTCTGTTTTTTATTCTTGCCGAAGAGTGTCGGGGCAAATGACAGACCGTCGAAATAGTCCTTCGTCAAAGACTTGTTGGAGTAACGGTCTTCGTAGTTGTCTACGCCGATAATGTCGCAGAACGTGGGCATGATGTCGTAGAAGGCCAGTTGGTGGTCGTTGACGCTGCCGGCCTTGATGTGTCCGGGCCAGCGAACGATGAACGGTACACGGATGCCACCTTCGGTGCACGAACGCTTGGTGCCGCGCAGAAGGCCGTCGCGGTTGAAGAACGTGGGATCGGCTCCTCCTTCTTCGTGCGGGCCGTTGTCGCTGGAGAAGATGACGATGGTGTTGTCATCGAATCCCTTTTCCTTGAGCTTGGCCAGAATCTCACCTACATAGGCGTCCAGGCGCGTAATCATGCCGGCGAACTGGGCGTGCACGTGGTCTGTGGGATTATAGCGGCTTCCGCTGTTACCTCCCCACGATTTGTCATCGCAGAAATGTCCTTTGTAAGCTTGCAGGATGGAGTCGTTGGGCTGCACCAGTTCGGCGTGCGGGAGTGTATAGGTGAAGAAACCGTAGAAAGGCTGGTCGGCCGTCTGGTGATCGAGCCATTCGAGGGCTTCCTGATGAATCATGTCTGCCGAATATTGTGACCGCTTTTCGTAACCGGCGCCGTACATGGGGTGCTTGATGTTCTCTTCCATTGTGACGCGGATGACCTCGGTGTCATTGCGGCGCTTGCTGTAACGGTTGAGGAAGTTGGGATAGTACAAATGGGCCTGAAACTGGCAGATGAAACCGTAATATTCGTCAATGCCGCGCTTGTCGGGGGTGGAGGCGGAACCTTCATAGCCGCCGGCCCATTTTCCGAACATGCCTGTGGTATAGCCGTTGTCTTTCATGATCTCGGGAAGAATGACGTGCTCAGGAGCGTAAGGTTCCTGGCCTACAACGGAATAATCCTTGTTCACTCCGTAATCGATCATGGGCGATTTGTTCCAGTATTCCTTGTTGCCGCGCACGTGGGTGTGGCCGGAATGTTGTCCTGTCATAAGTGTTGCGCGGGACGGGGCGCTTACCGGACTGCCGGCATAGGCTTGCGTGAAACGCATGCCTTCGGCTGCCATGTTGTCCAGATGGGGGGTACTGATGTATTGCTGTCCGTAGCATCCCAGGTCGCCGTAACCCATGTCGTCACAAAGAATGAAAATGATGTTGGGCTTTTCAGCCTGCTGCGCCATAGCGCCTATCGGAAGCAGGGCTGCACCCAAGGTCAGAAGTTGCTTATTGTTGTTCATATTTAAAATGAATTTTTCTGTTCGCTAAAAAAGTGTAGGAGATTATAGTTTTATTTTTTGACCGCTTTCGCCGGCGTCTGTCGTTACCTTTACGACATAAGTGCCTTTGGGCAGGTGTTTTACCGGCACTTCGGCCGCTTTGGCCTGCGCCACACGGCGACCAGAGGGGGTATAAACCAAAATGCGCCTTACGGGTGAGGAACTGTGTGCCGAGAGTATGCCGGAAGGTGACAGGGTGAGGCTGGTTTTAACCGTCGCCGGTTGGTTGCCGTTAACGTTGTCTATGCCTGTTGTTACCTGGGTGTTGGGCGAAAAAACGGCTGTCAGCTCCATGTCTTGTGTGACGTCGAAGGAATATTCGGAGGCTGTGGAGATGATGGTATTCTCCTTTTTCCAGCCACGAAATACGGCATTGCCTTTTTTAATGGCTTTTACGGTGAAACGGTCGCCGGCGGCGCAAACCGTACTTCCGTCGGCCAGAGGTGTTCCTTCGGCATTTTCCAGAACGACACTGCCTCGCAACGTATCGTTGGGGGATACGGTAACTATGCGGTCGGTTTTCATTGCTGACACATTGACTATGAAGTCGTAAACCGTTCCGATAACATCTTCCTCTGCCTCTGTCATGGCATTGTCGGTGAGGCGTATGCGCAGGCGCGACTTGCCCAGACGGGCTGTGTCGGGAACGTTTATGGCTATGGTTCCCTGAGATTCACCGTCTTTGGAGTGGCAAATATCAAATACTCCATCGCCGTCCCAGTCGAACCACATGCCCACATGGGTATCTGCCGAAATGCCTTCGGCGGTATATGAAAGTTCGAAAGTACCGTCGCGCTGCACTGTAGCCTTGTCGCTGGTATGGAGGGTATAGGCTTTTGAAGGACGTGCTGTGGCCGAGTAATTAAGCTCGTCTGTCACGTCTTTTCCTCTGATCGCCAAATTCTTAAGATAGGCTCTGTCTACCGTTCCGCATGGAAGGAAATAAATGCCGTTGGCACGGGCGTAAGGGCTGTGCGTATAATTGGGAGCTGTCCATTGGTCGGTGGTCTCTGTTATCTCCCAATAGGAATTGCCGCGTCCGGTTTTGATGTGGAAGGCCACCACACCGTTGGCACCGAAGTTGAGACCCAGCGTTCCGTCCTTGGAATTGTCGATGGTTCCTTGATCGGTGCTGCTCATATAGTAGTAGCCGTTTGTGGACGCTCCGGCAGTGTTGTCTTTGCATACTTGATATTCCACTGGGGCTTCTCCCATCGGAACGGGCTGGCCTCCGCCGCCCACCGGAGGCAGGTTGCAGCTTTGTATATACCAGCCGGTTGTGACATTTTGTATGTAGAAACAGTTCTCTTTTTCTGTAGGAATAAATCGCCAGAATTGGCGGTTTGAAGTGTTGTATGAACTATGAAGCAACTGGGAGCCGGACTGGAAAATATAGCCGGACTGATTGCCGAACCGGTTGATGACGTAAACCTTGTCCTTATCGGGAAATCCGGTACCATCGGCCTGAGCCGTTGTCGCGCATAAGGCGGACAAGAGCAGGCCGCTGAATAGAAATAAAAATTTAATCATGCTATAAATGTGTTTTAAAATAGTGTCGCAAAGATAAATAAAATAAAAAAAACATCCATAAAAGTGAGAAAGAAATACTTTCATGGATGTTTTTTTAACTTTTTGCACTCTTGTTGTATGAGAGGAAAATATTAAAAAACTGAATTTTTGTTCTGATGCCTTGCCATTGGGCAAAAACAAACGGTATCAGGCTGAATACATGGTGTAGGCTGTCAGATCGTGCCAGTGTCCGTGGGTGAAATCGGGTATGCTGATGGGGCGGCTGCCTTCGCGGGCTGAACGTTCGCTTAATTCAGCTATGCAAGACCATTCAGCAGCATCGTAAACGTCGATGTCGAGTGGCAAGCCGTGGCGCAGACAGTGTATGAGCCGTGCATCCATCGTGTAGTTCATTTCGTTAGGTACGTTTTTTCGGTGACCTTCTTGCCACAGTCGTGCGGCGTGCATTTGTGTGTGGAGACGTGCTTCGGCCAAAGCCTCTTCTCCTGTAAGAATGGTATTGCCTGTGAGGTTCTTTATGGTAGGAACAGGATATTTCTGTACGTATCCTTTTGTGCCGCAAACTGTTTGCAGGCGGCTGTAGGGGCGCATGGTCGTTACGTCAAGTTGAAGCAATATGCTTGCGCCTTTGACGGTGCGTATCAGTGTGGAGTTAACCCGGCCTAAAAGATGGTCGGGCCCGCAGCCGCGGGAAGTGAGTGAAACGAGATAATCCATGCGGTCACCGCGGTGTAGGCCAAGCAGCCATCCGATGGGGCCGATGCCATGGGTGGGGTAGGGATTTCCTTTGTGACGGGCGCAACTTTTCTCCATCCAGTTGCCGGCGGTATTGTCCGTATTTCCTGTCAGTCCGAAAGTATCACGCAGGTTGTGTATGTAGGCTCCTTCACAGTGGGTGATTTCTCCTAAAAGTCCTTTATGAGCCATTTCCAGTGTCGAGAGGGCAAAGTGGTCATAGCAGCAATTCTCTGTCATGAAGCAGTGGCGGCGTGTGGCTTCGGCGGTCTCTACAAGTTGATGGCACTCGTCAATGGTTGTAGCGGCAGGTACTTCCACTGCCACATGTTTGCCGTGGCGCATGGCTTCTACTGCCATGTCACAATGTGTGGCCCAGTCTGTACATATATATATAAGGTCTATGTCGGCGCGGTGGCATACTTCGCGCCATGCCTCCGGTCCTTGGTGAAGATCAGCACGCGGCCGTCCGGAGCGTTCCAGACTTTCGTTTGCGGCATCAAGACGTGTCGGGTCTATGTCGGCCAGACAGCGTATGGCTGCGTCTTTTATGAAAGCGTAGCGTTCGAGGGTTTTCATGCCGCGACGTCCCAGACCAATAAGGCCTATTCGTACGAAAGGGAGCGGCGGACAACGGAGTTCTAAAACGGTGTCCATGGTAGTGGAAAAAGGTCTGAAGATGTTTTTCTTTGTCAAGGGAATGATAAAAGCAAATTGGACGTATCCGTTATGGACACGTCCAATTGTTTTAATAACCCTAGTTGAAATTATTATGAAAATTATTTCTTGCGGGATTGTCCATAGCGGCTCATGAACTTATCCACACGACCAGCCGTGTCAACAAGTTTGGATTTACCTGTGTAGAACGGGTGAGAGGTGTTGGAGATTTCAAGTTTTACTACGGGGTAAGTCTCGCCCTCAAATTCTACTGTATCATTAGTTTTGCAAGTAGAGCGAGAAAGGAACATGTCACCGTTGCTCATGTCTTTGAACACTACGGGACGATAGTTCTCAGGGTGAATACCTTGTTTCATTGTGCTATAGCTTTTTTGATTGTTATCTTTGGTACGTTTTGTTTTGGAAGCAAAAAAACGTGTAATGGTTCTAAATCGGCTGCAAAGATACGATTTTCCTTATAGTCCGCAAATATTTTTTACGGATTTTTTTCTTTTCTCTTTATGTACTGTATAAATTATGGAACTGATTATTCAAAATGGTGTTGTGCTGTATTTTTGTTCCCGTTTCTTTCATGTAGTCTTTAATATAGAGGATCGGCTGATCTCCGGTAAAACTGTAAAACAGCGTGGATTGTATGCTGCCGTTCTGACAGCCAGGTTTCTTGAGTGGGATAATCTGGTGGTATTTATAGGTTTAGTCCCATTTATAATTTCCCTGAATCTCTTTTTTTAGGAACGGGCCGAATTCGAATCCTCTCTGTTCGAACCATTCTTTACGTTGGAGGATATTTTGATGGAATATGGGAAATTCTGTTCTGTCTCCTTGATGCCACATTTGTTCTGATAGTGCGAGAATGCGGGGAAACAGCCGGCGGTCTATCATCCGTTCCGTAACGCCGTCATCTGTCCATAAAGCGCAGGTCATGCCTAATATCAGAGGGTTGTTTTCGTTGAATACTTTATCTGAAGGGTTATTCATATAGACGTCATTTAGGTCAAAAGTACGGGCTTTCTCATAGTTGCGCCATGGAGTGAGGGGGAAGTTCAGGTAGGTGTAGTAATTGGAACTGCAGATGACCGGGTAATGATGTTTGATGGCATTCCGGAGTGCCAGATCTTTGTGGGCGCGGTAGTTCCACCATTGGATGACGATGTTGTCCGGTAGTGGATATCCGTCGTGATAAACCACGTCTCCCCAGAAGATGCTCTTCCGTCCTTTTGACTTCAAGTGTTCCGCCATTTGTGCCGAAAACCATAATTGCAAATCATGGCTGTCTTTAAGATTCATCGTGCTGATTCTTTTCTGGCAATCAGGGCATTTGTTCCAGTTCCCTTTGGGAGCTTCGTCTCCCCCCAGATGTATGTAAGGGGATGGAAAGAGTTCGCATACCTCGTCCAGAACGTTTTTGAGAAATTGCAGGACGTCGTCTTTTCCTGCGCAGAATATGTTTTGTGTGAATCCGTGTTGCGGCACTTGAACAGGCAGGCCAAAGCAGCCAAGTTCCGGATAGGATGAGAGCGCCGCTTCGGCATGTCCCGGCATGTCGATTTCCGGAACGATGGTTATATTGCGTTTGTTGGCGTATTCTACGATCTCCCGTATCTCTTCTTGTGTGTAATATCCTTGCTGTTCGTCACCTTTCCCCACCGCGCTTCCTATTTGAGTGAGGCGTGGATATTGTTTGATTTCGATTCGCCATCCCAGACCTTCTGTCAGATGCCAATGAAAATAGTTCATCTTCAGCATTGAGGCCATGTCTATATATTTCTTGATGGTGGCTGTTTTATGGTATTGGCGTCCGGAATCCAGCAGGAAACTGCGCCATTGCATGCGGGGGGCATCGTAGATTTCCGCACAAGTGAAAGTGCTGTTTCCGTCAGAGTCGGCGACCCATTGCCGCAATGTCTGTACGGCATGTGTGAATCCTCTTTTATCGCATGCGGTTATAATCATCTGCTTCGGACTGATTCTTATCCGATAACTTTCGGGAGGCAGAGAGGTATCTGTTTTCCAGCAGATATCGGCTTTGGATTCTTTCTTTGTCCATTTCACTGAAACGTTGCGGAGCACTTCCGAGCAGAAAAATTGAGTATAAAACGCAGAAGTATCATTGACATATATGACTGTTTTCTTCCCTATTTTCAATTTACCTTCTTTCAAGACTATTTGGTGGGGAGAGGGAAACACTATCTGACTGCGCATGACCATTGCCTGCGATGCGAACAGGAGGGCGGAGAGTAACACAATTTTTGCGGAAAGCGCGTGAAATGATTTTAATTTATGGCACATAAGGTGAAAGATTATTGCGACAAAG
>ERZ778516.2492-NODE-2492-length-12233-cov-3.871079_pt1 | contig 12233 bp, 9 predicted proteins | sample MGYA00510342_ERZ778516 | MGnify/ENA primary metagenome ERZ778516 (study PRJEB29527, sample SAMN07138961) | mouse gut metagenome | material: feces | host: mouse | place: China:Nanjing | collected 2016-01-25 ...
TGCCATAATAATGGCAGCCGGGACATCATCACGTTTTGTTCCTTTATCATACGAAACTCCCAAAGGACTTCTTGAAGTACGTGGCGAAATACTTATTGAGCGTCAGATTCGACAACTCCGTGAAGCCGGAATAACTGATATTACCATTGTTGTAGGGTATATGGCTGACAAGTTTGCATACCTTAAGGAAAAATTTGGAGTCAATATAGTTGTCAATGAAGATTTCAGCCATTACAACAATACTTCATCTTTAATTAGAGTGCTTGATTGTCTCAAAGATACATACATCTGTTCGTCTGACAATTATTTCCCGCGAAACGTATTCAATGATAAGCCTGTACAAAGTTATTATAGTGCGTTGTATGCCGATGGAGAAACCGGAGAATATTGTATAAACACAGATTCAGATGACAATATCACTGAGGTTACGATAGGAGGCAAAAACTCCTGGTATATGGTAGGTCATGTTTATTTATCCAGAGATTTCAGCGATGCTTTCAAAAAATTGTTGATAAGAGAGTATGACAAAGAAGAAGTAAAACAGGGATATTGGGAAGATGTCTATATAAATCATATCAATCAACTCCCCAAAATCAGGATAAGACGATATGCGTTTCATGATATTGAAGAATTTGACACAATAGACGAGCTTCGGATATTTGATAAATCCTATCAGTGTGATACGCGTTCTTCCATACTTAAAATGATAGCAGGAAGAATGAACTGCATGGAGGAAAATCTTTCAGGCTTCAAGAAACTGAAACATAAAGGAACCTATATTCTTTTTGCCTTTCAGAAGGATGGAGAAGCTTATTGTTTCAACGAATCAGACAACACAATAACGAAACTATGAAGACTGCAGTCATTCTCGCGGCGCGAAAAGAACGGGATTCAGAGCTTCCTTATCCTTTGATACCTTTTGCCGAAGATTTATGTCTAATGGATCGTAATCTTTCAATATTGAAAGAATGTGGATATGAGAATATTTATGTCGTTGCTGGTTTCAGATATGATTTGTTCCTGAAATATGACGGTGACGGAGTCACTGTAATCAATAATAAAAATTATGAGTTTACCGCCTCAATGGGTTCCCTTGCATTATGTAAGGATTTTATAAAGGAAGACTTTATACTTGTAGAGAGCGATACCTTTTTTGAAAAGAAAGTTGTGGAACAGTTGACAATGGTTGAAGAAGGCAACTGTTTGTCAATGACAGAAGAAAGCGGTTCAGGAGATGAGTGTTTCGTGGAAACCAAGCATGGATATGCCGTAAAAATCACAAAAGACCGCCATCGTGTTTGCAATTTTGAGGGTGAGATGATGGGCATCACAAGAATCTCATTTAATACTTTCTCAAAGTTGATTTCGGCATGGGAAGACTCTTCAAATCCCTATCTGAATTACGAATACCTCCTGATGGATGTGACCGAACCGCTTGACCGACCTGTTATTCGTTTCAAAAATCTTATATGGGGCGATGTCGATTGCAGGGAAGATTTTAAGAAACTTCAGAATGAGGTTTATCGTAAACTCAGGCGAAGAGAAAATCCATTTGATGAAGAAAACCTGAGAAGCCACCTCCAGAACATTTTTGAAGATAAAGACATATCTAAGGCAGAGATTGTGAAAATCGGAGGTATGAGCAATAAGAACTTTAAAGTCACTATTGATGGAAAAAGTTATGTTCTCAGAGTTCCGGGGAATGGTTCGGAAGGTATGGTCGAGAGAGCGAATGAAGAGTTCAATGCCATCGAGGCATGTAAACTTGGTATCAATCCAAGTATCAGATACTTTAATCCAACCAATGGCATAAAACTTGCCGACTTTATTGAAAATGCTGAAACTCTCAATGCTGCAACTATTCAGCGTCACGACAACATGCGAAAGATAGCTGAAATATACAGAAAAGTTCATAATTCACACATACGCCTGAAGAATGAATTCAATCTGTTTAAAGAGATTGAGAAATATGACAGTCTGATACATGATGCAGGTGCTGTGATGTACGAAGGTTGGGAAAATGTTCGTCCTCAGGTTATGGCACTTGAAGGTTATCTGAATTATCTTGGTGTTGACCTCAAGCCTTGCCATAATGACGCCCTTTATGAGAATTTTATCAAGGCTGTCGACGGAACGGTTTATCTGATTGACTGGGAGTATTCAGGCATGAACGACCCGATGGCTGATTTTGCGGCTCTATTCATAGAAGCCGACTTTGAGAAAGAGAATGAAGATTATATACTGAACAAATATTTTGATGGAAATATACCATCTGATGTTCATGAGAAGATTCTGTGTTATCAGATATTATGGGACTACCTTTGGGCTCAATGGACTGTAATAAAGGAAGCAAAGGGGGATGATTTCGGTACATACGGTATTGATCGTTTCAACAGAGCCAAATCTAACTTGAGAAGAATAAATCTACAACAATGACAACTGAAGAAAAGAAAATTGATTGGGCGACCATGCTCATACCATTCGGTATTGTAATAGCGATGATGGCGGTGTTTATGATATCTCCAGAATCGTCAAAGAACATCGTTGACACCATGAGAGGATTTTTCGGTGATACGATTGGTATTTATTATCCATTGATTGCGATTGGATCGGTGCTTTGTTCCCTGTATGTAGCGCTGACTCCTAAATATGGAGACGTTCGTCTGGGAAACATAGACAAACCTGCCTATAGCAATTTCAAATGGGGCACAATGATTTTCACCTCAACGATGGCTGCTGACATAATGTTCTATTCTCTGATTGAGTGGGCTCTATATGGGGGAGAACAGCATGTGCAAGATTTGGGAGGAACGCAGATGTGGGCGCCTACTTTCACACTTTTCCATTGGGGGCCTCTTGCATGGGGATTCTATGTGATTCTTGCAGTATGTTTTGCATTTATGATTCATGTGCGTAAGCGTAAGCGTCAGCGCTTTTCCGAAGCATGTCGTCCATTGCTCGGTGATAAGGTCGATGGATTCTGGGGTAAAGTTATTGATGTAACTGCAATCTTCGCGATTGTATGTGCTACGGCAACAACATTTTCACTCGCAACACCACTGCTTACCAACGCCATGGGAAGTGTCTTTGGATTCGAAGCAACCACTACCGTGACTATTCTTGTGCTCCTTCTGATTTGTGCCGTATATACCATTACTGTGCTATTTGGCATAACCGGTATCAGTAAACTCGCAGGAATCTGCTCATATTTCTTTTTTGCCATACTACTGTATTTCTTACTTATCGGTGGAGAAACCGGTTACATTATTGAGACAGGATTCCAGTCATTAGGTAATCTCTTACAGAACTTCATAGGTCTCTCCACGTATATGGATCCATTACGCAAAAACGGTTTCGCACAGAACTGGACGGTTTATTACTGGGCATACTGGCTTGTATGGTGCGTAGCAACCCCATTTTTTATCGCGCTTATCTCCAAAGGGCGTACTATCCGCAATGTCGTGTTCGGATCATTCGGCTGGGGTCTTGCCGGAACGTATCTTTCATTCATAATCCTCGGAAACTACGGACTTGCGCAACAGATGAAGCATGGGGTTGACGCAATCGGCCACATCAGTAACGGAGGCGAGATGTATGAGGCAATCCTCATGATATTCGGCACTCTTCCGCTCCCTGAACTCGCTCTTATACTTCTCACGATCACTATGGTGGCCTTCTACAGCACAACGCTTGATGGAATCACATACGTAACATCCGCCTACAGTTATAAGCAGATTTCACCTGACGAAGAACCGGCCAGAGGTATTCGCGGATTTTGGAGCATAATGCTTATTCTTCTTCCTATAGCATTGCTCTTTGCTCAAAATTCGCTCTACAGCCTCCAGGGAGTGACGATAATAGCTGCATTCCCTGTCGGCATTCTTCTGATTCTGATTGTCATAAGTTTCTTCAAGGATTTCAAAGATTCAGGAGTCGGAAAGAATCGATGATGTCTGAGAGAGTTTTTAAGTTTCTTAGAGATTACTAAAATTCAATTCTATGGGTATAGCAAAAAATTTTGCATATAAGTCATTATTGAATTTCTTCAGCATGGTGATTCCTGTAATCATTATGCCTTATCTATATAGACGCTTAAGTCCTTCCTCTATTGGTATTTATGAGTATGCCTACTCTATAATGACATATTTTTCCATATTAGGAGTGATGGGAATCTATAACTATGGCATAAGAGAGATAAGTAAGATAAGAGATTGTCATGAAGATGCGAACGGATTGTTCAATGATCTCTTCTTTGCCGGGTTATTTTCCAATCTCTTTGCCGTAACATTATATATTATGTTTTGTGTCTTTTTCATATCAGATGAGACACTTAGAAACATAATGTTGATTCTTTCCTGTATGATTATAGGGAATGCCTTCAATATTGAATGGTGTAATGAAGCATATGAGCAGTTTAAGTTCATCACTACAAAAACTATATGTATAAGATTGCTGAGTCTTGTTCTTATATTTTCATTTATCAGGAGTAACAGCGACTTGTATATATATGTTTGGATCACGACTCTTACATTGCTTGCAAATTATCTGGTTAGTTTCATATATGCGAAAAGGCGGTTTTCATTATCGTTCAGAAAGTCAAAAATTTTAAGGCACATTGTCCCCCTTATTATTGTATTGGTTTTAAATAACACGGCAATTCTTTATTGTAATATTGACATGACCTTCCTCGGCTTGTTCTCTGATGATAGCAGTGTAGCTTATTTCAGTGTGGCAAACAAGATTATGTCTACGATATATACATGCGTAATGGTTATGATGTATGTCTCATACCCTAAGCTTTCATATTACAACAAAAACGATTTTGAAGAGTATAAGAGATTATTGTCAAAGATGGCTCGGATCACACTTGCCGTAGTATTTCCAATCTCTGTCGGATTGTTTATGCTATCAGCTCCGATAATATATCTTTTTTCTGGCAAAGAATACATGCCTACGTCTCCGGTGTTGAAGATTTTTGCTATATATATGATTGTGAGTGCGTTCTTAAGTATTCTTAATCATCAGGTATTTTTTATCAATGGGAAAGAACGCAAGTCTGTATATCTGTTTTTTCTGTTTGGGATTGTCAATACACTTGCAGTCTGGATTCTCGGTTCATCGATAACACCAGAATACGCGATATTGACAACATGTGTGTCTCAGGCTTTGCTTACAGTTGTGATGGCTATATACGCAAGACGGAATTTAGGGGTGTTTTGTGAATTATTTAATCTTCAGGTAGTCAAGTATTTAGTCTGTTCGTTGATTGTTGTGCCAATCGTTTTAATATCCTGCTGGATAATGGATTCTTATTATCTTCAACTGGCTTTATCAATACCAATTTCAATTATTGCATATTCGGGTATTCTTTTGATGTTGAAAGATGACGCGATATTAGAGTTGATAAGAAAAGTTCCTTTCATAGGACATAAAGGCGCGTAGGCTAAATATAAATACAGGTGTAAATCTGCATATCATAATAACAAGATAATTTAGTAAAGATGAGAGATATGACTCTTATTACATGTACCGGATACGGAGGTACCGGTTCAAGTGTTGTTTCTGATTTATTTAAAGAATATAATAAAGTAAAGAGTACGGGTGATTTTGAGTTTTCGCTTGCCCATGAGGTGGATGGAATATCAGACTTACAGCATCATATTGTAGATGATTTTAATCGTCTGAAGACAACAGAGGGGCTCTATAGATTTAAAAAACTGACAGAGTCGGTCAGCAAGCATTATTCTCCCTTTTTTAATGGTCGTTTTGATGAAATCATAGACAAGTATCTTAATAGTCTGACAGGTGTGAAATGGCAGGGATTCTGGCATCAGCACATAAGGAGAGCGCCTCTGCTGACACGTTATCTTACGTATATTATTCCGAATATAGTTATGGGAATAATAGGGAAGTATATACATGATAATAAAGGATATGAATCAAGAATATGGATGCGTAGAAAAGAAATGATCCTTTCTTATGGAGCTGATAATTTTTTTAAGGCTACGCAATCTATGTTCGATGATCTGACAAATGAGCTGGTTAAAGGAGAAGACGATCGCTATTTGGTAATGGATCAGCTTGTTCCGCCTTATTCCACTCAGAGATATATTAATTATTTCAGTAATATTAAAATAATAGTAATCGACAGGGATCCCAGAGATTTATATCTTCTGAACAAACTATTCTGGAATGAGGGGTGGATTCCGTCTAATGACATTGATGCATTCATAAAATGGTTCGGACTGATAAGAGAGCACAGAAAATTTGAGAAAGACAATGAAGAGAAAGTGCTTAGAATACAGTTTGAAGACCTTGTACTTGACTATGAAAATGCTATCGACAGGATAGAGAAATTCATAGGAATAGATAGTGCGGATCATGTCAGGCCTCGTACGTTTTTCAATCCCGATTTTTCAATCCGAAATATGCGGTTGTGGGAGAAATATGCGGTTAATCAGGAAGATATCAAGAAAATAGAAGAGAATCTTTCTGAGTATTGCTATTATCAAAATGGTTTGTAATATGGACGCAAAAAAGAGGGTTATCTTTATTCCTTATACACTCTCACAGGGAGGGGGGGCGGAACGTGTTCTTGCTGAGTATCTGGAAAATATAGATAAAACGAAATATGAGATCGACATACTTGAATGTCATAGAGGAATAAATACTAAATATCTTACAATTAAGGGTGTCAATTATTTACCCCCGATTTATGATGAAAACAGGTCGGGTCTGACAAATTCTTTAAGAAAACATCTGCTTCGTTATTCTTCGTATTGTGGTTTCTTATCTAAGATTTTGACACCAAAGAAAAAGTATGATGTTTGTGTGTCTTTCAATTATCAGATACCATCTTTTATTAATAGGTATGTACGTTGCAGACATCGGATAATGTGGGTTCATAGTTCAATCGAAGATCTTGATTATAAGGGAATAAAGGGATTCCGAAAATTCTTAAGATTCCTGAGGAACCGATTACAACTCAAAGCATTCGAAAAGGCTGACGACATTATAACGATATCTGATATGTCGAGGAATTCAATAGTGAATCTATCCAGTAGTGTGAAAAACAAGATCGGAATAATACACAATGGATTTGACCTTGAGAAAATTACATTAAATTCAGAAGAGCCGACTGAGATTGATGAGAAACAGCGTCATAGGCTTATTGTCGTATCGCGCCTTGATAGTAATAAGAATGTAATCAGTACAATAAGGGCTTTAGCCCTTATACGCAAACGTGTAGATGCGGAACTGTTTATTTTAGGAGATGGACCGGAGCGGGCGTCTCTGGAGGCCGAAAGTCGTAGACTTGGACTTGAAGATTTTGTTAAGTTCTTTGGATTCATAGACAATCCTTATCCATATATAAAGACAGCTGACTTATTGTGTCTTTCTTCTTATATCGAAGGATCTCCGGTGATAGTACTTGAGAGTCTTAGGCTTGGAGTTCCGTTTGTGTCGTATGAGGTTGGAGGTGTTGAGGAATTCTCCGAGAATGGAACGGTCGGCAAGGTTGTAAGAAATAGGAATTTTGATAATTACGTCTCCATGGTTGTGAATCTGTTGGATTCAGATGAAGTCTTGCCGGAGATGAAGAGAAAAGCACCATTGGTTGCTGCACGCTATGACATTAGGAATCAGGTGATTCTTCTTGAAAATCTTCTAAATAAATGATAGTTACCGACAATAGTAATATTGTATTGGATAGAGAATATAAGGAGGTTTTTTTCAGGCCGGCTAAAGTAAATGTTGCAATTGCTGTGACAATATTATTTCTGATCTGGCCAATGCTTGCACTACCATGTGTGATTGTGGAAGTGTTGAATAGAAGAAAATATTCGTTTGTTCTTCTCACTATCTTCATGGGATATATCGCTTATCTATGGCCTCCGACCGGAGACCTTTATAGGCATACGCTCAGTTACTTTGAATTTAAGTATAGTTCAAGTTATATGCTGAGAGAGTATCAGGAAGATTATGTAATGCATATTCTAAGTTTTATTTTTGCGAAAAATGGTATTCCCTTTGAGTTTGTGCGGTTTATATTCATTGTGGTTTCGTATACACTGATGTTCAGGGTTCTTGAAGATTTAGGGCGAAAATATAGCTTTGTAAAGGAGAATTACAGGTCATTTTTAGGAATCTTCTTTTTTGTAGTGAATTTTACAATAATCGTATTTGGTCTTAGATTCGGTTTTGGCAGTGTTTTAATGAGTTATGGTGTCTATTTATTGTGGAATTCGCGATATCAAGGGTGGTGTTGGTGCATTATTGCCTTTCTTGTGCATTACAGTCTGATTTCAGTTTTTATACTTCTTATACTAAGCCGTTTAATAAAACTAAAGAATAAAAAAATTGCAATAATCTCATTATTATTCTTCATATTTCCAATGACTGCTTTATTGGACAAAGTCATAATGATTTTGCCGATTCCAGACATTGTAAAGGTTGTGTTGACTGTATATAGTTCCGGATATTGGGGACAAGAAGCGATGGCTGACAGATCGCTTTTGTACAGGCTGAGCTTGTTAATTTCTCAGATTCCTGTCTATTATACAGTCTATTGCTTCTTGAGAGATGGAAAATTCAGGACGATTTGCGACTCGTTTCTGATTATAATGGTTGTGTTTTGGAGTATATCGAGCAGCTCCTATGAGTTTTTTGGCAGAGTAACTACATTCATTATATATCCAATGGTCTTTTATATGGCATATAGGGCGTGCCGTCTGCGGGTTATAAGAAGGATTCATGTAACACTTATTTTGCTCGTGTTTTCGTTCCTTTCATCTTTTTATGGAATGAGGCGGGAAGTATCTATCAGCGATATGTCTCTGTTGCTTTATGGCAATACATATCAGATCATTTCACACACATATGATCTGAATTGGTTGCGGGCAAATGTAAATTCAGACGGCTCGGCAGCTAAATTTTATTAATAGAGACTATTGGATCCAATGGGTCTAATATATGGTAAAACGATCTCCAAAAGTTTCAGTTTTAGTTCCAATATGTAAGGTGGAACAGTATATTGAAAGATGTGTTCAGTCTTTATTAAAACAGACGTATGTCAACATTGAGTATATATTTGTTGATGATGCTTCTCCAGACAATAGTATCTCTATATTAAAAGATGTAGTAGCAAGATTCCCAGACAGAAGTAACGATGTGAGAATATTACATCATGAAAAGAACAGGGGACTTGCAGCTGCGAGAAACACAGCTCTTGATCATGCATCAGGTGAATATATTATAATCGTCGATTCTGATGATATGCTTGAAACCCATGCCATAGAAACAATGGTGGATTCAATGCTTGCAAATGAGGCTGATATTGTAGTGGGGGGATATAGCAGATTCTCGGATGATTACAAAAGATTTCAGGGCGTTGATTCGGGAATATCTGAAAACCGGGATTCATATTTAAATAATATAATACTCAGAAATTCCGGGGTTCATATCTGGGGGAAATTAATTGCAACAGATATACTGAAGAAAAATGGGATTCGGTGGATCGAAGGCCTTAATTACAGTGAGGATTATGACATATACCCCAAGATTGTATTTTATTCAAAAAAGATTGTTAATCTTACTCATTTATCTCTTTACAATTATTTCATAGGTAATGTCAATTCGTATACATCAGGATTTCTCACAGAATCCGCGATGCGTAATATAATTGACACTATCAACGATTTGTCAGGTTTCTTTATCGCAAGAGATAGGTTGGATTTGGTGGAACATTTAAGGGTAAGAAACAAAATAATGTTGTTTGAATACTCTGATCCGAAAGACTTCAGGAAGATAAAGGAAATAATTCCGGAGAAATATAAAAAACTTGATATTGCATTAAAACACAGGGTGGTTGGGATATTGGACAGGTTTGCCCCTCTGTTCATGCTCAGGCTATACATCAAATGTGGAGATATGATTAAAAGGGTTGTTTAAGATGAAAATATCGATTGTTATAACGGACATAACCAGACGAGGCGGTACAGAAAAGGCGACATTCAACCTGCTTGCAGGTTTGTTGAATAAAGGAGTAGAAGCAAAGGTGATTTCGCTTTTCAAAGAAAGCAGTTATACACAAGAAAATTCAGAAAAGATATCGTATCTGGTAAGTGGAGGATATGATATATCGCATGGAAAGTTATACAGGATCAAAAGACTGCTACAAGCAATTCGGAAGTTCCGTTCATTTGAACGGAAACAGCCTGGAGACGTGATTTATGTGGGGCAGGCTTTTCTTCCGTCTTTAGTGTTGTGGCTGTCTGGTGTTTCTAAAAGAAGTGTGGCCTGTGAACATTTTAAGTTCGATCTTTATGGTAAACTTGTGACAAAGATACGGAATCGTATATATTCTCATTTTAGAAGAGTTGTGACTTTGACAGATTCAGCATGTGATGCCTACAGATCAGAGGGCATTGATGCGGTTACGATTCCGAATATGATTCCGAATGTGCAGACTGAGCCTGTTAGAACAAAAGAAAAACGGTTGATAACAGCCGGACGATTTTCGCATGAGAAAGGGTTTGATATGTTGTTACATGCAATGGTTAAAGTCAAGGAAAAGCATCCTGATTGGTATCTGGATATTTATGGAGAGGGTGCGGAAAGAGATGCATTGATTCAGTTGGCTGAAGAACTTGAACTTGGTGATAGTGTCCGGTTTAATAAATTTTCGACTAATCTTTATAAAGAATTGTCGGATTCTGACATATATGTGTTGCCCTCAAGACATGAAGGGTTGCCGATGGTAATGCTTGAGGCTATGGCATGCAGAGTATCTATAGTATCGTTTGCATGTTCTCCGGGACCGGTCTCTTTATTGGAAGATGGGTGTGGATCGCTTGTGACTCCGGGAGATGCTGAGGCGTTAGGATATGAAATTTGCAGAATGATTGAAAATCCAGATATGCGTAAAGTCTATGTCGCTAATGCTTATAGGAAATCGGAAGAATATAGTCCGGAAAAAGTGATTGAGAAATGGATGGGTGTTCTGGAATCGTAAAACATTTTAGTATATGAAAAGAATAAGTGTTTGCATGGCTGCGCATGTGAAGGATAGTATGCAGGAATGCTATATTACGCAGCAAATAAACAGTATACTGAAGCAATTAGGAGATAATGATGAGTTGATAATCTCTGATGATAGCGATTCCACATATGTATATAATTATATTCTTGGGCTTAATGACGAGAGAATAAGGCTTTTGAAATTTCAACCAAGTGCATGGCGTGCCAGACAGCATGAGGCGTTTTATCACGCATCCGAAAATTTTTATAATGCTATGCGTGTTGCCGAAGGACGTTATATATTCTTTTCTGATCAAGATGACATCTGGCATAATAAAAAGGTTGAGATATGCCTGCAATATCTTGAAAAGTACGATTTCATTAGTCATAACTTTGGAATAATAAATGATGAAGGAGACATAGTGACGGATAAGTTTCTGATGGATTATGAGAAATTGAATCCGCTGTGGAAACGCATGCTTCTGATAAGAACTCCATACAGAGGATGTTGCCTCGCAATGAAAAGAGAAGTAATGGAGAGCGCATTTCCTTTCCCCGACAATACCTTTATGCATGACATCTGGATTGGTTGTGTTGCGACATTAGACATTAAAGGATATAAATTCAAGTTTGTCGATGATAGTCTGATAATGTATCGTAGGCATAAAGGGAACGTAAGTGATTTCCAGTCATCAAATTCAATACTGTTTAAGATTTATTCTCGCATGTTATTATATGCCAAAGTATTTGGGTTTCTTATTAGAAAAAAGAAAAAGCACTGACGATGAGCTAACGTATGAATGGAGCAGGTATGAATAGTTTAAGTGATAAAAAAATGAGGGTGCTTTTTATTTCATCGCGCCCTATTTATCCGATAAAAGGAGGAGATCAGATAAGGACTGTGCAACAGCTTGAATTGCTGACTGAAAGATTTGATGTTGATGTTTTGTTCCTACAAGACTCAAAACAGAACAATTCGGTTAAAGACTATAATGATAGAATCAAAGATGAGTTTATATTTCATGTTCCAACCTGGAAACATTATTTATATACGCTCAGATTTCTTTACAATAGTTTGCCAATGCAAGTCAACTATTATTATGACAAGGGTGTAAGCGGATGGATCTCGAGGAATCTTCATAACTATGATGCAGTGTTCTGCAATAACATACGCACCGCAGAGTATGTACGAAAAAGTAAAGGAATAGTGAAAT
>ERZ778516.2496-NODE-2496-length-12216-cov-11.766549_pt1 | contig 12216 bp, 15 predicted proteins | sample MGYA00510342_ERZ778516 | MGnify/ENA primary metagenome ERZ778516 (study PRJEB29527, sample SAMN07138961) | mouse gut metagenome | material: feces | host: mouse | place: China:Nanjing | collected 2016-01-25 ...
AGTTAAACCGTATCTTATCGGTTGCCTTGCAGACAAGGGAGTGTCAGCAGATTATATCTAAAATCAAAGCGGAAAGCCGAGAAACCACTCCCCCACAATCCACTCTCCCCAATGCCGAAAATGAAAGCGAGGGCGGTACGGAATGACGAGGGCAACGGAACTGAAAAGCCGAGGTAACGTATTCACCCCGTTTACGGGGTCAAGAGCCTGCTGGACGGGAAAAAGACGCTTGTAAAAGGCTTAAACGGCAAGAAGGGAAGCTATGACGCGTACCTTATCCCGGAAGGGGTGAAGGAGTATTCCTATACGAAAGATGGGAAGGGGGTCCAGGGGTTCCAGTATCAGTTGAAACTGGAATTTCCGCAGGGGAAACAGGAATCCCGGAAAAGGCCAAATACCCCATAGCAAGCTAACGGGGCATTTGGCTCTCGCGGCATTCGTCAAATATTCATGCAAGAATGGCTATTTTCCTCATTGCTCGCGGAAATAAAGGTGGCGTATAGGAGCAAAAGATGTTAAAATAGTCATGGTTCATCTGTGCAGGGATGCGGCTTTCCAAGGAAGGCTTTCGCATGACACTTTTTTCGATAGCGTAGGCTCAGCGGTGTTATCATGTCGAAGCAGATGAACTTTTTTGTAAAATGGGGTGGCAGGATGGTAATCGAATTAAAATATTCCAATATAAATACATATCTTATCCGGGGAACGAAGGGCAGCATCCTTTTCGATACGGGATGGGCGGGTTCTTTTCCGCAGTTTTGCAGGGCGCTTGGCGGGGCAGGGGCGACAGTGCAGGAAATACGGTATTTATTTATTTCCCATTTCCACCCGGACCACATGGGAATCGCGCAGGAGATTGCCCGCTGCGGCGTGAAAATCGTTGTGGCTGATGTGCAGCAGGCGCATATCCATGATGCGGACGGGATATTTGCAAAGGAGGGGAACCGCCTTTATCTGCCGATTGCGGATGAGGACGTCCGCGTCATTTCCTGCGGGGAGAGCCGCGCGCTTGTGGAGGAATGCGGGATTGCAGGGGAAGTGGTGCATACGCCGGGGCATAGCGAAGACAGCATTTCTTTATGCCTGGATGAAGGGGCGTTTTTTGTAGGCGACCTCAATCCTCTGTATGAATTGGAACTTCACAGGGGGACGCAGATTGGGGAGAGCTGGGAAAAGCTGCTGGCGCGAAATCCCATCAAGGTGTACTACGGCCATGCGAAAGCGGCGGAGTTAAGCAGGGAGTGGGGAACGGCGAAAAAAGAATCCGGGCATTCTAAGGATGTCTTCCGGCTTGTGAAAAAAATTATGAAATATATGGATAAGGGTTATACCTTAGAGGACGCCAGGCGGGCGACGGGCGCAGACAGAGCATTTGTGGAGGATGTGGCGAGAATGTATCTGACGCACCAGAATATAAGCGTACAGGGAATTTTGGACAGGATTGAGATTAAGGGGAAATAACCGACGTACAGAAAGGGGAATATGGACGTCTGGAACGCACATGGCCGCAGGCGTTTGGGAAAGAAACCACATTTCCGGAACAGGAAAATGGGAACGGAGATGAAGCATGAACTGGACAAAATTAAATATAAAAGAAGTTGTTTATTATTGTAAGTCGTTTGAAGTAGGATTTTATTGTGAACCTTTTAGTCTGCAGATGGAGGAACTGGTTCTGATTTTTCATTATTATGGGATAGAGCAGTTTACAGTAAAAGATATACAGGAGTTTTATGAAAAATTGCAGATTCCAAAATTAAAAGGTGAAGGGCTGCTTAAACCGATTCCAGGCAGGATACGAAAAGTTATGGAGCGGATGCAGAATATCAAATACATAGATGAGGATACCTTTGAGATTGTTCAGGCTGAGAAAGGGAATTTTTTGCCTTTTGATACAGGCTTTTATTCTGAAGAAATAGAAAAAGGATATAAGGCGGGAATTGCTAAAAGCAGGATTGAAGGATACTATGAAAAGTATCATACCATTTTGAAAATTTGATAGAGCGTGTTTAAAAAATCAAATGTTGAATTTGAAGGGGACAGATCCTAAAATGAACTTTGCAGAACAAAGTGAAAGGTTGGAAAAGGCATGAATATTAAAAAAAGCAACGAGGAATTGATTGAAGCTCTTGCAGAAGCTGCCGGAGCTGCATTCGCATCTTTGAAAGAAAACACGAAGGAACATTTTTATTTCTATGTATTTGTGTTTGATGAAGGGCTGCATCCATATATTTCGGCATGGTCTTATGAGGCTTTGGAAAAATCAATGATTGAGCAGCAAATAACCGATGATGAAAAAAGCTGGTGGAAATGGGACAGCGCAGATTCTCCCTATGCTGTTTATGGATATGAGGAATTTTTTGGAAAAGTAGATGAATTGCTGGATAAAAGAGCAGGCGGATTATCAGATGACGAGCTTTATGGGGGCGAATGGGAAGCCCGGATTGATTGTATGGAAGAAGCCATGAAGAGGCTTGACGCTTCCGGCCTGTTTGGAACCGGAAAAGAACGGGAATGTGTAGTGATCAATGCAGAACAGGCTCCGCCTGACGATGATGGCGCGGAATATAACAGGGCGCTGCGGTTAAATCCGCCATCTTCCCTGTTGTCTGAATATTTAGAAACATGTGAGAATCCAGAAAATCCCCAGACCTTGCCGTGACAGCAGATCTGGCCGACAGGAGGAGACAGAATGTCAAATATTATATCATTTGACGGCAAAGCTGCGCCGGGTGATGATTCGCTTGCAATGTCAAATGGCGGAACAGACGTATTTATCAATATTCTCGCTTTAAGCGGCTCTGTAATTGCCCGGACCGAAAGCGAAAAACGCCTGATGGTTTATTTATGTGAAAAAGACCAAATAACTGGCAGGGGCTGTGTTGGATTTGATATTGTTGAAATGCCGTGGGAGAAAGAAACTTTTGAGGAAGATAAGAAATTTATGATCCGGTTAATAAACGGGGCAAGAAATAAAACCGGCTGGGAAAGGCTTGATTACAGTCCAAATGAGGAACTAATTTCCTATTACTTGGATACATTTGAAAATCTGATAAAAAGAATGACAGTGGATAATATTAGGGAAGATTCACTGAATCACTGGCTGTCGGAGTCAGAAGAGGATGATCCTGTCTATTGCGGTTTTCCAAGATGCGAAAAGCACAATACTTTTTTAACCTGTTTTGGATGTCAGATATGCAATAGTTAGCTTTCGGATTATCGGGCTGGAAAATTCAAGGTTGACGGAGGAAACAACAATGCGGTTTGATGAAGAGTTGGAGCAGTTTGTATTTGAGTACCATGGACTGATTTTTGCTTGGGATGAAGAACCTGGGGGAGATTACATGGAACAGGTAAAAGCAATATCTGAAAAATATAATACACAATTAGATTCCATTATAGAATTTATGATGCCCTATATCACAGCGGCTTTTGGAGATTTCGGAACGGATAAAATGAAAGAGAAGTTGGGAAAGCCTGTTATTAATTATGACAATGGGCAGGTAAATTATTTAGAACAGTCATTTGATGGTATACATATATTTACTTTTGAATTTATGGATGACGAATTTCAGGATTTAAGGTATTTTTCAATGGATGGCTGATTTGTAGCTTCTAGTTTATTGAGCAGATAAACAGAGCGAAAAATCAGAATATGGGACAGGAGGTTTGGTTGTGGGAAAAAAGGCAGCAGCGGTTCATCCGGGTGATATTTTTACGATTCCTCTTTTTTTGCCATCTAATGATGATGATTATACGCTTGATTACAGCAAATATAAATTTCCTTTAAATGATATTTATGCTTTGGAAGGTTGATTGAAATACAGGTGGGCAATGTAGATTTGATAGAGGTATTTTCTTATACCGGGCGGATACCCGAAAATCCTGACATTATAATACAGTCGGGAAGGATGTTTGCGCCTGAACATATAGGACACCCATTTTCTAAAAATGGGCGTTGGCGGGCTGTATTCAGCAATCCATATTATGATATGTGGAGAGATTCAGATTATGAAAATATTTCGTTTCTGTCTCCTGTAGGGCATATGTGGAAAGGAAAAGAAACAATCAATATTACAAAAAAACAATGTATCGAATTGGAAGAAGCTGGGATGCCTTACTGGATTATGCATTCTCGTACAGATTTGGAAGTTGAGATTCGTTCAGCGCTTGAAGAACGAGGGGCAGATCTGGATTATGAGCGGATAGTTGATGAGCGGAAATCAGAATTTCCAAAACCAAGAGATGTGGATAAAAAGCTAAAGGAAATGATTGTCCCGTTTAGATGGTTGTCAGAGCCGGGAAGATATACATTAAGCTTGGATGCCGGTTTGTTAAATGGCGATTGTTTTGCAAAGAATAATATGTTAGGAAATGGGTATGATTGGGAAAAAGTTGCATCCGAATTTATTAAAAAGCAGGGAATACATTCTGAGAAAAAATTCAGTTTTGATTGTGAAGCAGATACATTTTCCATGACTTCTCCCTCTAAAAAAACGTTGAAGGAATTTTCGGTTTCTTTTCATAAATTTGTTATGGATACAAGCGCCTTTGAAGAATTTTTGAGTCAGCTCTCATAGACTGTGTATCAGATTCCAGTTTGACGGGCGGATAAGCAGAGCGAAAATCGGGATTTTAATATATTGCAGAACGGGAGATAACAGTATGGAACATACGTATTCGGATATGAAACAAAAAAATCTGGTTTTGCAGCGGATCAAAGAGGTTTTTGAAAATCCGGTTCAGGTTGGAATATTTGATACGGATGATGAACGGGTTTCTGTTGAGACTGTAAAATGTCTGGACTGCCCATTTGAAGGAGTTACCTCTTATTCAACATTGGGCGTTTACAGATGTCCTAATCTGTTGACAGCGGATAATAAAGAATTGAATGTCAAATTTACGGGAATCTGCGACAGCAGAAATAAGAAGAACGAGAAAAATTCTTCTTTCCACTGTGAAAAATCCCACAGGAAATATGCAGGATTATATTACTCCGGCGGTCGACGTTTTTACTTGCCTAAATTTCCATTATGCAAGACCTATCGTGCGACAGGCCGTATGGCCATCCTTATTATGGAAGCCGCAGGCTTTCATAATAATATTATGCAATATTAGCGCCGGGGCATAAGCATGAAGCCTCCAGGCGCTTTTTATGGTTTTAATATGGCTTATATATAGGCCTCTAATTCTTTCTGTAATTGTTTCAGGAATGTATTAGATGCTCTTGAAAGTACCTGATATTTTTTCCAGACAATACAGAGTTCAGCGTGCAGGGCGGGGAGGAGCGGACGGAAACAAAGGTTGCTGTCGCCTGTGGTATTAATAAGCTTGTCAAGGGCTATTACATATCCGAATCCTTTTTTTACAAACTGTGCTGCATTATAGACAAGATCATAAGTGGCCACAACATTCAGCTTGGAAATGTCTGCCTTCAGCCAGGAGAACATTTCGCTGTTGATCGAAGCCTGGTGTGACAGGATCAATGGCTTATCCCACAAATCCTCTGCCTGGACCATTTCTTTTTCAGCTAAGGGGCTGTCCTTCCTCATTAACACGCCCCAGGTGTCTTTCATTGGGAGCTTTATAGAATCATATTTACTTATGTCAGCATGGCTCACGAAAAGCCCAAAATCAATGAGTCCCTTATCCAGCCTTTCCATGACGCGCTCTGCATCTCCGCTGTATATATGGTAATGGATCAGAGGGTGGTTTTCCTGCAGATTTCTGGCGGCCTGTGCCAGAAAAGAGATGGCTTCTGTTTCACCGCATCCAATATAGATTTCACCGTTGATGTTTTCATTGGAAGATGCCAGCTCCGATTTTGTCTTTTCCATCAAGTCTACCAGTTCTTCCGCCCGTTTCCGCAGAAGCATCCCATCTTCCGTCAGCGTGATTTTTTTACTGCCGCGGATGAGCAGTTGCTTTCCTAATTCTTCTTCCAAATCTTTCAGCTGTCTGGAAAGCGGCGGCTGTGTCATGCGTAAAGTCTCCGCAGCCTTTGTTATGCTTTCTTCTCTGGCAACAGCCAGAAAATATTGTAATACCCGAATATCCATGTGCAGCTCCTCCTGTGCGTTATTTTTTGGAACATGGAATCTTAGAAGCGTGTCAAGTTAAATTATATCAGAAAAATAGATACCTTTCAAGTATAGGAAACCATTCTTTATATATATTTGATATTATGTGGAAGAGATTTTATAATGGAATAATCTCTCGGAATCCTGAGTGATTATAGCCAACACAGTTGGCATTGGACATTGAAAAGTGAATATTATCTGAAATGAATAAAAATAAACATGAGAAACAGACATAACTGTCGCTATGCCTTAAAAAGGTGTATAATACCCATAGGATTATGCCGTTTTCAGAATCAACTTTCTCAGGGCGGATTCATAAGGCAAATCCCATGCATCAAGATGTTGAAGCATCATGATGTTATAGAGGCGGCAGTACCACATCTTCGTAGAGCGGTGTCTGCCGTTTTCTAATAAGAAATCATATTTCTCACGTTTGTTGGAGCGTTCTGCAGAAGTTCTTGCATTAAATTGCGTTTTCCATTCGTCACTGTCACGAGGAGGTATGTTGATTAATCGGGGGTTGTCCTTTGTGGCAAGGTGGACGGTTCTTCCATACCTGGAATCAGAGCAGGGATGTTCGCATGAGCAACCGTATTTTCTGCTTGCAAGGGGACAGCGAAATTTAATTCTGTTCTTAGAAGGCTCTGAACCGTCATGATTCATTCGACGCCCTTCTTTGCAGATAGGAACACCGTCTTTACCGATGGTAAAATCATCCTTATATTTGACTTTGATTCCCCGTTTTTCATTCAGGCCAATAAAGGGAGTAATACCTTTGCGTTTACAGTATTTAGAAAGCGGCATGGCATCATGGGCAGAATCAAGAAGCAGCTTGGAAATCTGAAATTCAGGCAGAAAGCTTTTCATTCTAAAAAAAGTATGCAGGAATCCATGGGAACCATGTCTTGAGGCAGGATTCAGCAAAGGAAAAACAGGAAGGCCACTTTCTGAATCAGAAGCAACCAGCATGTATAAATCGAAACCATGATAAAAGCAGGAGCGGGATGAATCCCATCCGATACCACAATCGGGTTGGGGAAAGTAACGGTCACAGGAGCAGTCACGAATACCTTTGGAGAGGCAGTCGCAGACACGGTGTTTCCGCTCCCTGGCAGATGTAACAACAGGAGTGCCATCACCGGCAAGAGCCAGTGCATCGGGACTGATAAGTCCATTCGAAGCAGACTGTTGCAGGAATTCCTGATTAAAAAGATCAAAAAGAGAAGCATAAGGCTGCGCAGAAATAGGGAAGGAAGTATTTTCCAGTCCGTGTAAGAGTTGCCCAACAGATATTTTTTCAACAGGTTTCGCATTAGCGCCTTTGGCAGAAGGCTTTCTGACAGAAGCCTGAACGGGATGAATGTGAGGAGTCAGGTTATTTTCATCAGAATTCCAAAGACGATCCAAAAAATCATAGAAAGTGCCAACACCAGGAGTGTTGCCGAATTCAAAACCGCTGAGAATAGAATAAAGAGGGTTGATTTTCAGTTGTGCAGCCCACTCAGTCAGGGAAGTGACTTTAAAATCCAAAGACAAGAGGTAGGAACGGTGCATATAGGAAGGAGCCCTTGGCTTAGGTCCAAAGACAGGGTATGTGCTTTTAAGTTTTTCGTCGGTGTAGGAAAGGCCAAGATTCCAAAAGCGGTCAATGATATCCCAAGTAGAGCGGGCGATGGAATCAGGATTCGGATAATATTTACGTAAGTTTTCAACAACAAAGTTTTGGTAGTCAGAATGACTGCCGCAGTGAACAGGTAACAAATGAAATCGCCTCCAATCGAAAAATATGTCTTAAAAATAAGGGCGCGAAGCGCCGCATTTTTCGATTGATTTGTCAAGTGTTTTGACAAAAAAAGTGGGGGATTTTAATAAAAAAGGAAACTGAAAGCCTTATATTTACTGGCTTAAAGATTCCGAGAGATTATAGTACAAAATAGGAGGATTTGAATATGAGATTACCGAAAATTGCATTGGGAGCCTGGTCTTGGGGCGTTGGAGCCGCCGGAGGGGATCAGGTATTTGGAAATCATTTATTTGAAGAAGAATTAAAACCTGTATTTGATAAGGCGATGGAATGTGGGCTGAATCTTTGGGACACAGCGGCAGTCTATGGAGAGGGAACATCGGAGCGTATCCTTGGAAACTTTGTAAAGGATGCTGATCGCAAAGATGTGATCCTTTCTACAAAATTCACGCCGCAGATAGCTGGTGATTCACCGTCTGCCATGCAGGAAATGATAAATGAAAGTAAGAAACGCCTGTATACGGATGTGATTGATATTTACTGGATTCACAATCCGATGGATGTGGAAAGATGGACGCCGGATTTAATCCCGCTGGCAAAAAGCGGACAGATTAAGACAATCGGCGTTTCCAACCACAACCTTGCGGAGATAAAAAGGGCAAATGAAATTCTTGTGGCAGAGGGCTTGAAAATTTCCGCGGTGCAGAACCATTACAGTCTGTTACACCGTTCTTCGGAGCGTGCGGGTATCCTTGATTACTGTAAGGAAAATGGCATTACATTCTATTCCTACATGGTATTGGAACAGGGGGCGCTTACCGGACGGTACAATGAAACAAATCCATTTTCGGAAGGAACCGGGAGGGGAGAGGCGTATAACCCGCATCTGAAAGAACTGACAGCATTGATTGATGAACTGAAACTGATAGGGACACGTTTTGATGCCAGCCCTGCGCAGGTTGCGACGGCATGGGCGATTGCAAAAGGCACGCTCCCGATTATCGGAGTAACAAAGGTAAATCAGGTTGAGGAGGCAGCAAAGGCGGCACGGATTTGTCTGACAGAGGAAGAAGCCTTGCGGCTGGAGAAGTTAGGGGATGAAACAGGTGTCCATACGCTTCGTGAATGGGAAAAGGAGATGTAAGGTTTGACAGTGCAGGATGTGATAGAAGGCTTTGCGGAGGGCGTAGCGGAAGATGGCAGACGTGATACTTATGCAGACGTGCTTTTTCAAGAAGCCGTGCGGATTGGTATGGGGTTAAATTGCCAGTACCATACTTCGGAGGAAATCAGGGAAATTATGGGCAGGCTGACAGGGAAAAAGATAGATGATTCTTTCCGCTTGTTTCCTCCATTTTATACGGACTTTGGAAAAAATATCACGATAGGAAAGGACGTTTTTATCAATTCTGGCTGCCATTTTCAGGATCAGGGCAGTATTACGATAGGGGATGGTTCCCTGATCGGGCATAATGTGGTGCTGGTAACCATCAACCATGACCTGAACCCAAAGGAAAATCGTAAAAACCATTATGCTCCGATAAAAATAGGCTCCCATGTATGGATTGGCTCCAATGCAACGGTTCTTCCCGGTGTGACTGTAGGCGATTGGGCGGTGATTGCGGCAGGGGCGGTGGTTACAAAGGACGTCCCGGCTAGGACAGTCGTGGGAGGCGTTCCGGCAAAGATTTTGAAAGCAGTTCCGAAAGAAGAGCCGCAGGAGGCTTTACAGAGACAGGCCCTCATGCAGGAAATATCCAGGCATGGCAGGGAAGTGGAGGTGACGTATGAAGCGGCTATGTAAACTTGCCATTGTTATTTTATTCATGCTTTTATTATCATCCTGCGGACAGAAGTCTGACCGGGAGCCAAATGCAGAAGGAGAGGCAGATCAGACAAAAAGTATTGAGGCAGAAACTGGGAAGGCAAAAAATATCGAAATGGATGAATTGGCAGAAGAAAGTCCCGCAGACGAAAATAACACGCAGACACAGGAGGATGAGGGCGCAATGAAACGTGATATTACATTTGATTTTGAAACAAAGACGGTAACATTGAACAGCGGGTATCGGATGCCCATATATGGGATTGGCACTTACAGCCTGACAGACAGTGAATGTATAGATTCCGTGACAGCGGCATTGGAAAATGGCGTCCGCCTGGTTGATACCGCTTATATGTACCATAATGAGGAAAGCGTAGGGGAAGCCGTCCGAAACTCCGGCATACCCAGGGAGGAAATCTTTGTTATTACAAAGCTGTATCCGAACCAGTTTTCTGATCCGGAATCTGCGATTGAAGATGCTTTAAAAAAATTAGATATTGGATATATTGATATGATGCTTTTGCATCATCCGGGGGCAGGCGATGTAGATGCATACCTTGCGATGGAGAAGGCAGTGGCAGATGGAAAAATCCGTTCCATCGGCCTGTCAAACTGGTATGTGGAAGAATTAGAGGAATTTCTGCCACAGGTAGCTGTCACGCCCGCCCTGATCCAGAATGAGATACACCTTTATTATCAGGAAAATGACGTGATCCCTTATATCCATGACCTTGGCATTGTGGTACAGGGATGGTATCCGCTGGGCGGTAGGGGACATACGGCAGAACTGCTTGGCAATGAAGTGATTTCCAAAATTGCAGATGCACACGGGAAATCATCCGCACAGGTTATCCTGCGCTGGAACCTGCAAAAAGGGGTGGTAGCCATACCTGGCTCCAGCAACCCGGACCATATCAAAGAAAATACGGAATTGTTTGATTTTGAACTGACGGAAGATGAGATGGAACAGATCAATGCGCTTGACAGGGACGAAAAACATGATTGGTATTAGGAGGCGGCAAATGAGAAAAGAAAGCAAATGGGTATATGCAGTCCTTTTTATGGCAGTCCTGCTTCTGGCGGCAGGAAACAGCAGCACGGTATACGCAAAATCAAACACATCGAAAACAGTTTCTATCAGTGCAAAAGAACTGTCCCTTACGAAAGGGCAGTCTGCGGCGCTGTCTGTAAAGAATAACAGGAAAAAGGTAAAATGGGCTTCTTCTGAATGGCACATTGATCCGCTTACAGCCGCAAAAAGCATATACAAAGAATTACAGCAAATTGCTGGATGTGGCAATGAATGAACAGGAATCTGATCTGCGGCCGGCTCTGGCAACTACAATTAAAAACATAAAACAGTATGATACAATCCTTTTGGGATTTCCAATCTGGCATGGGAAGGAGCCGATGCTAGTCAGGACTTTTCTGGAAAAGCATAATCTTTCTGGCAAGACAATCCTCCCGTTCTGCACAAGTGGCGGAAGCGGCATCTCTGGCAGCATGTCAGGTATCCGCAAATATGCAAAGGGAGCAGGTGTCATGCAGGGAAAAGATTTATCAGGGTTAAGCCAGGCAGGTATTCGTGGGTGGTTAAAGAAAGCGGGTGTTATATGAGAACAGAAAAAAAGCGGTATGTTTTAAAATAATATCAATTCTCTTATCACTGATGATAGCAGCAGGTATCATATTTGAAGGGGCGTGTCTTTCGTTTGGGCAGCGGCAGGCAGTGTTTATCCGGAACATGAAGCATATGGCGCTGGAATTTATGATGAAAACGCCATCCAGGATATTTCCCAGGTACATGGTGGAGCTTTGCACAGGCGGGGAACTGAATAGTGTCCATTTTGTGGGGCGAGAGGAAGGAGTGGCAGATACAGATGCGCCCGTCAACTGGTGTCAAAGCCGAAAACAGTAAAAACGAAAAAATAGGAGGAGACCTAAAATGAAAGTATTAGCAGTTAATGGAAGTGCAAGAAAAGACGGTAACACAGCGCTCCTTATTCACACGGTTTTTGAAGAATTGAACAAAGAAGGGATTGAAACGGAGATGATACAGCTTTCCGGTAAGGTGATAGAGCCATGTAAGGCTTGCTGGGCCTGCGGAGGAAAGCGGAACTGTGTTCATAAAAAAGATCTGTTTCAAGAGATTTTTGAAAAGATGACACAGGCCGACGGCATACTGTTAGGCTCCCCTGTCTATACAGCAAATATTTCTGCCAATATGCAGGCTTTATTGGAAAGGGCGTCTGTAGTAACAGATATGAACCGTAGCGACAATCTTCTGCAGCGTAAAGTTGGGGCGGCCGTCACAGCGGCACGTCGTGGAGGGGCATTGAATTGTCCATAATACAGACAGTCTTTCCATGACGAATAAAGAATTTGGAATTTCTTATTTGGTCATTAAATTCCGATAAGTTGTACCTAAAGGGCATATTATAATGCACCCCCCCGTGGAGCAGGCGGTTTATGTCCTATAAGGTATAAAATATGTACTCATTGCTTATTTTATTATACACCACTTTACAACTTTATAAATAATATCCCTGATGCTGAATCAGTTGTTTTAA
>ERZ778516.2498-NODE-2498-length-12214-cov-11.348137_pt1 | contig 12214 bp, 15 predicted proteins | sample MGYA00510342_ERZ778516 | MGnify/ENA primary metagenome ERZ778516 (study PRJEB29527, sample SAMN07138961) | mouse gut metagenome | material: feces | host: mouse | place: China:Nanjing | collected 2016-01-25 ...
TCAAAAAATTCGAATGGTCTTCTTTAAAGATAGAGACTTATGTCACAGCCTCTTTGACGACTGACTCGGTCATGGTCTTAGGTGTTACATTTTTAACACTGTCATATCCATATGAAGCGACTAAACGGATCGTTCCTAGCACATTAGAAACTAAAATAGCTAAGAAACGTCCTTTGAGTACAAGTGAGATCAAAAGTTTTGAACAAAAGTTTGCCCTTAAAGCCGTTGATTCTAAACTACTACAGCTCAAACTAAAAGATAAATGGTATTTTTCCAAGCGAAATACAAGTGATCATATCGATGTGATCTCTTTGAGCAATTACAATGAGTTGATGGCATTACAGCATCGAGAACAATTGAAAAAAATAGCGTTAAATGAGGCTGTATTGGTCAATTATTACGCCAGTTTAGCTCCGGTAAATGAAAGTTTTACACTCAAAGATGGCTCTCAGACGCTCCAAGTGAAAAAAGCGACCAATCAAAATCCTTTTGCATTTGCCAACAGTGTTGTAACGGTGATCGTCAGCGATGCAAAATTTAACGAGTTAGCGCAAAAATATCCCAATGCTAGTTATGCGATCGTGTCATTTGACGGAAAAAACATGCGTGATAATGAAAAATTAGTGCAAGCATTTAAAAAGACTAAGGTCGCATACTTTAGTTCTTATGAGCGGAATAAATTGATCACCAATGCCAATAGTCCGACATTTTTGATGATCTCAATGATCTCGATCCTATTTTTTGTAACGATCAGCACGATCTTATACTTTACTGCGCGGATCGAAGAATTGTCCTTAAGCGAAGAATATGATACTTTAGCTAAGTTAGGTTATCGAATAAAAGAGATCAGACATGTCGTAACCGTTGAAAATGCGTGGCTATTTTTCCCACCGTTGATCCTAGGCTTAATAAATGGAGTATTTGGGATCTTAGGTGCAAGTTATTTGATAACTGACTCATTGACTACAGATTGGTATAGTAGATTAGGACAGCCGTTATTGTACACGATCGGATTGTTTTTGCCGATCTATCTTTTGGTATATTATTTGGCAGGCAGATCGATCGGCAAAGAATTGAAGGAATACATCGAACCAACTATCTATAAAATGTGATCAAGAAAGGGGATGCTGTAATAAGCATCTTCTTTTTAGTTATCTTTAAAAGCGCTTACTTCTCTTGGGGTGATATTTAAATTTTATGATATAATTGTACTTGTTACAATATACTAAGCCTAAGGGGGTGTATGTGATCGAGCTTAGAGCAAATAAAATAACGGTTGCATATCAAGCAAAAAAGATAATTACTGATCTATCCGTGACATTTAAAGCAGATAAGATCACCACGATCATTGGCGCTAATGGATGTGGGAAATCAACTTTGTTAAAGGCTTTGACACGTTTATGGCCGGTCGCACAAGGGAAAGTGACTCTTGCTGGCAGACCACTTTTGAGTTTGGATACAAAAGAGATCGCTAGAAGAATTGCTTTTTTACCGCAGTCGCCTAAATTAACGACAGCGACAAAAGTCTATGATCTAGTGTCTTATGGTCGTTATCCTTATCAAAAAGGCTTTGGGCGTTTGACTGTAAGTGATAAACAAAAGATCGATCGGGCATTAGAGCTTACCGCAACTAAGCATCTAAAAGATAATTTGGTCGAAGAATTGTCAGGTGGACAGCGGCAACGGGTCTTTATCGCAATGACTCTAGTCCAAGATACTGATATTATCGTTCTTGACGAACCAACGACTTACCTTGACATGAATCATCAGCTTGAGATCATGGAGATCTTGCAAAAGCTAAAGCAAGAAGAAAATAAGACGATCATCATGGTCTTGCATGACCTCAACTTAGCAGCTCGTTTTTCAGATGAATTAGTCGCAATGCGTGCAGGAAAGATAGTCAAGCAAGATGCGGTATCTGCAGTAATGACGCCCGAAGTCTTGCGTGAGGTCTTTAGGATAGATGCTCAATTGATCCAAGATCCAACCAGTGGACGACCACTCTTATTGAATTATCAGTTATGTAAATAAAAGGAGATTTTTATGAAAAAAGCACTTGTCTTATTTAGTTTATGTTTGACTTGCCTACTGTTAGTCGCTTGTGGTAAGGCTAACACGACCCAAAATGAAAAATTATCCAGCAAGCCTAAGATCGAAGGTTTCCACTACTATGGTGCGATCCCAGAACGTCCTAAAAAGATCGCCAGTCTTTCGTCGACTTATACTGGTTATTTGCTTAAATTAGGCTACAAACCAGTAGCTGTGACACCTTATGATGCTAAAAATCCCGTGTTAAAAGATAAGGTCAGCCAAGCTAAGGTCTTATCCAGTGAGGATCAAGAAGCTTTAGTGAATTTAAAACCAGATCTGATCGTGATCGACTCAAGTGATAAAAATGTTGATAAATTAGCAAAGATCGCCCCAACGATCGCGATCGATTACGGCAAGCAAGATTATCTGAATATTTTGACCAGTTTTGGCAAAGTATTCGATCAAGAAAAGCAAGCTAAAGATTGGATCAAGAACTGGAATGAAAAAACAGCTAAAGTAGGAAAAGAACTCAAAGCTAAATTGGGTGAAAATGCGACGTTTACAGTGATCGGCCTTTATGAAAAAGATATTGATCTTTTTGGCAATAATTGGGGCCGTGGTGGTGAAGTGATCTATCAAGCACTGGGCTTTAAAGCACCGCAAAAAGTCGTTGATGATGTATTTAAAGCTGGATATTTAGAAGTATCTCAGGAAGTTTTACCAAAATACATTGGTGATTATGCGATCGTTGCTGCTGAAGATGAAAAGACAGGCGCTTCACTTTATGAAAGTGATGTTTGGCGCTCGATCCCAGCGGTCCAACAAGGTCATATCTTAAAAGTCAATGCGAATGCCTTTTATTTCAATGATCCATTGAGTTTGGAATATGAATTAAAGACGATCGAAAATGGCCTAAAAGCAATGGAATAGGGGAATAAGATGTCTTTTAGCAATAAAAAGTTTGTCGCTCAGCTCACCATTATTTCGCTACTTTTCTTGCTTGGGCTTTACTGTGGTCTACGCTTTGGTGCTATTTCATACAGTCAACAAGAACTACTGACAACATTCTTGCATCCCTTTAAAGAAACAGCCACACAAGATGTTTTGCTTGATCTGCGTTTGCCACGCGTTTTAGCAGCTGGACTAGTAGGAGCGGCCATGGCAACGGCAGGAGCGATCATGCAAGGTTTGATGAGAAATGCGATCGCTGATCCAGGACTCTTAGGGATCAATGCTGGAGCTGGTCTGGCCCTAGCATTGGGTTATCTGTTTTTTAAGAGTTTACATTACAGTATGATCTTGTTACTTTGTTTACTTGGGGCCACAATTGCTGCCTTTTTAGTGTTAGCTTTATCGTATCAAGCCCGGATCGGATTTTCCTCATTATATCTCTTGTTAGCTGGTGCCATGGTCTCGGCTTTATTTACCGCTCTAGGGCAAGGGCTAGTCACGTATTTTAAACTTTCACCAACGATCATTGGTTGGCAAGCTGGAGGCTTGGTGGGCGTCAATTGGGCGATGTTAAAAGTCATTGCACCGTTTATTTTGGTGGGGTTGATGTTAGCCTTTATTTTGGCCAAACAGCTAACGATCCTTAGTCTAGGCCAGACTTTTTCAGTCGCCTTAGGTCAAAAAACCACGCGCTTTATGGTATTTTTCCTAGGGCTAGTCTTGATCTTATCTGGTGCAGCTGTTGCCTTAGTTGGGAGCTTATTTTTAGTGGGACTGATCATTCCTCACGTTGTTAAACAGTGGACTGGTCCGGTCTATCAAAAGATCTTACCGCTAACAGCTTTATTAGGAGCGACTTTTATGATCTGGGCTGATCTACTCAGCCGTTTTATTGCGCCACCATATGAGACCCCTTTGATCTCAGTTGTCAGTGTGACTTGCTTACCGTATTTTTTGTGGATGATCCACAAGGGGGAATTTTATGACTAAAAAGAGATTTTTCCTTATTACGGGGAGTTTATTCATCATTAGTGTCGTGTTATCGTTGGCACTGGGAAATGCTAAGCTTGATCTTATTGAACTATGGGATGTTATGACCGGGCAAGCTACTCCAGTGCAAAATTTTGTTGTCTTTGAATTGCGAATGCCACGTGTTTTAGCGTGTCTGCTAGCGGGGGCTTCGCTTGGCCTAAGTGGTTTATTATTACAAACACTAACGCAAAATCCGCTGGCGGATTCCGGAACATTAGGGGTCAATGCGGGCGCAGGGTTGTTGATCGCTTTTGCGTTACGGTATTTGCCCCAAGGATCTTATATGTCACAGCTCTTACCGCTAGTTTCTGTTATTGGTGGCTTACTTGTTAGTTGGTCGATCTATCAATTAGCCAGGAAACAGCAAAGTACACTTGACCCGATCAAATTTATCATTACAGGTGTGACGCTCTCAGCGATCTTATCGACTAGTATCTTACCCGTGGTCGGTCACGTTGAGCAAGCTAAATTGACTTATATGATCGATTGGTTATCTGGCAAGATCATGGGCGATAATTGGACAAGCTTGAGTTTAGTTGCCCCCTTATTATTGATCTTGTGGGGACTGATCTATTATCGCAGTCGGATCTTTGATCTTTTGACTTTAGCTGAAGAGTCGAGTCTAGCTTTAGGCTTAGATCTACGTAAAGCCAGGCGTGATCTGTTGATTTTAACTAGTTTATTGGTATCATTAACTGTGATCATAGCAGGAAATATTGTGTTTATTGGACTTTTAGCGGGCCATATGAGTCAGCTATTCGTTCCGGCTGGGCATCGGGTTCGGATCCCAGCAACTATGCTGTTAGGGGCACTGATACTTTTAGTCGCTGATACGCTGACACGGACATTTTTGATCGGCAATACTTTGCCGACAGGGATCGTGGTCTCAGTTATCGGGGCCCCGTATTTTCTTTTCTTGATGAAAAAAGCCCAACGTTAGAGAGGTGGTTTCTCATGGATAAAGCCAAACTTCGCCAAAAGATCGGTGACCTTGCTTATGAAGTGACCCAAAACGCTGCGACTGAACGCGCCTTTACGGGAAAATATGATGATTTTTTTGAGAAAGGGATCTATGTCGATGTTGTAAGTGGTCAACCTTTATTTTCTTCCAAGGATAAATATGATTCAGGGTGTGGTTGGCCAGCCTTTACAAGACCGATCGCTAAAGAAAACTTGACCACTAAAGCTGACTATTCGCATTTTATGAGTCGGACTGAGGTCAAAAGCAGTCAAGCTGATTCACACTTAGGACATGTTTTTTCTGATGGTCCTAAAGAGGCTGGGGGAATGCGTTATTGTATCAATTCCGCTGCTTTGCGTTTTATCCCAGCTGATAAGATGACAGCTGAGGGATACGGTGAATATTTAGATCGCTTATAAGTAGATCAGGATGTACTTTTTGAGTATGTCCTTTTTGTTTTTTAGAATTATCTAGCTAAAAAACTTATTCTTTTATTTTGGGCGGTAGTGTGTTATTTTTAAAGAAATTATTGCAGATATTAGGAGGATCAAGCTAATGTGTTAAAAATTATTGGGGAAAACTAGCGATCAATAGCAAAAGTAGGGGATTTTTATGACAAAAGCATTTAAGTTATTGGCGCTTTCGCAGCTTGTAGCTAATTTGGCTGATCTTTCTTTCAGAGTCCTCATCATCGCTAATATCTATCTTATCTCAGATTCGCTCGTATCGACTTCACTTGTTCCGATCTTGATGGGTGGTGCTTCATTTGCCACGACATTTTTAGTTCCTTTAGTGAGCAAATATCTACCGTTAAATAAGATCATGTTTTATACGCAAGCAGCAAAGACGTTTTCATTAGCATTTTTGACAGTTTCGCTGTATTTTTGGCCCAGACTACCATTGCTTTTTATTTATCTGGTGGTAACTTTGATCTCACTTTTGGACGGATTTGAACAGCCGATAACAGTTACACTTATGACACACTATGAGACCGACTTAGCTCGTGGTGATTCAGTCCTGACAGTTTGCAGTGAAAGTGTTGCAGTCATTGGTTGGGGCGTTGGTGGAGCCTTATTTGCTAGTTTAGGGATACATGGTGCTTTACTGGTCACGTTATGTTTTTTTGCATTGGCTACTTTTCTTACGAGTCGTTTGCCTAGAGTAGTTGTTATAAAAGACAGCTCAGAAACTACATGTCAGACCCTTTTTAAAGGGGGGAGATTATTGTATCAGCGTACAGTTTTGAAAATCTTGCTTGGGACCTTGCTTTTAGAAATTTTTTCCGATACACTTTGGGTCTCATCTATCATTTTAGTTTTTGTGACTGAGATCTTACATGAAACTGAAGAGTATTGGGGTTATGCTAATATGACCTATTCACTTGGGATCGTTATTGGAGGCTTAGTAGTATTCAAGTTTTCTAAAAAGATCAATAAACATAAAGTTTTTAGTATAGTGATGTCGCTGATTTTAGCGATCGTAATGCTTTTTTTGATCTTAAAAGTACCACATTCAGCTGTCTTTTTGCTTGGTTCACTATTGTTTGGTAGTGTATCTCAGTTAAAAGAGATCCCAGAAGCTGTTTTGATCCAAGAAAGTGTTACAAAAGATCAATTAGTAGATGTTGATGCAGTTTTTGAGATGATCTCTGTGATCAGCTTTTCGATCTTACTCTTTATCATGAGTTGGATCACTGAAAGTTTTGGGATCAAAATGGCTTTTAACTTAGCGATGCTTAGCCTGTTAGTGGAGGCTGGGATAGTCTTTAAATATAGAGAAAAATTGAAATGATAATTTTTGCAGGAATAGACGAGCTGTTTATTCCTGTTTTTTAGTTGTCTTTACTGAACTTATCTGTAAAACTATGCTATTCTGAACTTAGATAGATAAATTTAATTATATTTCTTGTAATGGGGTAGAAAATGACAGAAAAGAAAACTTGGAATTTTGGAGAACGCGCCAATTATGCGGTCATGTGGCAGATCGTAAAGTCTAAGGCAGTTTTACAGATCGTTCACGGGATGGTCGAACACATCGAACGCTATGATGAGTTTGCCCGTTTTGCAAATAATGCGGGTTATCTTGTGGTCGGGCATGATCATGTTGGACATGGCGAGACGGTCAAAGATCCCGAGGACTACGGGGCTTTGCCCCAAAAATTGGCAAGATCTGATCACAGACGTGCATACTTTGCAAAGGGAAGTTAGTAAAAAATATCCCGATATTCCCTACATTATCCTAGGACATTCGATGGGATCATTTATCACACGCTTATATTTGGCTAAGTATGGCCGAGACGTTGACGCAGCGATCATCATGGGAGCAGGTCAGCAACCACGGGTACAGACTTGGACTGCGATCGGATTAACAAAGATCTTGCGAGTGCTCCATGGTGAAAAGTATCGCAGTAAATTTTTGGAACAGATGAGTACAGGGATGTTCAATCGTATGTTTGCTCCAAATAAGACGAGCGCTGATTGGTTATCGCGTGACAAAACAGAAGTAGATAAGTATTTAGCGCACAAGCATCATCAATTTACACCGACATTGAATATGTATCGTGTGTTATTCACTTTTTCAAATCTTGCAGCGAGTCGTAAGTGGATCAAAAAGATCCCTCGTAGCTTACCATTACTTTTGATCTCAGCAGCAAAAGATCCAGTTGGAGACTTTGGTAAAGGCGTGACGCATTTTTATAAGATCTTGCGACATGGAGCTTTTACAGACGTAACGCTAAAGTTATATCCTGATGCCCGACATGAGATCTTAAATGAGTTGAATAAAAATGAAGTGATGCGTGATCTGGTAGCGTGGATGGATGATAAGATCTAGTTGTAATAGTTCAGTGAAATGGAATTTGGCTGTGAAAAGAGTATATTGTTTATAAAAAAACGAAAAAACGTTATAATTGTTACAACTAAAAAGGTGGTGGCAATATGTTAGTTGATTTTAAAGTCACTAATTTTAAATCTTTCAAAGATACTAATGAATTTTCCATGGAGAAGGGGAAGTATCTTCGAAAATATAAAAATAATATTTTGACATTTGATAAAATAAAGTTATTAAAATTAGCAATTTTATTTGGTGGAAATGCTAATGGGAAAACGAATTTGTTAGATGCTTTGAGAATGCTTCGCTTCTTAGTTTTAACACCGACCACGAGTGAAAATGAGGTATTACCGACGAACACATTTGGCTATAATTCTGATGATACCAAATTATCTGTTTCATTTATCAAAGGGCGGAAATATTTCGAGTATGAACTAGTCTATGATCAAGCAAAATTTCAGTTTGAAAAATTAAAAGTAAATAATAGTGTTATTTTTGAACGTCGGGGAAAAGAATTTATTACTTTGCCTAAGCAACTTGGAGGATTGCAAAAAAATATTAGAAAAAATCAAAATTTACTGTTCTTTGCACAAGAAAACAATGTGAATGAAGCTAAGTTGGCCTATACTTGGTTTTTAGAAGATCTGGTCTTTGTTAATTCAGATCAAGTACCAAATGTTTTATTTAAAGCATTATCGGAGTCAAACTTTAAAAATAAATTTTTGAAATTTCTCAAAGCAGCGGATTTTAATATTATTGATGTTGAGGTTAAAGAGCGCAGGGTTTTACCCCCTAAAGTTCAGATCGACTTTAATGGGGAGATGTTCATGCCCAAAAATGAAGAGACTTATGCAACGATATATGACGTATATACTACACATCACTCCAAAGATAAAGATTTTCAAGTGCATTTTGACAATGAAAGCACGGGAACTAAAGCGTTTATGTTTTTAGCATTATATATTTTGCGTAATGAAAATGCAGGTAAAGTACTGTTGATCGATGAGTTTGATCGCTCTTTTCATCTTGAATTAGCTGAGGCTTTATTGGATGTTTTTACTCATGAAAAGCAACTAAATCAATTTATCTTGACGACTCATGAGCTTTCATTGATGGATCACAAGTTACGTCAAGATCAAATCTGGTTTGCTGAAAAAAATGAGTATGGTGAAACCGAGCTCTTTTCGATTTACGATTTTGATGACATATCTTTGAGTCGTGGAGATTTTGGCTACAAAAAACGTTATTTGGAAGGAAGGCTTGGTGCTACACAGATCATTAATCATTCAGCTTTACTAGAAGTTTTGGGGGAATAAGATGGCGAGAAATAAGAAAGGTAGAAAAGAAAAACGCAAAGTTTATATTTTAGTAGAGGGTGAAACTGAGCAGAAATATTTTGATTTTTTACGTCAAAAATTGCGCCTATCCAATGTGAAGATAAGAACACTCATTTTGAATAATAGTGGCAGAACATGGATCGATAAGGCTAAGCGACTGCTACAAAATGATCCTAAACTTAGTCGCGATAAACAGACTGATGTTTTTGTTGTTTTTGATAAAGATGAAATTACTGTAGAAGAGTTAAAAGCAATGTTTAGTAAGGCGATAAAGGAAAAATTTACGATCGGCTTTTCAAATATTACTTTTGAAGTGTGGCTTGTGGCACATTTTGAGCCCATGACTTCACATTTGATCTCTAAGCAAAGTCTAAAGGATAAGCTAAGTAGATATTTGCAGGCAAAATATATAAAAGCTAATTCAGACCAGTTAGAAAAAATTATTGAAAATTTAGATGTGGCATTAAAAAATTCAGCTTTAATTTCAAAAGTAGATCTTTGTGGTCAGTCAACAAATATTGGTGAGATGATTATGAAAATAAAGCAAGATAAAGAGTGATACTGTGGGAAAAATCTGCGTGTAAACTCAAGTAAAAGATTTAAAGGGAGAGTTTAAACGATGAGAAGTTATCATGATAAAGCAGAACTAAAAGCTGAGATCAAAAAAACGTATGCTAAGTATATTGCAGAATTTACCGCGATCCCTGAGTCTTTAAAAGATGAGCGTTGTGATGAAGTGGACCGTACGCCAGCGGAAAATTTGGCTTATCAAGTAGGTTGGACAACGTTATTATTGCAGTGGGAAGCAGATGAAAGACAAGGAAAATCAGTAAAAACCCCAACTGAGAACTATAAATGGAATCAATTAGGGGAACTTTACCAATATTTTTCTGTAACCTATGCTCCATTGTCTCTAGCAGAATTGAAAGAAAGATTAGACCAAAACATTCAGGCCATATATCAGATGCTTGATGAACTGAGTGAAGCTGAAGTATTTGAACCGCATATGCGAAAATGGGCGGATAACTCAACTAAAACAGCAGTATGGGAAGTCTATAAGTTTATTCATGTTAATACCGTGGCGCCTTTTACGACTTTTAGAACGAAGATCAGAAAATGGAAACGTTTGATGCTGTAGTCACCAAAAAAGATTTAAGAATGTGAGGAAATATTATGCAGACAGTAGAGATGTTAGTTGATGCACTAGATCGAGCGGAAGAGCGCTTTTTAGAGACGATCGCACAAATGAATGTTGAACAATTGAACACGATGCCAGCGGATCTGATCAAATCGGTCACGTGGTTGACTTGGCATACAGCTAAGATGATCGATCAACAATTGTCGGAATTAGCTGGAAAAGAACCGCTCTATACCAGTCAAGGATGGGTGCAAAAATTTGATCTAGATCTACCTTTAGACACACAGGATTGGATCCATACACCAGAACAAGCACGTAAAGTTCAAGTGGAGGATAAAGAATTATTAGTTGATTATCTCCAAGCGGCGGTCGCTTTTGGACGGGATTATCTATCAAAACTAGACCTGACAACATTAGATGAGATCATTGATGAAAGTTGGGAACCCCCAGTTACACGAGCAGTGCGGATCATCTCAACGCTAGATGATGCTAGTATGCATTCAGGTCAAGCGGTGTATACTAGACGCTTAGTTTTAGGTAGATAGGGGATAGAGTGTCAGTGATGGCACTCTTTTTTTATGCTTTATGCCATTTACAGATTATTTTTGTAAAATATAGTTGACATTATTGATGATTTAAATTACTATTAGGGTGTAGAAAAAGGAGGGATATACCATGTTAGGAAGTTTATTTGTAATTTTATTTTTTGCGGTGGTAGGACTAGTGCTATTTTTACAAAAAGATGATGGGTATGATGAACGGCAAACAGTGATCATGGATCGTGGGGGACGTTATGGATTGCTAACAGTTTTGCTTTTGAATGCTGTCTTTTACATTTTTAGTGTCTTTGATAGTGTTCCAGAACTTTCAGTGAGGTTTACATCTACAATGAGTATTTGGAGTGGTATATTAGTAGCCTCACTTTATGCAATTTGGAATCACGCATATTTTTCACTCAAATCTGAAAAAACTAATGGTTTTGCAGTCGTAATGCTCATAATGGGAATTCCTAATTTATTGATTGGGGTAGTTGAGCTTTTAGGACTTTGGGGAGGGAGTCCTGATCTTACAAAAGGTGTTAGCTTTTTGATCTTTGGGATCAGTTGTTTTTGCATTGCGCTAACGATCATTTTGCGTAATCATCTCGATGGTAATGAAGAAGGTGATCTATAATGTTTTTAGCTCCAGTAATAATTTTAGTCGTAGCCCTTTCATTTGGCTTTTTGATACTGATGAATAAAGTCGAAGGTGAACGTGATGAACGACAAACACAGGTGGTAGATCGGGCCTACAAATATGCTTTTGTTACAATTATGTTTTTTAATGCTGTTGTATACTTTTTGGAAGTATTCGGGAATATCCAGCTTTTATCGAGTGAAAATCTAGCGGCGCTGAGCATTTGGCTTGGGACTTTGGTGTTTGCACCATATACTATTTGGCAGCATGCTTATTTCCCTGTTAAAGTCAAAAAAAGTTCTTCAATGGGCTGGTTATATGCTGGACTAGGGCTTTTGGAATTGTTGCCGGTAACTTGGAACTATTTTGAAAGTTCAAAAATAGATCAGCAAGATATTTACTTAGTATTTCTGGGTATTTTGTTGCTCATCACAGGAAGCACGATCCTCTTGCGTAACTACCTAGATCGTAAGGCAGATGAAGGCAGATGAAGAATTTAAAGTTAAAAGCAGCTCGTGCGGGAAAAGACCTTTCACAGCAAGCTTTAGCCGATCGTGTCGGTGTTTCACGCCAAACGATCTCGGCCATTGAAAAAGGCGACTATAACCCCACGATCAACCTTTGTATCAGTATTTGTAAAGAACTTGATGTAACATTAAATGACTTATTTTGGAAATAAAAAACTTCTGAGATCAAACGGTCCCATGAAGTGAACCCCCTAAGTTGGACAAAGGAATCTAACTTAGGGGGTTTTACTAT
>ERZ778516.2500-NODE-2500-length-12210-cov-4.849938_pt1 | contig 12210 bp, 10 predicted proteins | sample MGYA00510342_ERZ778516 | MGnify/ENA primary metagenome ERZ778516 (study PRJEB29527, sample SAMN07138961) | mouse gut metagenome | material: feces | host: mouse | place: China:Nanjing | collected 2016-01-25 ...
GGGAATCCCACTCCTCACCGCTTACATCATCACCAGCATATAATAACTGGGCAAGAGGAATATTATAATACTGAGACACCGCAAAAAAAGCTGCCGCTTCCATTTCCACAGTTATACATCCCTCGTTTCGTCTTAATTCAATCATATCAGGGGTTTCTCTGTATATGGCATCGCTTGTCCATGTTTTTCCTGTTTTAAATGGAATCCCCATTTGTTTCAAACACGAAACAACAGTCTCAACTGTCTCTTTATGGCATTCAATTTCGCAGGATGGCTCTAAGTAATGATAAGATGTTCCCTCATCTCTAACCGCAGAGACTGGAATAATGATTTCTCCTACTCTACTGTCTTTTGTTAATGCCCCTGCGCCCCCGCAAATTATGAACTTTTTACATCCCATAGCGTGTAGTTCTTCAAGCGATACAGCCGCGCCAGGCGCACCACAAAATGCCATTGTAATACAAAGTCTGTCCGCGCCATATATATATTCATAAATAGGTATATCAAACACTTCTGAGTTAAGATAAGCAATGACAGGAAGATTGTTTTCCGCAACAAAACGCTCCAGCTCCTTCCTAAAAAAGGTAATAACACATTTTCCCGGAAGACTTTTAGCTAAAAAATTCGCTGGATGAATCATTGGATTTTTACTGGTATCAAATTCACATATGGGATACTTATTCTTCAATATCATGTCTTTTACCTCCACAAATACCAATTTGTATTGCTAATATAATACCACAATCGCACTCACATTTCTATCAAATTTTCATTAAATAGCTGCCTCTCTCACTTCACCCTGCCCTACTGTCTGTTACACTGTCGGTAAGCGCCGCCCATTGCCCATGATACGTTTATTCTGCATTTATTTTTGCAGTAAGTGCCGAATTTCCCTTTTACTGCATCTTCTTCGCATTTCGGGCATTTTCCCAGTCGGCAGTAAGTTTTAGTGACTTTACTATGTCAGGAAGCACTGTTATCAGCATCACTCCGTCCTCTGTCGGTGTCATCTGCTTTTTCTCACACTTTATGAAACCGCCTTTGACCAGTTTCTCGATAATGTCATCTCTGGTTGCGAGTGTACCCAGACCTTTCCTTTCCACATCATCTCCCATGTCTTCCGCCCCTGTACGTTCCATCGCTGCCAGCAGACTGTCTTCTGATAAGTTTTGTCAAGTGGTGGTGTGGATTATTTTTGGTTTCTGTCATATTTTCTACTCCTTTATATAAAAACAGAGCGCATAGACTGGTTTTCTATACGCTCTGACGCTGTGTAACTATTCTGTTGTGATTAATAATAATAGTATTTAGATAAACTGGAATTAGATATCATTTCTCACTCATTATAATATTCTTCCCCCTGCTATTCATACTCATTTCTTAATCATATTCTGCACAGATATATTTGAAATCTTCAGTCTTGTGCAATGTTGCCAATGCGTGATTCTCGATATGTTTTGACATGATTTCTATGGCATACTGGAAATTTTCTGACGGATGGCCCTCGGCGCAGCGCACGATGGTAATCAGCATCCTATTGTCGCCTTCAATATATTCAGACGGGTAGTTGCCAGAGTTATCGCAGGCATCTTCGTCGTGGTATTTCTGTCTTACTGCCTCCATTTGCGCCGCGGTGCCAATCACTGCGTGGTAATCCATGTTATCGCCGTCACAGTAGTAATCGATAAAAAGCCTTGCTACAACATCTGTGCATTGTTGAATCTGTGCAATAATGGCATCTGCATTTTGGATAGCGAATCTGCGAATTTCCTGCTTGGCGTGCTCCTCGCTTTCATAGCGGATGTACAAAAGTGTTTCGTGGCCCTTAAGCACAGCTGTAATCTTCTGAAGCGTTCCATCCTTGCCATAGACGGCACGCAGAGTCCGAATGAGATTGTCCTCCGGCACACTGTACAGCGTCATCTCACGCCTGTCCTTCCCAACAGGAATGTCATAGGTGAGCATTTGATACTGTGCGTCATAGTCAAAGGAGATAACGTCGTCTCCGTCGATATCCTTACTAAAATCAATAACGCTATACACACCTTCTCTGTAAGTAAGCGGAATATCATGTAATTCTGGCATTTTGGTCTCCTCCTTTTATCAAATTCTGATTTATGCTACTAATATAATACAACAACCACATTCATATGTCTATCGGTTTTTCATTAAATATCTTCCTACCTCACTTCCCCCTGCCCCGCTGTCTGTTACGCTGTCGGCTCTCGTTCTGAAACTTCCATTCACTAAGGACATACAGCTTTTCCCGTATGCCCTGTGTTTAAAAACATTCCCACTATTTTTTCTTTTGGGAAATTCCAGCTTTACCTTATGTTGTAAGTCTTTGAGTTCCTTTCTTTGATATTAAGAAGCATCCTGATATTCCTGCTGCTTTACATAAAAATAGAGCGCATAGACTGATTTTCTATACGCCCTGACGCTGTGTAACGATTCTGTTGTAATTATAATAACAATGTTTCGATAAATAGGAATTTATCTCTTAACATTTTTGCAAATATACAAATTGCAATTCCTGAGATACTATCTCTTCTTTAAATATTTTATATCCCAATCTTTCATATAATCTTATATTGCTAATACTTTTTGTACTGGTAAACAACTCATATCTTTGGTTCGGATATTCATTTTCTATTTCTAAGAGAAGTTTCGTTCCTATTCCCTTCTTTTGCATTTTAGGATACACCATCAGTTTACCGATATAAACTGTTCCGTTCTCTTGATACGCTCTAACAGAACCTATAATGCCCCCCTCTGTCATCCACTGCTTTTAAAATAGTTCCTTTCTGAAATTCATCATATACTTTTTCTATTGCTTGTTTCAAAGGTGGAATATCCATATTACCCAAAAGTTTAGCTTCACTTCGGTAAGCCAAATATTGCAGTTCAAGTATTTTTTCTAAATCTTCTTTCTGTGCCCTCTTTATCAAAATCATATTCCTCCTAACACCAAATCATAGCAGCAAATTCCAATTGAGAAAACACCTTTTCTATGGAATTTAATAACTATTATATTTTATTATCAAATTCCTCGCAAACCATTGAAAACACTAAATTTGTGACAGGTGTGCTTTCCCTTAGACTTTCCCTTGTGTTATATCTTCCCATAGTGTTTTATGAACTCTGTTAAGGAAAAAAATAAGGGAAAGAAAAATCTATAACATAGTATAACACAAAATAACAATGAGGTGAACTGTTTGAAATGCTTTTTTATATCATAACTTGAAATGCAAAGGAGAACAGGTAAAATGAAAATACTTTATGCTGAATATAATATGTACCACAATAGTATTGATATTTGCACTTATGCCGGATATATTCTGCGTATAGATTGCGAAAAAGCAGAGGATGGATTGAAAACAACTCCTAACTCACAGTGTGCCTTAAATGCTCTTGCAATAGATAATCCATTAGAATATGCAAGGCTATATCTTGATGGTACAATGCAAATGTGGGTGAATGCTGACGATTCTTTAGAAATTTGGTAATACAATCGTAGTTGAATGGAGGCGGTTATGTCGCCTCCATTTTTCCTACAAGTTGTTTAGTTAGTATAGTTATTACATATCAACAGGTCGCATCAATGGAAATAATACAGTATCTCTTATGTTTTCTGTTCCCATTAGCACTTGCAATACTCTGTCAATTCCCATTCCCCAGCCGGATATTGGAGGCATACCATATTCCATAGCAGTAACGTAATCGTCATCCATTACCATTGCTTCTTCGTCACCGTTTGCCTTGCAACGAGCCTGTTCCAATAATCGTTCTTTCTGTTCCGATGGATTAACCAGTTCAGAATAAGCATTTATTATTTCAGCTCCGTTTATTATCAACTGAAAACGGTCAGATATTTCTCGATTTTCATCATTCGCTCTGGCTAATGGTGATAAATCAGTCGGATGCTCAATTAAGAAAGTTGGTTTTACTATTTTAGGGCGACTGACCTTTTTATATAATAAATCTATTAGATTTCCTCTGCCCAATGTTTTAGGATCTGCAGCAGAAGATAAGTCGATATGTTCTTTCTCAATTTTGGCAAGTAATTCTTTTACTGTTTTATATTCATCAATATCAATTCCACAATCACGAATGATTAAATTGCGGAAAGAAACAATTTCCCATTCTTCCGAAAAATCTATAATATTTCCATTTACATTAATTACAGGCATTCTCCATATTTTAGTGATGACAGAAGTCAGCATATTTTGTAAAAACTGCATATTATCCCTATAGTTATAATATGCACAATACCCTTCTAACATTGTAAAATCCTGCAAATGTGTAGCATCCATTCCCTCATTTCTAAAACATCTTGCAAATTCAAATACTTTAGTAAATCCTCCAACAATAGCTCTTTTCAAATAAGTTTCTGGTGCTATGCGAAGATATACATCCATATCAAGTGCATTATGATGTGACATAAATGGTTTTGCAGTTGCACCGGATGGATGGTCGATTAGCACAGGAGTTTCTATTTCTACATACCCATTATCTTCCAAGTATCTTCTGATTTCTTTTACGAACTGGGCTTTTTTTATAAAACGCTCTTTTGTTTCATCGTTCATACATAAATCAAGGTATCTTTGTCGATAACAAATTTCTGTATCCGTCACACCATGAAACTTTTCAGGTAGTGGTCTGTATGACTTGCCAAGAAAATTAATTTTATTTGCTAAAATGGACTTTTCGCCAGCCTGAGTAGTAAATATTTCTCCTTCAACACCTAAAAAATCCCCAATATCAAATCCTTTTTTAAAGAACTCATATGCTTTTGCACCTAATATATCTTTTTTTGCTACAATCTGTATTTTCCCCTGTATGTCTGCAATATGGATAAAACTCATTTTTCCCATTTTTCGCATAGACATAATTCTCCCTGCTGTTTTAACTTTGGCAATACCATCTTCAAGTGTGGAAACCTCGCAGATTTCATGTGTTTTTTCAAACCTTTCAGGGTACGGATTTGTAAGATTTTTCACATAATCCAATTTAGTCATTCTTGCCTTTAAAATGTTATTTTCGCTCATTTTTTATCATTCCTTTCAAAAATATTTTTTTGAGGCGATTGATTTTTGAGCATAAAAAAACCGCCCCTGTTTCCAAGGACGGAATTATTGTTAATCCGCGGTACCACCTTAGTTTGTCTATATCTCGCGACATAAACCTTTGTAAGTACAGATAATATACCGTTCTGATATGATAAAGTACGGATATCCATCGATACTCTTGTGCTGTAATGGGCACTCCCAGCATAGTCTCAACACATAAGTGTAGTCGGTATGCAGCTCCAAGGCTTTATTCGATTCTGTTTCCAGAACTCTGATAAATCAGAATATCTTTTCCTGTATCCCTTCTCAGCTAATGGGATTCTCTGTAACATTTCCAGATACCTACTGTCACTCTTCATAGCTTTTTAAATATAACGTCATTATTTTAGGTTAAAATTTGCAAAATGTCAATCAAAACTTTTGAAATATACAAATTTTGTAACAGATAAAAAGGCGAATTATCTTGCCCCTTTATCTCTGCCCTTATCTGTTCAAAGCCCCTTTTTTGCACTAGTACTGTGCTGATGAACCCGTATAATGCTGGAATCAATACTCAGGTTTTCATAATCGACATCTGCATTCAAAGTGCAAAACAGGGTATAAAGAGTGCCATCATCGCGCCATTTACAAAAACGGCTATATACTATTCCAAGAACCATATCGTTCTGGAAGGTCACGCCATGCAGCGCCGCTTCTGGCAATCCAGAGGATATCATTAAACATAAGCCTGTTATTTTTTGGCGGACGTCCTGTTTTAGAGATTGGAAACAAAGAGCTGATCTGCTCCCATTGTTCATCGGTCATTTCATAACGTTTTATTGACATATGTGTATCCTCCTGTTTTTTATTTATTTATACAAAAACAGGCAAAATTGTACAATATTTAGTTTTCAGACACACCCTAGACGAGTAAAATTTTACAAAAGTTTTTTCTATATTTCAAGATTCTTCCTGTTGTAGCAGATAACTTCCGCATACGCTAATTCTGTGGCGGTCTTGGTCTGCTCTTAACGCTGTGTTATTCATGACCTCCTTTAATTAAAATTATTGTTCGACTATAATAAAAAAGGACAGTCCTATTCGTTAGAATAAGATTGTCCTTTAAGGCACAATATTCAGGTTTTCATATTTATTGCGTATTATTCTGTACTATCAAGTAAAAATTTGATGTACTTTCACCATTTTTGTACTTTGAGTGAATGGGAAAACTCTTACAAATCCATAAATAATCTCCGTTTTCGCTCAATCATTTCGTCGATTTTTTCTATATAGAGAGCCACATCCTTCACATTCTCGCACCGCTCAATCCGCCCGTCCGGATAAACCCTCTTGCTAATGCTTCCTGCTCCTAACGCCACGATGGTCTGTTTCTCCTCCATAATAAGTATATTGTAAATACCCGCCTTTCTGGCATATCCCACGTTCTCCATATTTCCCGCTATATTTTTCTGCCGATACAGATAATATGGCTCCATTCCCATTTTTCTGGCATACTGCTCACAAAGCTCCATAATTTCCAGATTATTTTTTATTGTCAGCTCTTTATACTGCTCTTTTTGTATATTCAGCCGTGCTGCCCGTTTAATTGCAAGTGAATGAATCGTCAGACTGTCAGGATTAAGCTTTTCTGCCTCCTGCATGGAATATTCAATATCCTCGATATTTTCTTCTGGCAGACCTACAATAAAATCCATATTAATATTATCAAATCCTATCTCTCTTGCCAGTAAGAACGCTTCTCTCACCTGCTCTACTGTATGATATCTTCCAATCAAATCCAGCGTTTTCTGATTCATTGTCTGTGGATTAATGGAAATGCGGGTAACCCCGTGTTTTTTTAATATCTTAAGCTTTTCTTCTGTAATACTGTCCGGTCTTCCTGCTTCCACTGTAAACTCCTGACAGTATGTTAAATCAAACCTCTCCCGAACAGCAGAAAGAAGTCTGTCAAGCTGGTCGGCTTCTAAAGTAGTAGGCGTTCCGCCGCCAAAATAAATACTGTTCAGCTTTTTCTGATGAAATTCTTTCGCCGCATATTCTACTTCCTTTATCAGCGCCTCCAGATAAGGCTCTGTTTTTTTCTGATATGCTTTGATGGGATAGGAAGTAAAAGAACAGTATAAACATGTAGTGGGACAAAAGGGAATCCCTATGTACAGACTGTAACCATTTCTGTAATCTATGGATTTTAAAAGCTCATATTCTTTTCTTGCAATCGAAGCACTGAGCGCTGCTTTTTTATCTGATACCAGATAATTTTCTTTCAGATATCCGCAAACTGCCTGATTTGATATCTCAGGATTGCTCTCTATCAGCCCTGTTGCCAGCTTTACCGGCCGTATACCGGTAAGCGCACCCCAAGGAAGCTCTTTTGCGGTCAGTTGTTTTAAGGTCTGATAAATAAGTCTTTTCAATTCGGCCTTTACATATTTTTTTTTCGGTTTCTCTGATATTCCTGTAAAATAGATATTCCCACAGCATACTTTGATATTCTCTTTCTCAATACAGATAGAAAGCGTTTTCTCATTCCATTCTGTATTTTCCTTATTTCCATTACATTCCGCCAAAAAAGCATTTATTAAAATCTGCGATTCATATAAAAATTCTTCACTTTGTATATTTAATTCTATTTTCATAATAAAAGGTTAAGCCCTTTCTGATTTTCTGATTATATTTATAAATGGAAAATTCACTTTACATCATATCTGTAACGTCTCTCTTGTTACTAATCGCTAGTTGAAGATATTTGTTTAATCAAGAAAAAAGTGAGACTTTTCTTCTCCAATACTTGTCGCAGGTCCATGTCCGGGATAAACCTTAAGTTCCGTTTCCAGACATAAAAGCTTTTCTTTTATAGAGCGAAATAAGGCATCGCCGTCAGAGGTAGGAAAATCAAATCTTCCGACACTTTCCCGAAACAGAGTATCTCCACTGAATATTGCCTGTTCTTCCTTCAATGAAACATTATAGCACATTCCACCCTTTGTGTGTCCCGGGGTGCTGATTGCCCTGATTTGAAATCCTGCGATTGTCAGAACCTGCCCGTCTGTTAAATATTCATCAGCTTGTATAGATAATGCCCTGCTTCCCATTATTTCAGACAGATTTTTATAGGAGCTTTCAAGTACCTCCTGTTCCAGTTCATTTGCATAAATTTTGATATGAAAATGCTCTTTTATTTCCTCTGCTGCGCCGATATGGTCATAATGTCCATGTGTAAGCAGCACAGCTTTTGGCAGTACTTCAAGTTCTTCTACTGCTTTTATAATTACATCTGCTTTTGCTGCCGGGTCAATTATAATACATTCTTTTGTATCCTGATTACAGACAAGATAACAGTTTGTACTGACCTCACCTAAAACCAGCATTTCTATATTCATCTTATTCATTGCTTTTTCTCCTGAAATAATTTTTAATTTGCAGTTCGCTTAATATCAATTATATTGTCAATCGCCCTTATCTTTTCAATAATTTTCATCATTTCCGACTTTCCTTTTGTCAGAAATGAGACTTCTATGGTAGCGATTTCCTGCTTATTTGTGCGGCTGTTTGTAGCTCTCACATCAATTTCATTTTCCGTAAATACTCTTGAGATATCCGCCAGAAGACCAGTTCTGTTATTGGCAAATATTCTGATTTCACCCATATACATCTGGTCTGATTTTTCCTCAAGACTGCTCTCTTCCCATTCAGCCTCAATAATACGCACGCGTTCAATTTCGGGAAGAGTCATAATATTGACGCAATCTGTTCTGTGAATGGAAACACCTCTTCCTCTTGTCACAAATCCAACAATTTCATCTCCCGGAACAGGATTGCAGCATTTGGAATATCTTACTGATAAATCATGTGTACCTTTTACAACAATACTACTCTTTGGCTTTACAAATAATTTTTTATCCTTATTTCTGGATATCTCTTCTAAAATCTCTTCGTCTGTTATAATCTTTTTCTGCTTCTTTTCATATTCCTCCAAAAGCTTATTGACAATCTGACCTTCCTTTAAACCGCCATGCCCCACAGCGGCCATAAGAGAATCCCAATCACGAAAACCGTACTTTTTCAGGATTTTCTCCATAAATTCCGGCTTTGTAAGGTCGCTTAATATAATTCCTTTTGCCTTGCAGTACTTATCAATAAAGCTTTTTCCGCGGATAATATTATCCTCTTTCAATTCGTTTTTAAACCATTGATTAATTTTATTTTTTGCCTGTGAGCTTTTTACAATATTTAACCAGTCTCTGCTTGGTCCTTTTGAGTTTTGGGAAGTGAATATTTCTACTCTGTCTCCGTTTTGGATTACATAATCAATTTTTACCATTTCGCCATTTACCTTGGCGCCTATCATTTTATTGCCTATCGCACTGTGAATACTGTATGCAAAATCAATTGGTGTGGAACCGTTTGGAAGATTGAGAACATCTCCAGTAGGAGTAAAACAGTATACATCCTCAGAAAACAGATTCAAATCACTCTTTAAAACAGACATAAACTCTTTATTATCGGACATTTCCCTCTGCCATTCCAAAATCTGCCGCAGCCAGCTAAGCTTCTCTTCTTCTGTATTGGGGGTGAGTTTTCCGTTTGGGTCCTCTTTATATTTCCAGTGAGCAGCAATACCATATTCAGCGGTTTTATGCATTTCCATTGTCCGAATCTGCACCTCAAACGGCTGTCCTGACGGGCCTATGACTGTGGTATGTAAGGATTGATAATTATTCGGCTTTGGCATGGAGATATAATCCTTAAAACGCCCCTGAATCGGCTTGTACTTTTCATGAATCACGCAGAGCGCCATATAGCAGTCTTTTACATCATCTACAATAATCCTGACTGCAAACAAATCCAGAATCTGGTCAAATGTTTTGTTTTGAGTAACCATTTTCTTGTAGATACTGAAGGTATGCTTCATACGCCCATAGACATGAGCCTTTATCTTTGCTTCTTTTACATATTCCTCAACCTCCCGAACCAGCTCCTTTATCTCATCTTCACCCTGACTGAACTTTGTATTTCTCTGCTCCTCCAGCTCATTGTATTTCTCCGGCTTCAGATATTTTAAGGATAAATCATCCAGCTCGATTTTTAATTTGGATATTCCCAGACGGTCAGCCAAAGGTGCATAGATATCCATAGTTTCTCTTGCCTTTTCAGCCTGCTTTTCGGTATTCATATATTCAAGAGTACGCATATTATGCAGACGGTCGGCAAGCTTTACCACAATCACACGAATATCCTTCGCCATAGCAAGAAACATCTTTCTTAAATTTTCTGCCATGATTTCTACTTTATCCTTGGAATAAGAAAGCTGTGTCAACTTTGTGACACCATCTACCAGCAGAGCTACCTCATCTCCAAATTCATTTCTGACCTGCTCAAGTGTTACCTCTGTATCTTCTACAATATCATGAAGAATTCCTGCGATAATAGATTCCTTGTCAAGCTCCAGTTCAGCGAGTATGATTGCCACAGAGACCGGATGAATGATATAAGGTTCTCCGGAACGCCTTTTCTGGTCTTTATGAGCTTCGAAGGCCATTTTATACGCTTTTTCTATTTGGGACAAATCCGTTGTTGGCCGGTATTTTCGAATTGTTACAATAAGAGTTTCATAAAGCTCCTTTGGGTCTTCAAACTGTGATTCGTCTTTTAATTTAGGCAGTGAATTCACTACCTTTACATTTGTTGCAATAATTTTATCCTCAGCCATAGTACATCTCTCCACTCTTATATATGATAAAAAGCCCATAGTAACATCTATTTTTTAATAATTTCCTATTATAGTAAGTTTTAAACAAAAAAGCAACCATTAATTGGCTGCTTTTTATAATTTATCTGTATTTCTTACAAAACAAAAAGGCTATCATAACTAAATATCAATCACACAAAATATAGTAATATAATATTCTATATTTTGTACCGATATTTCTTGGTGTAGCCCCTGAAATAACCTAAAACAAAATTAACGAACACAAAACCTTACTTATTTTGTTCTAAATTATAGCAAATTTTTCCTTTTGATGTTAAATACCTATTAATTAAAAAATTTTGAATTGTGCAATTATCTATATACATTAATACTTTCTCTAAAAGAATCGCCATTCCAAAAGATAACAATAGCAATTAAATGTAAATCAACAAAGAATACTTGGGAAACAATACAGCAGTATTTTCATAATATAATATATTAAGTTGATTAACTCATTTTTTTGTGCTAAATTTTTCAAATTATTTTGAATGAAATATATTGTTAATAAGTAGACACTTTAATTCAATAATCTTTGTTTTTCTTTTTATTCTATATGATAATGAATTTCTTTTATAATCTTGCAAACATTTCATCAATACAGAAGAATAATAACTGATTGACTTGGAGTCGGACAAGTCATTTCGCATAAAACATAATTCCATATACCTTTTAAAATCATGCATGTCTTTATAACTAAAATAACTATCTTTTGTAGATTTTCCAAAAAAATTATATAATTTATCGCTAATATAATAATAAAATGGACCATTCCATGGACAATTTTTATCTACTAAAAGTGACAAAGAAGAATCTATATAATTTATGTTTAAATCTGATACTTCGTCAATTGCCAACTGATATCCTGTCAAATAATTTGCTCTTGGAATTAAAATAACTTGTGCACCATCTTGCATAAACATTATATTATGAGAACACGAACCAATTGTTGAGGCAAAAAATTTACAACTTACTAATATATTTAATTGTTCCTTAAATGAAAATTGTTCAGGAGCAATAATCTTATAACCCTGTTTACGAAAAAAATGCTCTAACTTATATTCTCCAATTTGTTTATATCCAGAACATTTTGAATATGTAAAATATACTTTATCATAGCTGGTTTCTTTTTGGTTGTTTAAACCATACTGCCTGATTTCATTTATCATAGACCTATATTCTTTTGTAAAAAATCTGGCTGAACCATCTAATGTATAAAATGATTCATCTGGAATTAGTATTTCGTCATATTCTGTTACTTCATTAATTAATATAAATTTTGAACAGTCAATGCCTATAATATCTAACAAAGTTTTAAAATTATCATTAAATTCAAATCCAGGAAACGCAATATATACAAGTTTATAATTAATAAAATTCTCTTTATAGTATTTT
>ERZ778516.2502-NODE-2502-length-12203-cov-4.196411_pt1 | contig 12203 bp, 15 predicted proteins | sample MGYA00510342_ERZ778516 | MGnify/ENA primary metagenome ERZ778516 (study PRJEB29527, sample SAMN07138961) | mouse gut metagenome | material: feces | host: mouse | place: China:Nanjing | collected 2016-01-25 ...
CATATCGTTTCAGTACTACATATATATGCAAAAGAATCATTGTTCATTCTAGCAAATTTCACCTAAGCAGACAACTGTACTTGTACCGTTTCAAAAGACTCCCAAAATGGAGTCATAATGGGTGTTTTCTGATCAAAATTTGGATCTGTTTGTACACGAAATACCTTGTATCCTAACCCCAAATATTCCAGTGAATTTCCATCATCATAAGTGGCAATATGAAAACAAAAAATGGGATTACTATTATTTTGAATTCTAAAAAAATCTACCCCAATCATCACCAACCACAAAAATACCAAAATCGCCAAAATCAATAAAAGGCGTTTTATCCGTTTCATCGCCTGCATTATAACACCCTCCCATATTACCTTCCTGCCAATCATTTATTGTCCTATTTATCAAAAATCCTTGACCATGATACAAAACATCTTTTATTTTTACATACCGTTGCCAACACTTTATCAGTCTTTCCCAATAAAAAATGTGTACCTTACATGTGATTAAAGAGATATCTTTGATATTTGAAAAAATATAAGTTATCAATATATCTACAACTTTTCGTTGGGATTTTCATTAGTTTTAGTATAATCTTATAATCAGTTATTTGTCAATACTCAACCTAAAATGAAATTTGTCATCTATTGTAAATGACTTGTCAATTAGCAAATCAATATTTTCTCTTATCTTCTGAATAAAAGCTGTTGTATTTTTTATACAACAGCCTTTATAAATTAATCTTGATTTAATTTTTTTGCTTCTTCTATTACTTTTGCCTCCAAGTTGCTTGGCAATTGCTCATAACGTTCAAATTTTAATTCAAAAGAACCGCTTCCCTGAGTCATCTGACGAACGATGGTTGTAAAATCTTGCATTTCACTCATTGGTACTTCTGCTTCAATGACTGTCATAGAATCTTCGGCTGGATTCATACCCAATACACGACCACGACGTTTATTTAATTCACCCATCATATCTCCAGTATTTGTATCAGGAACCAATACTTTTAAATTTCCAATTGGTTCTAACAAAATAGGAGAAGCTTGTGGCAAACCATTTCGATAAGCGAGTGCCGCTGCCATTTTAAATGACATTTCAGAAGAATCTACTGGGTGATAAGAACCATCTACCAATGTCGCTTTTAATCCCACTACTGGATAACCTGCTATGACACCCTTTTTGATGCACTCTTGCAATCCCTTTTCTACTGCTGGGAAGAAATTCTTTGGTACTGCCCCACCAAATACCTTTTCTTCAAATACCAATCCTGAAGCATCACAGGGTTCAAATTCAACCCAAACATCGCCGTACTGACCATGTCCGCCAGATTGTTTTTTGTGTTTACCTTGTACTTTTACCTTTTTGCGAATGGTTTCGCGATAAGCTACAACTGGTGGTTTTAAGGTTACATTTACACCAAATTTTGACTTTAATTTCGCTACTACAACATCTAAATGCTGTTCACCTAAACCGCTTACAATCTGTTGATGTGTTTCATAATCGTGTTCATAACGAATAGTCAAATCTTCCTCTACAATGCGGTGCATACCAGTAGAAATCTTACTTTCATCACCTTTATTCGTCGGTACCAATGCCATAGAATAACAGGATTTTGGAAATTCTGCTGGAGTCAATGTCACTTTCATGCCAGAACACAAAGTGTCTCCTGTTTTCGCATCTAATTTTGCAATGGCACCAATATCTCCTGCTGGAATTTTTTTGGTATCCTCTTGTTTTTTACCAGTTAAGTAAACCAATTTACCCAATTTTTCTGTTTCACCAGTACGCATATTTATCACAGACTGGTCGGAAGACAATACGCCAGAAATCACCTTAACATAAGACAACTTTCCAATAAATGGGTCTGCCACTGTTTTAAACACATGGACCACAAGTGGTTTTGTCTCTTCACAAATAACAGCCACATCATCGCCTTTTTCATCTTGTCCGGTTTCAATCGCAGATTCTTTTGCAGAAGGCAATAAAATATTCATACCATTGAGGAACATATCCATTGCTTCCATTGTTTCGGCAGAACCACAGTAAACAGGTGTAATATCTCCATTTTTAACACCTTTATGAATTCCTCGAACCAATTCGTCATTTGTAAATTTTTCGCCAGAAAAATATTTTTCAAACAGTTCATCATCTGTTTCAGCTACTGCTTCACTGATTGCAGTCAACAATCCTTCCAAACGATGTTCTGTATCTGGCAAATCCACTTCGACTGGTTTTCCATTTTCATAACGATATGCTTTCATATCAATCAAATTGATATAACACTCAATCACACGATCTTTGGCAAATGGCACTACGATTGGACAGACAGATGGACCAAATTCTGATTTTAGCTGTTCCAATACCTTATAAAAATCAGCACTATCGCGGTCCATTTTACCCACAAAAATCATTCTGGATTTTCCCTGTTTTTTCGCCAGCTTATAGGCTTTTTTTGCCCCTACTGTCACACCGGATTTTCCAGAAACAGTTACAATTGCACTCTCTGCTGCACGAATTGCCTCATACATTCCCGCTTCAAAATCAAATAGTCCCGGTGCATCCAACAAATTAAATTTACAATCCCGATATTCAAAAGGGGCAATTGATAAATTGACAGATGATTTTCTTCGGATTTCTTCTGCATCATAATCAGACACCGTATTTCCATCTGCAACTTTTCCCAAACGATTGGTTGTCCCTACTTGATATAAAAGTGCCTCTACCAAGGTGGTCTTTCCAGATCCTCCATGCCCCACAACGGCAATATTTTTAATATTGTTTGCATTGTACTGTTTCATTGTTTTTTTCTCTCCTTAATCCTTTGATTTCATTTAGCGATTGCATGATGTCATTATTTTATTTATCTATTATTTGACATTTTCCCCATGACGAAAGCAAGAGGTTTACAAGCGATTGACATCAAAGCGGCAAAGATTTTTTGGCATGTCATCGCCACTGATGAGGTAGATTTTAACGCTATCACAACCACTCCCTATATCGAAAAACCGCTGTAATATTGCAATATAAAAGTTCACAATACCAACCATATTTTGATATCCACGCAAGCCATAACAACAGATATATATTTTATGTTTCGGATAACTTTCTGCCATATATTGGGCAGAATAAAATAAATTTTATCATAATATAAAACATGCACTCAAACATATTTTGACAAAATGATATGGTTTCTTTTGGAAAATGTTGATTTTCTAATGATATCACAGATTATTTATTTGTGGGTTATATCATACACTTTTTCATTTTTGCAAAAAATATTTGGCACCCTTGACATTGTGCAAAATTTATATTTTTTCAGAATCTCTGAATGATATTATATCATAATTAACAACCTTTTTCAATCATTAATTTTACAAATACCCTCAAAAGGTGATGATTCTTTGTAGAAATTTTACCATAAACTGTAGTAAAATTGCATAGTTTTTTATGATGAACCGCTGATGATAGGCAAACCAACCCGCCAGTAACCAAAAATATACCTTTGTTTTATATGTATAGGCATATTTTAAATGGATATTATCTTTCGTTATTTGACGATATTTGTACCATCAAATATCAGAAGACCTATTAAAATTTACTCAAAACTTTATGTTTTTGATAATAGCATTGATGCAATCAAATAGGTACAAAAAATCAATGCTGTAAAATTTGTTTTTCCAGTCAATACAGACAAGATACAAAAAGCAGTTACAACAAATACACAAATCAATTGTACCCAAAATACAATATGGTCTGCACGCACTACATTACAACATTGCAATAATATGATGCGAAGTATCTTCCCCCCATCCAGCGCATTCATTGGCAGCAAATTGACAATTCCCAGCATTAAGTGAATCATCGCCCAAACTCCCACTTTATCCAGTTGCTGCTCCATTGCCAAACACCAAAAAAATATCAAAAAGTTTGTCAAACTTCCTGCCAGCAAAATAAAAATCTCCGTCAAATAAGATATTGCATGATTGTTCTGATTCAAACAAATCCCAGTCATTTCAAATGAGATTCGCTTGGGTCGATAACCAGTGATTATCAATGCCACAACATGACCCATTTCATGAATTACACTTGCAAACAAACCCAGTGCAGAAATTCCCGTTGGGTCTATCAATAAAAACATGGTCAATACCCCAACAAATAAAAAGTGAATTTCTATACGAATTCCACAAATGGTGAACTGAATCATGAGCCTGCTATTTGAGAAGATATCACACTGCTGACTGGTTCGCTTGTACTTATCTGTGACTCTATTTTATTCTGTTCTGTTTGGGAATCCATTGATATGGGTGTTTTATCAAATTTATTTTTTAGCATGTTGATTGCCTTTTGACTATCCGCTTGAAAATCAACTGTTTGTGCAAGCTCGCCTTTTAAAAAACGGTCAATACTTTGATAAATTTGAGGATAAAAGGTATTGATCAATACCATTATCACTGCAATTGCAACACAAACGGTCACCTGATATAAAAATACAGTTGCAAAATGGTGTTCTTTTTCCGTCTTTGGTTGCGATTGCCCTTCTAATAATACTATTTCATCTGTCTGTTCCTCCTTGTCCGATATTGGTTGAGCACCTACTTCATCAAATTGACCTTCACTCCAATGTACCATTTTGATACCACCCACTTTCTCTTTTGCTCATCTTTCCTATAGTGGATTGTATTCTATTGACACCTATTTTATGACTTATTTTATCTGATTTCAGACAAAAGATTGTATGGAATGGACTTTACTTTTTTTAGAAATTATGCCATAATAGACTTTAATACTGTAGGTAAAAGGAGTTTTTTATTTATGAATATTTTAATCATTGGCTGTGGAAAGGTAGGCTCTCGATTGGCATTTACGCTTTCTCAAGAAGGGCACGATGTTTCCATCATCGACCAAAACGAAGAAAATTTCTTGTTATTGGACTCCGATTATTCTGGTCTCACCACCTGCGGAATCCCAATCGACCAAGATGTATTAAAGCGTGCTGGAATTGAAAATTGTGATGCTGTTATGGCGGTCAGTCAAAATGACAATATCAATATTATGGTCTGTCAACTTGCCAAAGAAGTATTTCACATTGATAAAGTCATTGCTAGAATCTATGATCCAAGCCGCGAAGATGTATTCTCTCATTTTGGACTCCACACAGTATGCCCTACCAATTTAACAGTATCCGCAATCAAAACGGCTGCAATTGAACCGCACAAGCCACATTCTGTTCAATTTGGTTCTCATCATATTTCTTTTTTAACGGTCGATATTCCTAAGAATTTTCATGGAGTCGACGTTTTGGACCTGGACTTTGGAGATCAAGAATCCTTATTTGCAGTATTAAAACAAGACCTTTCTATGATTTTTTTCAAAGGTCAACACATAATCCTAGAGCCAAAGGACAAGCTGATTGTTGCAAATCTTGTAGATTAAAAAGGATGAAAAAACATGAATGTATTGATTATTGGCGGTGGTAAAGTCGGTTACTATCTCGCCTGTGCTTTAATCGAACATGAGCACACGCCCACTATCATTGAACTTTCCAAAACCTCTTGTGAAGAATTGGCAAATGCCCTTGATATTCCAATCCTTCATGGAGATGGTACAAAAATAGAACACCTCAAAACCGCAAAAATTGAACAGATGGATTCTTTTATCAGTGTCACTGGTAAAGATGAGGACAACCTCATCTCTTGTCAACTAGCCAAAAACGTCTTTCATGTACCTAAGACAATTGCCAGAGTGAACAATCCAAAAAACTCCGCCATTATGAAACAATTGGGCATTGATTTGTTGATTAATAGCACCGACCGTATTGTCAACTTACTGGAACAAGAGGTGGATATTTCTGCAATCAAAGAATTGGCATCTTTAAACATGGGAGAATCCACCATCGCGGAAATACAAATACCAGATGCCTATCGATTAAATGGGATTTCTCTGGCGGATTTAAGACTTCCCCACGATTACATTGTCATTTCTGTAATCCGTAATTCCCGCACCATCATTCCCAGAGGAGACACAAAAATACTCAATGGCGATAAAATACTGGTATTGTCTTTGACCGACGCCTTACACGATTTGGCAGAATATTTAAAACTAGAGCTTTAAAAGGAGCAACAGATTGAAAAAAATAGGAATCAAACTCATTTTATTATGTTCAGCTTTACTGCTGTTGATTGGTTTTACAGGCTGTAACCAATCAGATTTGAAAAAAAAGTCTTATAAAGAAAATGTTGATATTGCCATTTCTTCTGACCCAAGTTCCATTTATGCTTTAGAGGAAGAAATCACAAAAATTGCCTATCAATATGATGAGGGCGGTATCTTAACCGAAGCCATTGCCGTATTTGAAGGCGATACCGAAATTTCTTCACATAAAGGCACCTTATACTTTACCTTCTGTCGAGATGATGAAGAAACTGGACGTGGAACTACAGTTATTTTATCCTATGACATGTTTGACCGAAAAATCACAAAAGTCTCTTATGAACAGGCAAATGGCATTTTTTCTAAAACCAATACAGAACCCATCCACCAAGGCGCTAAAGCAATCTTATTTGAGGATATCTTTACCCAAGTCATTCCACTTGACACAAAACTTTATGACAAACTGCAAAATGGCACCAATGTCAAATTGACCATTGAATTTACCAGTGAAGGGATTTACCCATCTCTGCTATAACCCTTATTGCAAAACACTATTTATAAACATATTTTACAAAAAGGAGTCTGAAACAATGAACTTTAAAGCAGTACACAACAATTACAATGTATTTGATCTAAACAAGAGCATTGATTTTTATCAAAAAGCGCTAGGGCTACAGGAAGTCAAACGACATCAGGCAGAAGATGGCAGTTTTATCCTAGTCTATATGGGCAATGATGCCTCCAATCACTTAATTGAACTAACTTGGTTAAGGGATATGCAGCGCCCTTATCAACTTGGCGATAATGAAATTCATCTGGCATTTGAAACAGATGATTACCAAGCTGCCCATAAGCTACATGAAGAAATGGGATGTATCTGTTATGAAAATCCTGGCATGGGTATTTACTTTATTGCTGACCCAGATGGTTATTGGATTGAAATTATACCCGCTAAATAATTTTTATCAATAAAAAAGAGTAGGTAAAAACCTACTCTTTTTAATTTTATCAATCAACTATCTACGATTTTTCAGCCCTAAGATCTTTTGAATGATACAAAGGAGATACTCAGTTATGAATAGACTTAAATCCTTCTCCAAGAATTTCTTCTGTTTCGGTCATAAATACAAAAGCGTCTGGGTCTATTTCCTTGATAATCTCTTTAATTTGAGAAAACTGATACTTTCTAACAACACAAATCATTACTTCAAGATCCTGATTGCTATATCCTCCTGTTCCCTTTAATAGGGTCACACCTCGATCCATCTCACTCATAATACGATTTTTAATGGCTTGCACCTGTTTAGAAATAATCGTAACCTGACTGCCACGCTCAAAACCATAGATAATGCTGTCAATGATCTTGGTACACACATAAATAGACACCAATCCAAATAAACCGGATTCAATATTCCGAAACACCGCCATAGAAGCTACCAAAATAATACAATCTATCACCAAAAGCGCACGCCCAATGGGCAGAAACGGAAACTTTAATTTTAATAAATAAGACAAAATATCTCCGCCAGCAGTTGTAGAACCCCTTAAAAAGACCATCGCCAAACCAATTCCCATCAAAATTCCACCAAATACGGAACCCAGCAGTCTATCACCTTCATAAATAGGAAATAGAGGTGTCACAAAAAAATCCAATATCAATGTACTAATTATCAAAGTGCGAGTGCTCTTTAATGTAAATGATTTCCCCAAATAACGATAAGATAAAATCAGAATTGGAATATTGATCACAAAGGTTAAAATACCAATCGGCAGATTGGTGACAAAATTAATCATAATCGCAATACCAGAAACTCCACCTGGTGCGATATTGGCAGGCTCTACAAAACAGTGAATTCCCATAGCTAAGAAAAAAGAACCAACAATATCATAAATGATATCTATCATCAATTTCTTTGTGAATTTCGGTTTTGTGGTAATATTCAACCAGATTCTCCTCTCTCAACAATCGTAAACGATAGACTGGTACAATTATAGTCCTCACTCAATTAGATGATTTTCCCTTTATTTTCTCCCAATAAGTCTTGGCGGCCTGTTCATTTTTATTCAATCCATATTCATAATAAACTGTTCCCACCAAATCATCTGGAAAATACTGTTGTTGTACATAATGATTGGGAAAGTCATGAGCATATTGATAAAATTGTCCCTTTACTTCCTTTTCTGCACTGTCAAAATGTCGATTCTGCAGACATCTGGGAAAACCATTCCCCTTTCCATTGCGCACATCTTCTATCGCCCGATGAATTCCCAGATAAGAACTATTTGATTTGGGCGCAGTTGCCAACAACACCACTGCTTGTGCCAAAGGAATCATTGCTTCTGGAAGTCCCAATTGTAATGCACTATCTACACATGCCTTCACAATAGAAATTGCCTGTGGATATGCCAAGCCAATGTCCTCAGATGCCACTACCAACAAGCGTCTACATGGAGAAAGCAGGTCGCCTGCTTCCAATAACCTAGCCAGATAGTGTAATGCCGCATTCTCATCCGAGCCGCGAATGGATTTTTGTAACGCGGAGATACAATCATAATGTTCATCTCCATCTCGGTCATGGCGTATATTGCTCTTTTGTGACAATTGTTTGGCAATTTCCATGGTTATTCTTCGCTCCTCTGGAGAAACCGGCTCTCCTGCCAAACAACACAGTTCCACTGTATTGAGCGATTTTCTAACATCTCCACCGCAATGTTTTGCAATATAATGCTTCACATCTTGCTCCACTGTCAATGTCACATGCAGTTGTCGCTGCATCATCTCAAAAGCACGCTTAATTACTTTTTCTACTTCTTCTGTCTGAACAGGTTTAAATTCAAATACAGTACTTCTGCTTAAAATTGCATTATAGATATAAAAATAAGGATTTTCTGTCGTGGAAGCGATCAGCGTAATGGTTCCATTCTCTATATACTCTAATAACGACTGTTGTTGTTTCTTATTGAGATACTGAATTTCATCTAAATAGAGCACAATCCCCTGATACCCACCAAAGGTATCCACCTGCCCGATAATTTCTCGAATATCCGCAGTAGAAGCAGAAGTGCCATTTAACTTAAATAATTTTTTATGGGTCTTACCTGCAATAATCCTAGCAACAGTTGTCTTTCCAACGCCTGATGGACCATAAAAAATCATATTGGGAAGATAACCGCTTTCCACGATTTTTGTCAATAACTTTCCTTCCCCTATCAAATGGGACTGTCCAACTACATCATTTAGGTCCAATGGACGAATTTGGTCCGCCAACGGCGATGACATCTCTTTCTCTCCTTTATTGAATATTGCAATAATTTTCTAGTTGTACACGTTCAAAAAAGTGTTCACAGGCAAGATGAAGTGATTTATTCCACAAATACCATTCATGTGTGCCACTCCATTCTTGATAAACAAATGGAATATCCACATCCTTCATAAAATCGCGAAATTTTACACTCATATTATAAATAAAATCTTCTGTGCCACAGGTCATAAAAATGCTTGGTTTTAATGTAGAAGCTTCGCATTCTTTTGCCATTAAAAACAAATCATTTTCCTTGAGCAATTCATAATCTAATCCCAATATTGCTTTCATTTCATCAATTCTCTGTTCTTCTTCTGCACGTTTTGCTACTTCCTCAATATCACAAGCCGCTGAAAATGCTGCACATCCCGCGTATTGCTCTGGTTTTTTCAACGCACATTTTAACGCTCCATATCCCCCCATAGAAAGACCCATCACATAGGTATCTTCTCTTTTATCCGAAATGGGAAATAGTTTTTTACAAATCTTGGGAAGCTCTTCTGAAATATAGGTAAAATACGGTAAACCATACTTCATATCAATATAAAAACTGCGTTGTACCTCTGGTAGAATCAAACAAATGCGATAGGTTTCTGATAACAATTGCAACTGCGCGCTTTCCCAATCGCTAAAGTTTCCAGACAGACCATGCAGTAGATACACAACTGGATAAGGTTTTTCATCTGTCAAAATCGTATTCGGTACTACTGCAGTGACAGAAGTATTCATTTGTAATACCTGTGAATAAATCGTTCCATGAAAATATGCCATAATGATTCCTCTTTTCTAATTTATGTATTAAAATATACTTTGCATAAAATAGTTGCAAAGTGATAATTACACTTTTGCCAAACGATAATACAGTAAAAATACTGAATAGAAATTATTATCTTATTCTATTCATTTATAAACATTTTAATTTCCTCGACTGAATCTATTATATCCCATATTTCCTTTATTTGTCAATGCTTGATAAAGCCCTATGAGAGACAGAAATCATTTAGATAAATCTTTAATTATTTTTATTATACGATTGTCAATCTTCTATAGATTCTTTCAAGAATAAGATTGTGATGGTCTTTTCACTATGTTAATCCAATTATATATCTTGAGATCAAGGGATTTTTTCTTTGTGATATCGCTTTTGATCAATCATTCCCTATACTATCCAGTATCATTTCTGTATTCTCTAAACAACTATCTACAATACTTATCTGAATGGTTATTTGACTATTCTGAGAAAGTCTATCTTTCAATAAATAAAAGATTTGTTGACAACCTTTATAATCATCTTCTGTTTGAAAATAACAAACATACTGATCGCCCAAATCAAATGGATAATCCATACAGTCAAAATGGAGCCCCTCTATCTGCATTTCTAACCAACTACCTACATCTTCGTCCAAATTTAATTCTTTCTCAACATCAAGTTCACGATGGTCTTTTGCACAAAATAAAATTTTTATCATACTTTACCTTCTTAATCCGAATTGCTTTATGTTCATGATATCACAATCATCTGTGCTTTACAAGCAATATACAATGTTAAATAATCGACCTTTTTCTTGAAATCCTGACAATAATCCTTTATAATAAAACAAAAACCATTTATATCAATTAACAAATCTGTTTTAACATGTACCTGCAAATACAACGATACTTTTGCTCTGCAAAGAAAACAGATAAATCACTGTATCACAAGGAAATCTTTTTATGAAAAACAAGCAAATCATATCTATTAAAACAACTCTATTGGCAATACTTTTGATTATTTTAACAACAGGCTGTTCTCTTAATTCGCTCCAAAATGTAGAGAAAAATAAAGAAGATGGATGGTTAGAAGATGAAAACGGTTGGCGCATGACAGAAGACGATACTCCTGTTATCAATCAATGGTTAGAATATAAAAATCATTGGTACTATTTTGATAAAAACGGTTATATGACAACTGGCTGGCTAAAACTAAAAAATTCTTGGTATTATCTACAAGAAGATGGCACTATGGTTACTGGAAATATCGATATGGATGGCAGTGAATATCAGTTTGATGAAACCGGGAAATGGGTTGGAAAGAAAAGCAATCTAAAATGGATTATGGATAAAAACGGTTGGACAGTGGAATTGACAGACAAAGCCGAACTGGAAAATGGCTGGAACAAATTAAATGATAAATGGTATTATTTTAATGAAAACGGTTATATCTCTTCTGGTTGGGTTAATATTGACGGTTACTATTATTATTTAGATGGCAGCGGCGCTATGCAAACCGGTTGGATACAGCTAGGGGGATATTGGTATTATCTCAATCCAGATGGAAAAATGCAAACTGGTGAAGCTGTTATTGATGAGGTCACTTATTATTTTACCAATAGTGGTGTTATGATACCACAGGAATAAAAAGTAACACAGCTTGATTATGTGTACACCTTTTTCATTTTCATCAGCGGTCTATCAAAATATGTTCCTTAACATTGGATTATCATAGGTATCTATGATAAATGTATGAAAATTTAAAATTGAGAAATCAACTATGAAGAAAAAAATAAACTTTTTAACGGTGGTCTTATGTGGTATTGCAGCACTCATCTGGACAGTTAGAGCTGTAGTTGATATGGTGTATCATATCCCTCAAATATCAACCACATTGTTTTTATTAGACATATTATGTGCAATTATTTGGATTGTAACCTTTTTTATAAATCTTTATAAGTATCGTTCCAATCATACAGATAAATAAAGTTCACTTTATAAAAC
>ERZ778516.2510-NODE-2510-length-12166-cov-6.351829_pt1 | contig 12166 bp, 13 predicted proteins | sample MGYA00510342_ERZ778516 | MGnify/ENA primary metagenome ERZ778516 (study PRJEB29527, sample SAMN07138961) | mouse gut metagenome | material: feces | host: mouse | place: China:Nanjing | collected 2016-01-25 ...
AAAAACACTGGGATTTTCTGGCTTCTTAGTGGTACAAACTTTTAACTCACAAGTCCATTATAAAACATAAGATATTTATCCCTTACCTTTACCACACATGGATATGCCATCATTTTTGAATCAAACCCGTCACCATCTTTTTCTATACCGGAGTTTCCATCATCTCTATGCCAATTTTCCAAATCTTTAGACCATGCATATCCTATTGAATAGGATGACTTACCATCATGATAATCATCTGTACCCCTGTAACAAAACCACATATGATATATATTATCTATTTTGATTACTGTAGGAACAGTATTGGCCTCGTTATCTATTCGAGTAGGCAATATTGGCACACCGCTTCTATCATACAAATGAATTAAATCATTAGACTTTGCCGACACTATTTCGTAAGCACTATCCCATCTTTGATCACGTTTATACCATTTTGTTCCATTTGCATAAAATGCATAATAAATACCATTTTCTTTTATATACATAAGTCCTGTTCCTGACAATGTTTCATATGGTGTTCTATCCAGAATAGGACCCTGAAACATTTTTTTAAAGCTCAATCCTCCGTCCTCACTACAGGCAATTCCCGTCCAATTGCTATAGGGAATCGAATCTCTACGGCTCCACCCCACATAGGTCAAATATACTTTCCCATCTATTTCATCAACCCAGTTTGGCATCACTCCATGTTCATCAAACTGTCCTTCTTCACCATGCTCTAAAACAGGTTTTTCATATAAATGTATCATTTTTGATGGATTATTAATATCCAAATCCATCATGGCGATACAACTCTCTCCTGGTTTAGGTCTCGGTGCAAAATATATCCGCAAGCACTCTTCTTTTACTAACACTTTGGGTATTTGCGCATGAGAATTAATCCATCCATATTCTCCGTTTGCCTTAAATATTAGTCCTTTCTTTATCCACTTCATCATGCCACCCACTTTCCAATACTACGATAACCCATATCAATACAGGCCGGGTGTGAAGAATAATTCCTATTCTTCATACCCCCCCCTAGTATATCATTGGCAGCTTTCTGTATAGACTGGTTCAGAAACTCATACATAGAAATATCCAATTTTTCTCTAGCCTCCTGTGCAAGCCTTTTCGTTTCAGGACTTACCCCCTCCAGTTTCCCGTAATATCTAGTGCGGAGTGTACCCCCTCTTTTTCCTGGTATATCAAAATCAAAATCTGCGTCAGGTTCTCCTTCGCCTACTTCAAATTCCATGCAGTAAACCACACCATGCAGGATCCAGCTCAGATTAACATTTCTCGCCTCAACAGGGATGTCTTCCAAGCTGAAGTTATTCATATAATGCTTATTGTAATCAATCAGAATCCTTCCAAATTCCGTATCATAAAGCCATGGGGCAAGCCCACGTCCGGCAATGACCACCCTTGCTCCCGGTTTTGTGACCCTTATGATTTCTTTCATCTGCGCTTTCACATCGGAATACAGGCTCATCCCCACCCCCCCATAGCTATATATCGCATCGAAATATTGATCCGGATAAGGAAGTGCTTCGGCATTACTTTGTGTAATGATAACCTGTCCACTTTTAAACTTGTTTTTTAATACCTTTAACATATCCAAAGAAATATCCTGAACATGAAACTCCGATCCCTCTGCAATTCTTTTCTTGATCAGCACAGAATCTCTTCCTGTCCCCGCACTCAATTCCAGTACCCGAATTCCCTTCTTTCCATCAATATGAAGCTTATCTATGATACTGTTCCGCACATCATCCTCATTGCTCTTAAACAGTTTATATGTAAGATAGTGGTAATCATCATACTCCCCAGACTCTTTGGCAAATAAACTAATTGCATATTCATTTCTGTCTTTGTCTGTAATCTTTGTAAGATTCGGAATACCGTCATTTACATCGTATTCTTTACCTGACATATTTGTAAGAGATCCATTTTCACTCAATATGAGCTTTTCTTTTGTTTCTGGATCTCTCCAATTTTTCACCACTTCACTGTTTAACATTTAAAAATCCTCCAATTCCGCATAGCCAAATCCACCCTGACCAAAACCGTTCCCGTTATAGAACATTAAGTATTTATTTTTAACTTTTACCACATAAGGATATGCCGTCATCTTTGAATCAAATCCATCAATTGACTTCTCTATTTTGCATTGACTGTCATCACGATACCAGTGTTCCAAATCATCGGACCATGCATAGCCTATGGAATATGATAATTCACCATCATGATAATCCTCAACGCCTCTATAGCAGAACCACATATGAAATCGATTGCCGATTTTTACTACTGTAGGCGCCGTATTGGCTTCGTCTTTTATTTTAGTTGGAAGTAATGGCTCTCCATTTCTGTCATACCAGTGGATCAGATCTTTTGATTTCGCGGAAACAATCTCATATGCACTATCATACTGTCCTTCGTCCCGCTCATACCATTTTGTCCCATTTGCATAAAATCCGTAATATATATCATCTTCTCTGATGCAAACCAGTCCCGTTCCTGAGAGCGTCTCATTCGGGGTTCTATCTAAAACAGGTCCTCTAAACATCTTATGAAAATGCAGACCTCCATCTTCACTGCAGGCAATACCCACCCAGTTGCTATAGGGAATCGAATCTCTGCGGCTCCATCCGGCATATAAAAGATATACCTTATCATTCATTTCACCAACCCATTGGGGCATAACTCCATGTTCATCAAATTCCCCTTTTTCCCCATGTTCCAATACCGGATTTTCATATATTTTTAAGATTTTTGATGGATTATCAATATCCAGATCCATCATGGCAATGCAGCTTTTTCCCGGAACAGGGCGGGGAGAAAAATATACCCGCAAAAGATTCTCTCTTACTAAAACCTTTGGAACCTGCGCATGAGAATTAATCCATCCGTATTCTCCGCCTGCCCGAAATATCAATCCTTTTTTTATCCAACGCATTACCGCTATTACTCTCTTTCCGTATTATTTTCCTGGTTTTATAATATACGCATTCGGCATCCATGAATGAGGTACTGTACGAATGACTACATCTGGCAGCAATTCATGAAGTGCGGCAGTTTCACCAGGACCAAACTCTGTAGAGTATTGATCAAAAATCATAATTCCGCCAGGATTCAGCCTTTCCCAGAAAAATGGTATGGCCGCCTTCATCACATCATACATTCCTGCGTCCATCATCACCAGTTTAAAACGCAGATGATTATGCGCTTTGAAAAATTCCCCTAAATCGGTAATCAGATTCAACTTATGAATTTTTAGGATATTATCCATTTGCTGTTTTTTGATTAGCATCATAAGTTCTTCATAATCCGCTTTATAGCTTCCCTCCAGTACTATATCAGTATCCTTTTCCGATGCTTCCCCGGTTCCCTCAAACCAGTCAAACCCATGACACAGTGTCAGGGATTCCGATTCAAAAATTTTTATCAGTTTAGCAAACAGAATACTGCTCGCACCTCTATAAACACCTACATCTGCTATATGTCCAGCCAGACCTAGACTCATTTTATACAACTCATATATTGTAAGTACTCTGTTCAGCGCCATATGCCCCACATATGCCGGAAAATGCTCCATAAATTCTCCTACGTCAGACCTCATACCCCCCCCCCGTTTTAGAAATTCCATATACTCATAAAATCCTTCTCGTCTGTGATCAAATTTTCTTCCTTCCAATTCTCTTTCCTTTGCCCATTTTTCCGCCATCACGGTCTTCTCCTATATCTTTTCTATATTATAATAATCATAAATGCCTATCGTCTCCGCCCCAGTTGCTTTTGCCACCGCAATGGATGCAGCATTGTTTTCGTATATATCTTCCGAAACCAGCATATGCTGACCACCACACTTTTGTATAAATGCCTTGGTCAAAGCCTTCGCAAGTCCCTGTCCTCTGAACTGTTCCTTAACAAAGATATCTTTTTCGCAGACTCCGAATGCCTCCCCAGCAGAATAGACAATTCCCATCATTTCCCCATCGGCAGAATATGCCGCCAGGAGATTTGCCCTTTTCAGGACATCATCCGCACTATTATAATATCTGTGTGCCAGATCCAACCCAAAGGCATCTTGCTCAATCTCATCTTTTGTCATCTCCCTTATTTTATAGGCGCTGTCATTAGCCATTTCATCCGCTGCTTCTGCCGTCTCTCTATGGATCATATGAATCCGCTGGCTTTTCGCAGCAAACGGCCGGGAATCCAGATAGTTCCGCATATATTTTCCCGGATTGTACATCCGGAGCTTTATCCGACCATTACTTTCGATATATGGCTTAACCACATGCTCAAAAAAAGCTTCATCGTACTCTTCATATGCTTCCTGACAAAATCCAAATTTATTTACTATAAAAGCATGGGTTGGCTTAGTATCATCATTCGTTAAAATATTTCCTTCCATGTTCTGCTCGATTACGCTGACAATAAGTGGAAACCACAGTTTCTCTATTGTAAACAATGCTCTCAGTTTAGTTTGTTTTACCCCCCCCCCCGTACTTTATAGTGAACTTTAACAATTCGTTATAAATATTTTTGACAACCACTCGATCTTCATACTGCAACAGAATTTTTCCCCATGGAGATTTGCCATACTGTTCCTTTATATAAGGATTCTGCAGGCATACCACATCGCTGCAAGAAAAAATCCTGTCTTCCACACAAATTCTTGCACCTTTATTTCCAGTAGAAAAAGCCTTTACCTTTGATGCAATACTCACAGCCGTATCTTCACCCAAATCAATATCCATATCCGTCGGTTGATATGAATAATAAATATCAGTATCGCGCAAAATCTGTTTCCGTACTGGCAGAAACCGCTTATCATAAGCCGCCTCAAACGCGTCCGCCTCTGCCCTGAAAGACAGCTGATACAAAAGTCCAGCATCCAGATCGTCAGAATAGGGAATCTCTACCTGTGCTATAATATCGCCGCTGTCGATCCCCTTATTCATCAGATGGCATGTGGCGCCCGAATCTCTTCTATATAAGATCGCACCCGGAACCGGATCCCTGCCTCTTAAATCAGGCAATAAAGAAGGATGAATGTTCACAAATTTTTTTCGATTACAAAAAATCTCTTCTGGAAGGATTACCGGCAGACCATTGCTGATAAAAAAATCAAAATCTGTTGTCTTTATATCCTCCAAAAACTTTCCTCGAACCCCTATTACAGAATATTCAAGTTCCTCTTTATCCAGATAACGTTCAAGATAGGATCCCCTGACTGCCCATATCTTCACTATATTAAGCCCTAGCTCCCGCATTCGCTGCAAAACAAACGCCCTGTTGCCAGCAAAGGCATATTTTTTATTTTCCATTTATATTGTCAATCCTCCGTCAATATGGATGACCGCCCCGGAAAGGTAATCCGTCTCTATGATATACCTCACAGTGGAAGCAATATCTTCCATCCGTCCAAGCGCTCTGAGAGGTGTCTGCTTCTTCCAATGATTTATCAGGCTGTCAGACAGAGCTGCCTTTGTGGAGGAGGTCTCTATAAAACCTGGTGCAATGGCGCATGCCCGTATTTTAAACATTCCAAGTTCCTTCGCCATAACCTTCGTCAATGCTTCTATGCCAGCCTTGGCTGCAGAGTAGGCAGCCTGCCCCATATTTCCCGCTGCGGAAATAGAACTGAAATTGATAATAACTCCCTTCGTTCTCATAGAAACCATTTTTTCTGCCACACAAGTGCTCATGACAAAGCAACTGTTCAAATTACTGTTAATAACACGATCCCAGCTTTCCTTACCATGTATTTCCTTTTTTAATATATTCACCATAGGTTCGGAATAAATTTCGCCTGCACAATTTATCAACACATCAACCTTGTCAATTTCCTCTAACTTTTTTCTTACATCTTCCATATTTGTAACATCAACCATATAAGTATTATTCGTTTCACTCTCAACACAATCAAAGATAATAATGTTTGCGCCCTTTTCTTCCAGTGCCGCCACTATGCCACTACCAAGACAGCCCAACCCGCCAGTAACAATTATATTTTTGCCCTTAATTTCCATTTACTTTTTCCCCGACAACTTTTTCTATTTTTTCTACATCCGTCATTGCCATGATTTCATCAGCTGTAAATTCAATACTAAATTCATCTTCCAAACTTACTATTAACTCCATATGTGTGAGACTATCCCATGAATCAATGTCTTGCATATTTGTCTGTGATGTTATAGAGCTTTCCTTTATTTGAAAAGTTTCTGATATAATTTTCTTAATCTTTTCCATTTCTCAATCCTCTAATCAAATTGAAACATTCTCATAAACTGTTCTGTCGTCAATCGGTATTTGGGTGTGTCTGGTACAATATATACGGAATCTTTATCCGTATTTTTTGTTATAACTGTGTTTGCCCCGATAAAATTGTTTGATCCAATGCATATGTTATGTGCAATCGTACTATTAATACCAAGAAAACAGTTACTACCTACACTTGAATTGCCTCCAATTACAGTCCCCGATGTTATCCATATGTTATCCTCTACCGTAACATGATGCGATATTGTTGCTCCGTTATATATGAAAGCATTGTTCCCTATTTTAGAAAATGGACCAATGCTGACATTATTTAAAACAACTGTATTTTTTCCAATCTCAACATTACTGGATATATCAGCACCTGAATGAACAAAGCTTACTAATTGATATCCTTTCTTTTCCGCCTCTGCACACTTCTGTTCACGTATTCTATTCATTTTATGATAACCTATTGCTACAATCATTTTATATTTTTCCGTATCATATTCTTTTTCTATATTCTCAAAATCCACAACGGGCAAACCAAATTTTTCACTCTCAGTTCTATAATTATTGTCCACTGTAAATACCACAGGATCCCATCTGCTGTTTGTGTCATCCAATATACATCTGTATATAATTTCAGCTACCTTGCTTGTTCCAAAAATAATAATCTTTTCTTTATTCATTTAATTCATACCTCTTTAACAATTCCTGCATTATATCTACTTCATTAAACATCAAAATATCAATAATCGATAAATTATCAATAAATTCGTTCCTTTTTTGATCATAAATTATGTCTTCTTTTCGTGTATCTAGAAAATACAGTTTGATATTTTTACTCATAAACACATTCTGATGATATAATTTTCTTCCTCCACAAGGATTAATATAAACATCTGCGCCGAGTCTTTTACATATCTCCACAATTCTTTCCTCACCTTTTAATTCCTGGTTCTTGGGAATTTGAGACGAAACCAATATCTCTGTATTGATACCTAGATAGGACATCACTTTTTGAATACTATATTTTATATATTCTGTTATATCATCATCAGAATTGTTAATAATATCTTCGATTATAGGAGCAACTGTTCTATAACAGGGTGCTTTTCCATAAGCATTGCTTATAGTCTTAAAAAAATCCTGTTTTTTTTCCTGCGCAAATCTTAATTTTGTATCCATGATTAATTTATTTTGTGAAGCATTTTCTACTGGGAGCGTAAATCTGTAAGGCTTTCCATTTAACAAAATGCTATTTCTATTTATATATCCGCGCATAATATAATTCACATCATCGAGTAAAACAAATTTATCCACAACATTAATCAATTGCCAGTACCCTATATAAGGCATAAAATACGGCTGCATTATACCTACTTTCATTTCCAACATCCAACCTTGAATTTAAATTCTTTCTACATCCAGTTTTCTTTTTTCCATAAAATAGTCCAATATTTTTTTAATGTTCTTACTTTCAATACCTTCATACAATGGAACAACCAATACTTGCTTAGACAATTTCCGCGCTTTTTCAATGTCCTCATTGCGATACTTATTCCGAAAACACGCCTGATCTGCGGTCAGAGGGTAAAAATATTTTCTGGCATATATATCATTTTGTTTTAATATCTCATATAGTTCATCTCTACTCTTTCCATAATTCTCTTCTATCAAAATTGGAAAATATGCATAATTCTTTGTCGCATTTACATTTTCATCAAACAAACGAATTCCATTTATGTTCAAAAATCCTTGTCTGTAATATTCATAACTTTCTTTTCTATTCTCTAGTGCTTCTTCCATATGCTTGAGATTACATAACCCCATAATAGCGCAAAATTCATTCATTTTGGCGTTTGCGCCAACATCTGTGACAAGTTCTTCGCCACGTATACCAAAGTTTTTCAGATTATAAAGTTTTTCATAATATCTATGCTCTTTAAAAGTTACTGCTCCGCCTTCTATTGTATTAAACACCTTCGTCGCATGAAAACTAAAAACAGACGCATCTCCATAACTGCCAATTCCTCTTCCCTTATATTTCACTCCAAATGCATGTGCTGCGTCATATATAACTTTCAGATCATACTTGTCTGCAATTTTCTGTATTTCTTCAACATTACATAAATTTCCATATACATGAACTGGTACAATTGCAACAGTATGTTCCGTTATTAAATTCTCAATTTTTGTTTCATCAATGGTACCATCGCTTAACTTTATATCACAAAACACAGGTTTTAAACGATTTCTGACAATCGCATGTGTCGTAGAAATAAATGTAAATGGTGTTGTAATAACCTCTGCTCCTTCTGGAAATCCCATCATCTGAATTGCCAGTTCTAGTGCCATATGACCATTCACCATAAGAGACAGATCTGGCACGTCTAAATATGCTTTCAATTCCTTCTCCAGTTGCTGATGATATACTCCCATATTTGTGAGCCAGTGCGTATCCCATAGTATTTTAATAGCCTCTATGTATTCCTCATATGGTGGCATGGAGGATTGTGTAACCAGTATTTTTTCACTCATTTTCCGTTTCCCCTTATTCCACCATCTCCACATTCTGCATCATCACCGGCTTCCCCGTCTGCTGATACAACTGTACCACACTGCTGCTATCTCCATAATATGCATCACTAATCTCGATCGCCCTGTCCAAATCCGCTGAGTCATCATAAATTCCCCAGCCTTCTTCTTGATATTTTCTGACAATCCTGTCATACTCAATCCACAGCTGCGGACGCATACTCTCCACTGTCGCTTTTACTAATGGGTGTGGTCGCCACAAAAGCGCTACCTCGTCTTGATTTTCTTTAAATATACGGAAAACGTACTCCATCTTTTCAAGCATCTTCTCATTATGTGTCAACAATCCAGCGACGCTTGTGTTGTAGAAGATAATCTTCTTCCATGTGCCATCAGGCTTCTCGATAATTTTTAGCCATTCCTCCGGCACTTTGATGTCCTCTCTCCTCGTATCCGCCACCTTGTCAAACTTCGGTGAACCGAGTCCGAGAATTTTATTTTCCAGAAAAGTTCTAGCTTTTTCGCTGTGGTCATTGGCTGCATCCATCAGCACTTTAATATATACTTGACGCATATCCTCTGATTGCACAATCACTTTGTCCGCATTGTACACACCCGGAACGGTGCAGAAGTGTTTCATACCTTCTATTCTCTCATCTTCGTCGGGCTTGATTTCACCTAAAACAAAATATGGAATATAGATAAGCTTGTCTGTAAACTTTTTTAAGTTGTCTGAATAAAAAAATGGATGTACGCTTGTGACGAGATTTATTTTATCATAAGGATTGTGTATATAAATCATATCCGGCCGATGCTTCTCAAAATCAAACTCGTCATATCGTGTGATCGGAACATAGGCGGGATACTGGTCTGCTTCATAGTGCATCTCTCGAAAGCTTCCATCTGGATTTTTATCATAATATGGTATCGGAATAACGTAAGCGTCACAATTTTCATCTTCGTTCGCCGCTTTCCATACACTCTCTAAACTATCCCACATGCTTGCCTTGTATGGCAGAAATACTGCTTCTTTTCTGACCACGATATCATTCTTGACACTGTTCTCAATTTTGATGAGCTGCTTTTTTAGAACTTTGCTGATTTTATTTTCGTTGAAATGATTGCTTGTCAGTTCCTCATAAATATGAAAAAGAGTTTCACAATACTCTTCCACATAAGAAACTGTAATATGCTCCTGATATTCTAGTCTTTCAATATTTTCACCGAGGGAAACTGCAAACTCCTGACACTCTGCTATCATATTTTGTGCCACTGCCATTCTTTTCTGAAGCAATGCTTCTTTGATTTCTTCATGAGCTTGGTGCAGACTTTCTATCAGCCCTAATACTTCCTGTTTCTGTGCACTTCTCACCTCAGATTCCCTCCAGTCTATAAATTATCATAAGGATTATCGGAACGTTTCCGTCTGCAAATTTTATATGCCTGCATATAAAATTCTGCTTCGCTCCGCGCTAGCCGCGGTCCTGGCATACCCGATAGCAGAATGTCGAAAATCGAATGCTCTGCTTAGCTAATGCCGACTTTTTACTTATATGTCAGTGTACTTCCCTGCAATCCGCTTCGCGGTAAAATCATCTCTCGATCATTCATTCCCAGTTTTGTACATATGAACCTTTAGACTTTTCTATATATTTTTGTTGTATATTCTTTGCGCTATTTAACGCAATTGTAGTTTTTAATCCACAATTTTCGCAGATAAACTCTTTTCCCTGCCGTTTTCCCTCTGCCTTGCAAGAAGAACAGATTTTTCCTGTTCCTTTGGAATTGATCTCCACTAATTCAATTGCATTGATCTGACACTTGTATGCTAATCGTTCCCTAATGTATCCACGAAAGTTTCGTGTCAGCTTGCGATTGTTTGATTTGGAATATAATTTAGTCTTATTTTTTGTGACCGGTTTGGTTATCACAATACAGGCAGGTTTTTCTATTCGAAACATTCGATTGATTTCCGCGTTGATATAATTCGTTGTCCTGCGCTTTTCTTTTTCCTTTTGACTGTCATACTTTCGTCTGCCAAGATTATTTGCCTCTATATTTTCAATCTTTTGTCGATTGCCGCTCTCAGCATTTTGTCTATATGACGTATAGATTCGGCGTCGTTCTTGATTTTTCTTTGCAAGCCGCTCTGTCTCTGGACTAGTCAATTCCGCAAGTGATACACCATATATATGCTCATTGGATAACGTAAACATATCTTGATTTCCCATATGAATATACACGGTATTGGTATAATCTTGATGTTTCTTAATCTTTGCCTCAATCGGCACTGCAAGCGCAATGAAATCATCTTTAATATGAACCTGTATCTGCCTGTCAAAAGTACGAGTATCTTTTAATGGTATAGATATCCGTTTTCGCGGTATCCTGCACACGATTCGCATCGCACCATCTTTGTAAGAATACCCATTTGGAGATATTCGAAATACATCGGCAGCATCCGTCTTGGGCTGTGTTAAATATCTTCGGGTCAGCCTGCACAGAAGATTGTTCAGCCGCTTCACATCAATATCAAGTTCAACTGCGTTTCTTGGCATCTCGTATTGCTGGCGATTTAAAACTGCTGCATAGACACTTCCCATTTTGAGCACTGTCCTAAGGTAGATTTTATCATCATCACTTAGGTTCTCGTTGGCTGTGATTTTTTCGCCAACTTTATTTTTGACAATGCTCCAACTGCATTTGATATTTGTAACCGCATCGGCAATCGCAAGTTCGTAATAAACTGCTGGAAGATTGAGCTGTTCCCTCAGTCCACAGTAACGCATTTCGTTTAAGACTGTATAAACAGGTGTCAAGCTATTTATTTTTTTGACCCCTGAGTATCGCTCATACACGAAATTTTTAACTTTGCAACAATCTGCTGCGATTCCTCTTAGAAAGGTCATTGTCTCTTCCGGCAATGTTTCACTATACTGCCATACAATCTTTGTCATGGTACTGTTTGAAGGCATTTTTCACACCCTTTTTGTTTTTTAACAGGTCTTACAATAGAACTTTTATGTTATATAGCCATGATTACTTTGGATTTTCTTAGATTTTCTTAATCTAAGAAATATTACTTGAAATGAGGTATTTTAAAGAATTTATAATTGATTTGACCCAGAATTTGACCCAGAATAGATCATTAAAATGTAGTATATACATTGTATTAGTGCCTTTTTTCTTTTTGGGAATTTGACCCAGAATTTGACCCCAAAATGATTGTATACACTAATTGATCCACAAAATAACCCAATTTCTTCCTTTTTATGGTGTAATTCTGTATTAATTTTATATTTGTTTCTAAAAACATTTGCTATTTGGGTTAATTTGTGATAGACTAATGTCGATATAAAGTTATGTAAAGATAAAAAAT
>ERZ778516.2511-NODE-2511-length-12163-cov-6.151718_pt1 | contig 12163 bp, 1 predicted proteins | sample MGYA00510342_ERZ778516 | MGnify/ENA primary metagenome ERZ778516 (study PRJEB29527, sample SAMN07138961) | mouse gut metagenome | material: feces | host: mouse | place: China:Nanjing | collected 2016-01-25 ...
TTAGATTTAATGGAACAGCATGCTGTTTTGATTGTAATAAACCGGATATTATAACAAATGCAATTGAAGTACAGGAGTTGAATCTTGTAACAGTAACTGTAAATAAAAATAGTTTTGGTATATATATTAATGGACATTTAGTATATACTCAGAATAAATATGCTGCATTGGGAAGCAGTTCGGATATTGCTTCATTGTGTTCAAATGTTGTGAATTTACTTTCTTCAGCAAATGATTTTTATCTGGGTTATGGTTCTTTCTGGGGTTCTGCACCGTTGTTGTTAGATAACCTGAGAATATATAGCAGAGCTTTAAATGAGGCAGATATAGCAAAGCTTTATAAAGAGGAAACTGTTATACATGTGGGTTCTATGAATGGTAATGTTCCTGCAACGATGACTTGGACTGATTATTCCAATTTTTTTGGTTTAAAGGGAACAGAAGATTTTTCAATTAATTGGAAATTTACAAATCATAATCCTTCGGGTGGCAATTGGCAAAATTATGCAGTAGCAGTTACAAAAGATTTAAACACTACCACACGTACTATAAATGACTGGTTTTTAAGAGCAGATAATTGGAATAATTCTACTTTTAAGGGAAATACTCAGGGAGAATCGGCAAATGGCAGTTTTGATTGGAATTGGGATAATTTTGTCTCCATGTTAAATGGAGCCAAGATAGATGCAACTTTATCAAGAACTGGAACTATCATGACTTTTACAGCGATAATCAATGGCTCTGACGGTAAGACATATAATTATACAGTAACAGCAAACGATGCTCCTTTAGATGATGTAATGGTATATCTTGGGGGCGAAGATTGTTATTTGGAAATTAGTGATTATTCAATTACAAGCAAACATCGCTATGATTCTGTAACAACATCACCAACATGTGTAAGTGAAGGTTATACTACCTATACATGTATTTATTGCAGTGACAGTTATATAGAAGATGAAACAGAAGCCACAGGCCATGACTACACGGCAACTTATACAAACAGTGTTATTACTGTAACTTGTTCAAAGGGAGACAGTACAAAAACTGTTACATTAAATACAGAAGGAGGAATAATTGGTTCTTCTTATAATGTTCAATTAGATAATACAGGAAATATTATACTGCCAGATAATACTGTAATGTCCAAAACTGGATATTCTCTTGAAGGCTGGGAGGATTCCGAAGGAAATACTTATCAGACAGAGTTTCATATTTCAAACCTATCTTCCGATGCAGCAGATACTGCTTTATCTGCTGTCTGGAAAGATATACAGGCGCCAACAGGAACAATTACTGTATCAGACAGTAAATGGCAGTCTTTGCTCGAAACAGTTACCTTTGAAATCTACAAAACTTCACAGGAGATAATTACAATAGAGGCAGAAGATAATGAAGGAAAAGCAGATATTTATTATCTGATAGCAACAGAGGGACAGAATTATTCGTTAGAAGAACTGAAAAATTTAAAGGATACTGAATGGAGTACATATCAGTCTTCTTCCAAGCCAAAGCTTGCAAAAGATACTAAAAATGTTATTTATGCAAAATTAGTAGATGCGTCAGGTAATATAACATATATTTCATCAAATGGAATTATTGAGGATGAAACATCTCCACAGATTACTGAATTAAAAATAGCTTCAGGCACATTAAAGGATACCAGTGTATCTGTTCAGATAGAATCAAACGAAGCTGGAATATATTATTTTATATTTAACAAAGATTCAGAAGATACTTTGAAAGCAGTTACTGCTGAAAATTTAAGCAGTCAGGTAATAGCATCTGCAGGGCAGGGCACAGAAATAGCTGCAAATACCAAAGTGACAATTAATAAAACAGGACTTATTGCAGGTACTTTATACAATGCCTATCTGGTTGTAAAGGATAAAGCCGGAAATATTTCAGAGTGCAGCAAATTGGAAATTCAGACAGCTCAGGAAATGATAGATATTACAAATGCTGAAATCACGGGAACAGCGAAATATACTTCACAGCTCAGTGTTTCGGCACAAAATGAAAAAAATGAGCCTATGGCCTATCAATGGTATCGAAGCAGCGAAGCAATAACTGAAAATACAGATATAGATTCACTGGAAGAGATTTCCTGTATATCTGACAGTTACACATTGCAGAAAGAAGATGTTGGAAAATATATTGCAGTATACATCAGTATAGACAGTACCCAGTATTCTGGCTATGCTTTGGCATATACTTCATATACAGTACAGCCAAAGGAAATCACAGCAGCAGTTCAGGTTTCAGATAAAATCTATGATGGAACTGCAAAGGCCGAAGTATCAGAAATTACATTTATCGGAGTTGAAGCAGGCGATAGTGTGACAGCCAGTGCAGGCACAGCGGTATTTGCGGATAAAAACGCAGGCACAGGAAAAATTGTATCAGTTTCAAACATTACATTATCAGGAACAGATGCCGCTGCATACAAATTAACATCTACAACCGCCGAGGCACAGGCAACTATTAATAAAAAGCTTATCAGTGTAAAAAATGTTGTTGTGGAAGATAAAGTTTATGATGGAACAACAACCGCAGAGATTGTTTCCGTTGAATTTGAAGGGGCAGTAGAAGGTGAAGAAATTACATATGATGCTTCCATAGCATTTACCGATGCAAGCGCAGGTACAGAAAAAGAAGTCACCGGCACAATTGCTTTGACAAATGACAGTTTTACAAATTATAAGCTTTCAACCAACGCTATTTCAGCCACAGCACAAATTAAAAAAGCTAAACCGCAGGTAACAGCGCCAAGCGGCATTACAGCAGCTTATAACACTGCTCTTGGAGAAATCACACTTCCAGCAGGTTTTGCATTTGATATCTCGGCTCTGGAAAATGGGCTTCTTACAAAGGTAGGAGATGTAGGAATGCAAATTTTTCCAGCTGTTTACACTCCGGAGGATTCAAATTATGAAAGTGTAACCATATCCATATCCATAGAGGTTACAAAGGCATCTATTGGTGCACCGATTCTCTCAAAGACAGACGAAACGATTGACGGCAAAAATGACGGAAAAATAAATGGTCTTGAAACTGATATGGAATTCAGTACTGATAATACTAGCTATACCGCTGTTACAGACACAGATATGTCATTTGCACCGGGAACCTACTATGTGAGATATATGGAAAACAAAAATCATTTTATTTCCCAGTCAACTGAAATTGTGATTGAAGCAGGAAGAAAGCTGAAAATTACTTTTACAGCAGATGATAAAGTGGTAAAAGAAATGGAAACAAGCTGGAATGGAACAGTTACAGATATTCCGGAAATTCCGACGAAAGAAGGCTATGACCAGACTGCACCAAAATGGGATGTAGAGGATTTCACAAATATTCAGGCAGATATGACAGTTCATGCGGTATATACCATAAACAAATATACTGTCACACTGACACAGGGAGAAGGATATATTCTGCAAACAACAGACAGTGGAGAAACTACAAGTATTATAGAGTATCTTGGAAAATGTGACTTTAAGGTTATATTGGCAGACGGTTACAACAAGATGGAGAGTTTTGCAGTAAAGGCAGATGGAACACTTTTAACTCCAGCAGCAGATGGAAGTTATTCTCTAACAAATATTACCAAGAATCAGACTGTTATTGTAGAAGGCATTGCAGATATAACACCTGCAACAGGGGAAATCAGGGTAGCAAATTATATATGGAATACAAGACTTGAGCTTACCTCTGTTTTTAATCTGTTTTTCAAAGACACACAAACAGTTACCATTACTGCCAAAGATACGGGAAGCGGAGTGGACAAAATTTTCTATTATCTGTCAAAAGAGCCTCTTGCTGTGGATATTGCAGAATGGACAGAATATAATGGTGTATTTAATATAGTACCAAATAATGAATATGTAATTTATGCCAAAATTATAGATAAAGCGGGAAATTGTAGCTATATTAATTCAGAAGGAATGGTTCTTGACAATATTGTACCTGTTATAATGGTACAGATAGCAGGAGGTTTTTCTGCTGTTTCTGACGGAGCAGAATATCAGAAAACACAGACATTTAAAGTTCAGGATAATTATTTGAAACAAGTAACAGTAAATAATGTACCAATATCTTTATCAGAAGAGGGAACCTTTGTATTAAAGGCATCCGATAATAAATATACAATAGAAGCAGAAGATAAAGCTGGAAATAAAGTGGTTTATACCATATCAGTCAACAGAGAAGCAGGGGCCGGAAGTGTTGCCATAGAGGGCTGGACCTATGGTGAAGAACCAAATCAGCCAATAATTGAAGATACAAATAATGTTGGTTATACAATAAAGTACTATAAAGATTCTGAAGAACTGAATGAAGTTCCAAAGAACGCTGGAAAATATTCAGTAAAAGTCATATTTAATCAGACAGATGAAATTGCAGAATATATAGCTTCGGCTGATTTTGTCATAGCAAAGGCGGAATATTCCGGTATTCCTCAAATAAAAGGTGAAGATGGAAAATTTGGATGGGAAGTAATTGCAGATGAAATTCGTAAAGTACTTACGCAGGATTTGACACAAAAGAAGATTGATGTGCAGATGAATGGCAGTACAGAACTTCCAAAAGATATTATTCTGGAAATCAAAGGAAAGGATATCAGCCTTGAGCTTGATATGGGCGCAGGTATTCTCTGGACCATAGACGGAAAAACTGTAACAGGAGATAGTTTTAGAGATATCAGCATGGAAGTGATTTTAGACACCGACAATATACCAAAAGATATTCTTACCGGAGTAACTTCTGGAAAAACCTTTAAGAACCTTACCTTGGTTCATGAGGGAGAATTTGGATTTACTCCTGTTCTGACAATTAATGTAGGCAGGGAAAACAGCAGTCTTCTGGCAAAGCTTTATTATTACAATAAGGCAACTGGACAGATGGAGCTTTCAGATTCAGAAATAGTGGATGCTGATGGTAACGCAAAATTCACATTCACACATGCATCAGAATATACAATTGTAATAGATGCATCAGACGGCACCGGGGAAGGAAATACAACAAACAATGGAAAGCTTCCAGCTACTGGAGATTTACAGCAGGATACCTGGAACAGGACATGGTTTATGATGATTGCATCTCTGATGGTAATAGCCGGAGTCGGAAGTCTTTCGATGAAGAAGAGAAGAAAATAAAAACAAAAAGAAAAGCTGGATAGAATACTTATAGATAAATAATGAAATATGCAGGGAGCTGCCGCATTAAGTAAATGTTTGATACTTAGTGTGGCAGCTTTCTATTTTTTATATAATAGCTGTATGAAGATAGTTAAAAAATTTTTACAGCTTATTTGTATCTTGAAAAAAATAGTAAAAATGTTGTCAGACTTTTTCTCATGCTTATCATGAAAATTTGATTTTTGTTTATAGTAAAGTTTGGAAGAAGTTTATATATTTTGTACAGATAAAATCATATTTACTTTTGTTTTTTTATTAAATAGTAACTGTGAATTTGGTTATATTAATAGCGAATAAAATATAAAATAATTAAATTTTGTGTATATTGACAAAGATAAAAAATATTGGTAAAATTGTTTTTATAAGTAGGTTTTATGTGTGAGGTAGAACTGAAAAAATTTATCAAATAACAATGGAGGTGTATTAGGAATGACAAAAAAAATCTGGAGTAAAAGCATACGAAATGCACTGGCAGTAACATTGAGTGTGTCAATGATTGTGCCATCGAATATTGCATATGCCTCAGAAACAAGCGGGAAAGGATATGAAAGGCAGACAGGAACCGGGCAGATTGAGCTGACGGATGCAGATATAGAAAATCTGTATCAGAAGGTGAATTTTCAAAGACAATCGGTGCATGATCCTTCGATTACTGTATCTAAGGATGGAACCTGTTATGTGTTTGGGTCACATATGGGAGTGGCGAAAACAACGGATTTGCAGAACTGGAGCAGTACAGCTATTTCAAATCAAGATGAGAGTAACGCTTATTATGGAGTACGGAAAACAAAAATAGCGGATATGTCAGCAGAAGGGTTAATAAAATCATTTAATTTCAGTGATGATAGTGGAGATTTTGCAATGCAGGGTACTGCTGCTATTGTGACAAATCCTGACGATGAAAATGATAAGGTTTTGCGTATTGAAACAGGTGCCGGAGGTAAAAATGGCAATTATGCAATTACACAAACAGGCTATTTTTCAGATGTTGATTTTTCAAATGGCGTTACAATATCCATGAATGTAAGACCAACAGCCAATAGTAGTGACTGGAATTATTTATTCAGTATTGGAACAACATCAAGTCCTGTTACAGGTGGATATTTATATGTTGATGGAACAATAGGTTTCATTCAGAGAGCTGGTGATCCATATACCGCATATTTTCCAAGAGATGGATGGGTAGAAGGAAATACTGTAAACAGCAATTATGCTTATTTTATGGAAGCAGCAAATAGCAATAAATGGTACAAATTGACATATGTTTATTCTGCATCAGAGTTATCAATATATGTAGATGGTACGTTGGCAGTAAAATATACCCCGGACGCTTCACTGGCAGCAATACTTGCAAATCTTAATAATAGAACCGAATTAGTATTAGGAGCAGGCGCGGATAGAGCTGTTTTGGAGAACTTTGGCGGATACATAGATGATGTTTTTATTTATAATACAGCATTAACAGCTTCTGAAGTAAAGGCTATTCCAGCAAAAGCAGTCAGTAAAACATCAAATGAAGAAGTAATACCTGTTTCTTATAACGATGCGTTTCAATCAGGTGCATATGGTATCAGAAAAATTCAGACCATAGATGGAAGTACAGTGACAGTGGATTTCAGTAAATTTCCTGCTGGTGACTGGAATACAGCTATCACGACAAATCCAGACCAAAATGGCAACACAAGTTCATGGGGCATAGCCGGAAATATGTGGGCACCTGATATTATATACAATCCTGTTATGAAAAAATGGTGTATGTATCTCAGTCTTAATGGAAATGTATGGAATTCGGTTATTGTTTTGCTGACAGCAGATACAATAGAAGGACCATATGTATATGAGGCACCAATTATTTATTCTGGTTTTACAAGCAGTGGTGTTACTGATTATAAAAAAACAGATTTGGGTCTTGTTCTGAATAATGGTCGGACATTGAGCAGTCTGCCCGACAGATATAATAATTTGATTACAGGAGTGGATGCGAATGGAACGGCTACTTCAAGCAATCATGGTTCTTATGGAACATACTGGCCTCATGCAATAGACCCATGTGTATTTTATGATGATGACAATAATCTTTGGATGGGTTATGGTTCATGGTCTGGTGGAATTTATATAATTCAGCTTGATGAAGAAACAGGACTTCGGGATTATACTGTTAAATATAATTATGAAGCAAACGGAACACCGCTTAGTGAGGGAACGAAAAATGCAAATGTGACTTCTGACCCATATTTTGGAAAAAAGATTGCAGGTGGTTATTATGTATCCGGCGAGGGGTCTTATATTGAGAAAATTGGTAATTACTACTATTTGTTTATGTCTTATGGCTTTTATTCTCCAACAGGTGGTTATAATATGCGGATTTTCCGCTCATCTTCTCCAGATGGACCATATGTGGATTTGAATAATGCAAATGCAATTTATACTTCTGGAAGTGATAATTTCAGAAGGACCAGCAAAGGTTTGCAGCTTATGGGAAATTATCAGTGGAATACCATGTCTGTTGCAGAGATTGCACAAGGACACAATTCCGCATTTGTGGACACAGATGGAAACGCTTATGTGGTTTATCATACAAAGTTTTCAGATGGAACAGCCGGACATCAACTTCGTGTACATCAGCTATATCAGAATCAAGATGGCTGGATTGTGGCTGCACCGTATGAATATGCAGGAGAAACTGTGAATGATGAAAACATTAAGAATATAGAAATTCCAGCAGCAGACCTTACAGGAGACTGGGAGCTGATTGTGCATCAATATAATAATACAAATGCAATAGATGATGGGACAATTACAGATAATGTTATTATTGCGACACCAAAGGATATAACTTTAAACCCAGATGGCAGCATTACGGGGGCTTATACAGGCACATGGTCTGAAAAAGCAGGTACAGCTTATGCAACCATTATAATAGATGGAACAGAATATAAGGGGGTTTTTACAGAGCAGACGATAGATGGCACTAATATGAAAACAATGTGTTTTTCAGCCGTAAATTCATCAGGGGTATGCATTTGGGGTTCTAAGGCATTATCAGATAATTTAATCGTGGCATATAATGCAAAGAATGAGGAAAATAAACTTCCAGCCAAAACAAAAGGCAATCTTACATTAAGTACAAATGCAGAATTTGGTGCTGAAGTTACATGGTCTTCATCAAATCAGAATATAATTTCTAATTCAGGAATAGTGACTTTACCATCAAAGGATACAGAAGTTACATTGACGAAAACTATCCGTAAAGGAAAGTATTTTTATCAGCGGACTTATAAAGTAACAGTTTATGGAAGTAAAAGCCAGAATGAAGGCATAATGCTTTATGAGAAAGCTGAAGCCGGAAACAGACTGACGGCAGTAAAATCAATATCATCAAACACAGGTGTATCCATTACTTTTACAGAAACAGGAATTGACAGTGACTGGACACCGGTCTTTTTAACAGAAAACGGAGAATATGTATTTTTATCAGTATTAAATTATAACACAGTCAATCTGTTTGAAAACTCTGCAAAGCTAAGCAATGAAGCGATAGCTGCAGGATATAATGCAGGAAGCGCATGGACAATATTTGCGGACAGGGGAACGCACAAAGTTACTATTTCCTATAATGTAAATGGTTCTATTGAATTTTATAAAGATGGAGTTTTGATGCTTACTTATGATGCAAATACAGCGATTGGCAGCTATACTGTGGCAGATTTGTCAAAAGCTATGGCACTGGCAGTGCGGCAGGGACAAGTACTGGTACAGTATGGAATGACAGACATAAGCATTGGATATGCATTGGACTATGATGGAACTGGAGACTCCGAGTATCTTTATTATGAAGACTTTACCAATCTTGCAGGAATGACAGGAACAAATACAGGATGGAATTCGTTGAATGTCTCTGAAAGTTTGTCTGTAAAAACAGATAATAACAATAATTATTATTTCAATCTTGCAGCCGGAGGAGACTCAGGAAACCGGGGAGCATATACTCTGTTTGGGAAAGAAGCTCAGCTTTCAGGAAAGTATACAATAGAGCTGGATACAGCCTTAACAGCAGGTGTACTTACTCAAAGATCCATCAGTGTATTGGCAATTTTGGGAACGGACGCTGTAGATTATCGACAGAATAAGGAGGTTTCTTCTGGATATATTTTAAAGCTTAGAAATGTTCCTCCTGATGGGGAAGTGGCAAATGTAATAGATAAAAGTAAACAAGATCAGTGGTATATTAATGATTCGGATATTGCAGTTACGATTCCGGTTGGGACATGGGTTCACATAAAAGCAGAAGTAAACACAGAAAAAGGAACAGTTACAGCAACAATTACAAATCGACAAACCAGAGAAATTATTTATACAGGTACCTGTAAGATAAATGGTTCGGGTACTTTAGCTGGATTACAGTTATTAAGAGGCCGTGGAACAGGTACAGCATCGATAGATAACATTACTGTGAAGAATGGTATCGATACTATATCAGTAGGTTCTAGGAATGCAGATGGGACACCAGCAGAAATGCCTTGGAATGATTTTTCTAATTTCTTTGGTTTAAAAGCGATAGAAGATTTTACAATCAACTGGAAGTTTACGAATTATAATCCATTAAGTTATAATTGGCAAAATTATACAATAGCAGTTACCAGGGATTTAGATAGAACCACGGGAACCTATATGGAGAATAAAGACTGGTATTTAAGATCTGACTATGCTTGTAATGATACCTTTGAGGGAAGTACTGTGACTTTTATGAGCGACTGGTCATGGGATAATTTTGTTACTATGTTAAATGGAGCTGAAATTGAGGCGAGTCTTTCTAGAAAAGGAAATACCATGATTTTCAGTGCAGTAATAAATGGCTCTGATGGCGGAACCTATCATTATACAGTAACAGTAGATAATGCGCCATTAGATGACGTAATGGTATATCTTGGTGGTGAGAATTGTTATTTGGAGATTAGTGAGTACTCAATAATAAATGAACATCGTTAAGATTTTGTTGTAACAGCGCCAACATATACAAAAAAGGTTATACTACCTATATACAGGGACCGTTGCAGGAAGAAAATATCTAATTCTTAGTGCAGCAGTCCTTGTTTTGCTTTTTATAATAGCAACTATCAATAAAAATATTTAAAAATTTTCTGCCATCTATTTGTGCTTTGAAAACAAACAGCGAAAAAGCTGCCAGACTTTCTCATATTTTGAGAACTTCTGACAGCCAAAACAAAATATATTATTTTTTTCCTGCAATAAGCTTATTATCAGCACAGTCAATTATGATGATATCCCCCTGTGAGATATCTCCGCCAAGTATCACCTTTGCAGCCAGTGTTTCCACATGTTTCTGTACATATCTCTTTAATGGTCTTGCGCCATACATAGGCTCATACCCATTTTCTGTCACAAAACTCTTCGCCGCTTCTGTAAGCTCAATTGTAATATCGCGCTCTCTAAGCCTGCGGTTAATATCTGCAAGAATCAAATCCACAATCTTGCTGATATTATCTTTGGTCAGCGGTTTGAACATAATAATTTCATCCAGCCTGTTTAAAAACTCCGGTCTGAAATGTGCCCGCAGTTCTGTCATTACAAGGCGTTCACTTTCCTCACCGATTTCTCCCTGCTCATCAATTCCCTCCAACAGATAGGATGAGCCGATGTTAGAAGTCAATATAATAATGGTATTTTTAAAATCTACTGTTCTTCCCTGTGAATCTGTAATTCTTCCATCATCCAAAACCTGAAGAAGAATGTTAAATACATCAGGATGAGCCTTTTCGATTTCGTCAAACAGAACGACTGAATAAGGCTTTCTTCTAACTGCTTCTGTAAGCTGACCTCCCTCGTCATAGCCGACATATCCCGGAGGCGCCCCGATTAAGCGGGATACGGAGTGTTTCTCCATATATTCCGACATATCAATTCTGACAATATTCTGCTCATTATCAAACAGATTCTCTGCCAGTGCCTTTGCCAGTTCTGTTTTTCCGACACCGGTAGGACCGAGAAACAGAAACGAACCGATTGGCTTGCTTGGGTCTTTGATTCCTGCTTTGGAACGGATAATTGCTTCTGTTACCTTTGTTACTCCCTCGTCCTGACCAACCACACGCTTATGAAGTGCTTCGGCGAGATGAAGCGTTTTATTTCTCTCAGTCTCTGTCAGCTTTGATACTGGAATTCCTGTCCATCTGGAAATAATTCTTGCAATTTCCTCTTCGGTAACACTTTCCCTTACAAGGGACAAATCCTGATTCTTTATTTTTTCTTCTTCTATTTCAAGCTGTTTGGCAAGCTCAGGAAGTCTGCCATACTGAATTTCGGCAACTTTTTCAAGGTCATAATTTCTCTGGGCAATCTGAATCTCATTATTTGCCGTATCGATTTCTTCACGGAGCTTTCGAAGCTTTTCCACAGAAGCCTTTTCGTTTTCAAGCTGCGCTTTTTGGCTGTTAAAACTGTCCCGCAGCTCTGCAAGTTCTTTTTGAAGATTTTGCAGGCGGTCCTGACTGAGTTTATCTGTTTCTTTTTTCAGAGCTGTTTCCTCGATTTCCATCTGCATAACTCTGCGTCTCAGCTCATCAAGCTCCGCAGGCATGGAATCCATCTCTGTCTTAATTAATGCACATGCTTCATCAACTAAATCAATCGCCTTGTCAGGAAGAAAACGGTCGGAAATATAACGGTTTGATAAAACAGCAGCAGTTACAAGAGCGGAATCGGCAATTTTCACCCCATGAAATACCTCATAGCGGTCCTTTAAACCTCTGAGAATCGAAATGGTATCTTCGACTGTCGGTTCATCTACCATAACTGGCTGAAAACGCCGCTCCAAGGCAGGGTCCTTTTCAATATATTTTCTGTATTCGTCGAGAGTAGTAGCACCAATACAGTGCAGCTCACCTCTGGCAAGCATTGGCTTTAACATATTGCCTGCATCCATGGCGCCGTCCGTCTTGCCCGCT
>ERZ778516.2514-NODE-2514-length-12146-cov-13.288396_pt1 | contig 12146 bp, 11 predicted proteins | sample MGYA00510342_ERZ778516 | MGnify/ENA primary metagenome ERZ778516 (study PRJEB29527, sample SAMN07138961) | mouse gut metagenome | material: feces | host: mouse | place: China:Nanjing | collected 2016-01-25 ...
CCCCTCCATTGCACGGACGGACACCTGCTGTCTTTATTTTCGGCCGCAGCACTGTTTATACTTCTTGCCGCTGCCGCAGGGGCACGGGTCATTGGGATAGACCTTCTGTGCCGCTCTCTGGACCGGCTTCTTCCCAAGGGAATCATCCTTGTTGGTTCCGGTCACTTTCGCAACTTCCTCACGCTCCGCCTTCTCTTCCACACGGATGTGCGTCAGAATGCGGACCGTATCCTCCTGAATGCTGCTGGTCATGGCTTCAAACATCTCATATCCGCTCATCTTGTATTCCACCAGCGGGTCTCGCTGTCCATAAGCCTGCAGACCGATCCCCTGACGAAGCTGCTCCATATCGTCGATATGGTTCATCCATTTCCGGTCGATGGTCTTCAGAAGGAACACACGCTCCAGTTCACGGATCAGCTCTGTATTGGGGAATTCTGCTTCCTTCGCTTCGTAGAGCCTGGTCGCCTCCTGCTTCAATGCATGCTTCAGCTCTGCCTTATTCTTACAGCCAAGCCGTTCCACCGTAATATTTTCCACCGGAATGACCGGTATTAGCGTCTCATTGAGCCCGTTCAGATCCCATTCCTCCGGCTCCTGATCGTCCCCGATGAATGTATCCACCGCATTTTCTACAATGTCGGACAGCATCTTGTAGATGGAGTCTCTCATGCTCTCCCCATCCAGTACCCGGCGCCGTTCCGCATAGATGACCTCACGCTGCTCGTTCATCACCTGATCGTATTCCAGCAGATTTTTACGGATACCGAAGTTGTTGTGTTCGATCTTCATCTGCGCCTTCTCTATGGCATCGGTCAGCATCTTGTGCTCAATTTCTTCATTTTCCGGCACACCCAGAGCATTGAACATGCTCATCAGCCGTTCCGACCCGAAAAGACGCATCAGGTCATCTTCCAGCGAAATATAAAAGCGGGATTCGCCCGGATCTCCCTGACGGCCGGAACGTCCGCGGAGCTGGTTGTCGATACGCCTTGCCTCATGGCGCTCCGTACCGATGATCTTCAGACCGCCTGCCGCTCTTGCCTCCTCATCCAGCTGGATATCTGTACCGCGTCCTGCCATATTGGTGGCAATGGTCACAGCGCCGTGCTGTCCCGCCAGAGCCACGATCTCCGCCTCACGTTCATGGAACTTGGCATTCAGCACCTCATGCTGAATCCCCCGCTTTGCAAGCATCCGGCTCAGTTCCTCGGACGCCTCGATGGTGATCGTACCGACCAGCACCGGCTGTCCCTTGGCATGCGCCGCTTCAATGGCGTTGCAGACAGCAAGCAGCTTCTCCTTACGTGTCTTGTATACGGCGTCCTGCAGATCCTTGCGCTGTACCGGACGATTGGTCGGAATCTCGATCACGTCCATACCATAGATGGCACGGAACTCCTTCTCCTCTGTCAGAGCCGTACCGGTCATACCGCATTTTTTATCGTATTTATTAAAGAAATTCTGGAAGGTAATGTTGGCAAGCGTCTTGCTCTCCCGCTTGACCTTCACATGCTCTTTCGCCTCGATGGCCTGATGCAGCCCGTCCGAATAACGGCGGCCCGGCATGATCCGTCCGGTAAACTCATCCACGATAAAGATCTGGTCATCCTTCACCACATAGTCCTGATCGCGGAACATCAGGTTGTTGGCGCGCAGCGCCAGTTCCATATTATGCTGGATCTCCAGATTCTCCGGATCCGCCAGATTCTCGATCTTGAAATACTGTTCTACCTTCCGGATACCATCCGCCGTCAGATGAACGATCTTGTCCTTCTCGTTGACAATGAAATCGCCGGTCTCCTCGATCTCCTCGCCCATGATGGCATCCATCTTGGAAAATTCCTTGCTGGCCTCTCCTCTTTTCAGCGTATGCGCCACATAATCACAAAGTTCATAGAGTTTTGTGGATTTCCCGCTCTGGCCGGAGATAATCAGCGGCGTACGGGCCTCATCGATCAGGATCGAGTCAATCTCATCGATGATGGCATAGTGCAGATCCCGCTGTACCAGCTGGTTCTTATAGATGACCATATTGTCGCGCAGATAATCAAATCCAAGCTCGTTATTCGTAATATACGTGATATCACATCCATATGCCGTGCGCCGCTCTTCCTTGGTGGAGCTGTTCAGCACCACGCCCACCGTCAGTCCCAGGAATTCATGCACCTTTCCCATCCACTGCGCATCACGGTTCGCCAGATAATCGTTGACTGTGACCACATGGACTCCCTTGCCCTCCAGTGCGTTCAGATAAGCAGGCAGCGTGGATACCAGCGTCTTTCCTTCACCGGTACGCATCTCCGCAATACGTCCCTGATGCAGAATCATGCCGCCGATCAGCTGCACCCGGTAATGCTCCATCCCCAGCACGCGCCTGGCGGCCTCCCGGACCGTTGCAAATGCCTCCGGAAGCAGATCATCCAGCGCTGTTCCTTCTGACAGCCTCTGCCTGTACTCTTTTGTCTTGTCCCGCAGTTCCTCATCACTGAGCCCCTGCATGGTAGGACGCAGCTCCTCAATCCGGTCAATGACCGGATTGATCAGCTTCAGTTCCCGCTCGCTGTGAGTCCCGAACAGTTTATCAAATATCTTCATGCTATTCTCCTATCGAAAATTCAATGGACTTCCCTTTTCGGGCAACATATCCCCTATTATAGCACAAATATGGGATTTGGCAAATGCCAAATCCCATACTGATTCCAAAAGCATTATTTTTATGGATTTTTTACAAATCCGGCTCCAGAATTCCGTACGTTCCTCCCTTTCTTCTGTATACCACGTTGATGTCGTCGGTCTCTGCATTCACAAAAGCGAAGAAAGAATGTCCAAGCAGTTCCATCTGTACACAGGCATCCTCCGGATACATGGGTTTGATATCAAACTTCTTGCTCCGGATGATCTTAACCTCCAGATCCTCCGAATCCTTTTCCATAAATTCTTTCTGGAAATTTCCCCCGCCCTGCTGTCTTGCAATCAGCTTGTTCTTGTACTTCCGAAGCTGGCGTTCGATCACTTCCTCCACCAGGTCAATGGACACATACATGTCCGTACTTGACTGCTCTGACCGGATAATGTTCCCCTTTACCGGAATCGTCACTTCGATCTTCTGACGTTCCTTCTCCACGCTCAGAGTTACATGCACTTCCGTATCAGGAGTAAAGTAGCGCTCCAGCTTTTTCAGTTTGTCCGTTACCGCCGACCGAAGGCCGTCTGTAATGTCGATGTTTTTCCCGCTGATAATGTAACGCATAGAACCACTCCTTTGCTTTTTATTCTGCATTCCGGGTGCTTCTTCACACTGCCCCCGCACAGCCGGATGCCTGTCTTTATCATACCATTATTCCGGCAATTCCGCAACGAATTTCACAACCTCTTCGTAATTCATTTTTCCGCCGAACAGATCAAGAGCGCTTCCAATGGTCACATTCAGTCGGTTCCTGCCCAGTTCCTTCAGTTTCTTCAGATCTGCAAAGCTTCCGACGCCGCCCGCATAGGTGACAGGAATCCCGTTCCAGTTCCCGAGCATCTTCACCAGAGGTTCCTCAATCCCCCGTGCCTTTCCCTCCACGTCCACCGCATGGATCAGGAATTCCGCACAGGAGCCGGCCAGTCCGTCCAGAACCTGCTCCGTCAGAGCCACCTCTGTATACTTCTGCCAACGATCCGTCACGATATAATAGGTATCTTCTTTTCTCCGGCAGCTCAGGTCCAGCACCAGCCGCTCCTTTCCCACCTCTTTTTTTATCTTCTCAAGGTTGTCCCGGTCCACCTTTCCGTCCCGGAACACATACGACGTCACGATCACATGACTGGCTCCCGCCTCCAGATATTCCCCTGCGTTCTCTGCCCGGATACCGCCGCCGACCTGCAGGCCTCCCGGGTACTCTTGAAGCGCCTGAAACGCCTGTCTTTTCGTCTCTTCGTAATCTTCCGTTCCTTCCTTATTCAGCAAAATGATATGCCCGCCCCGGATGCCGCTCTCCCGGTAAAACCGTGCATAAAATGCCGCATCCTGCTCCGACACAAAATTTTCCTTCGCCCGGCTTCCCGCATCCTTCAGGCTTCCCCCGACGATCTGCTTCACTTTTCCATTATGTATGTCAATACATGGCCGAAATTCCATACATCCTCCTCACTGAAAAACCTGTAATCCATTGTGTATCCGCATGTCCTGCCTGTATCCTCTCCGGCTGCATGCTTTGTGGTGCTTCGCAGCATCGGCATGTTTCCATAACAGCGCTGTGTGGACCGGAGCGGATCGTCTGCGGTTTCTGTATGGCACAGGCGGACATTCCCATGTCCGAATGGGACATGCAGAAACCGCAGACGGTCCGATACATTCCATACGAGCGTTATGGAAACATGCCGATGCCTCAGGAGCGGCGTCCTCTTCATACCATCCCGGCAGAGAACGCACAGGCAGGACACCGCGTTCGTCCGGCACAGCCGAAAAACAGGAGCCGCCATTTCAGCAGCCCCTGTTTCGGTTACGGCAGGTCCGTTTCGGTCCCGTTACCCACAGTTCCGTCTGCCGCATTGTCATCCTTTACATTTCCGTCTACCATGGTGTCATCTCCCGTCATGTCATTGACCAGATCGTCCACCACATCGTTGGTATCTCTTCCGATCTCCTCCAGAAGACCGTCTCCGTCTACATCCGTATGGTCATAGACTCCGTCTCCGTCGGTATCGAACAGAATGTCATCCACATTGGTTCCGGTTCCGTTGTTGTCATCCGTAACCGTCCCGTTATTTCCGGCAGCTCCGTTGTCATCTGTGGTAGTCCCGTTGTCTGCCCTGCCGCACGCAGTCATCGCTGCAAGTGTTACCAGCAACAGCACGCCAACGCAAAACTTCTTCAACTGTTTCATAATTGTCTCTCCTTTTGATTAAAGATGTAAAACAGTATTTGACCTGCTGTTAGTAATATGGACAGCTTTCTGATTTTTATACATTTAAAAAAATTTTACATGCCGCCTGTTCGCTGCGAGCCGCAGTTTTTCAGGACTGTGCGTCGATCACATGGCTCATCTGATAGTATCCTGCCGGTTTTCCCGCAAGAAACTTTGCCGCCTGAACGGCGCCCTTGCCGAAAATGGCACGGGAATATGCCGTATGGCTGAAGGTAACAACCTCATCCGTCCCGGCAAAGATCACATCATGATCTCCCACAATCGTACCGCCGCGTACCGCCGAGATGCCGATCTCTTTTTTCTCTCTCTTCTCCCGCGTCTGACTCCTGTCAAACTTGTATTCATAGACATTTCCCAGAGATTCATTGATGGAATCCGCCAGCGCCAGCGCCGTTCCGCTGGGCGCATCCACCTTCCGGTTGTGATGCTTTTCCACGATCTCAATGTCGAAACCTGCCGGAGCAAGAATATTCGCCGCTTCCTTCAGAAGCTTCAGAAGCATGTTCACTCCCAGAGACATATTTGCCGATTTGAGGACCGCCACCTCTCTGCTCGCCTCTTCTACCGCTGCAAGCTGTGCATCCGTCAGCCCCGTGGTACACAAAACCATCGGAATGCCGCGTTTTTTTCCATATGCAAGAAGCGCATCCGTCGCTTTCGCAGATGCAAAATCAATGATTACATCTGCTTTTACATCACAGTCCTCAATATTGGTATATACCGGATATCCGTTATCCCGGCAGTCCGCCAGATCAATGCCCGCCACGATCTCAATATCCGCATCCTCTTTGATCAGACCGGTAATCACCTGTCCCATATGGCCGTTACAGCCATGCATAATCGCTCTAACCATTGTATTCTCCTGTTATAATTCCGCATCTGCCCGGGAAACGTCCTTTTATCCGGAAAGATTTCCGATTGCATCCGCACCCGGAAACCCTTCCCGGCATCCCTCAGACATGCTGTATTATTTTGTCTTAATTCCAAAAGCTTCCATGGCAGCCTTCAGATTTTTCTGATGCTCCTCTTCCATAACCGTCAGCGGCATCCGAAGCGGTCCGACTTCCCATCCCATCAGGTTCAGGGCTGCTTTTACCGGAATCGGGTTCACCTCGCAGAACAGCTGGTCGATCAGCGGAACTGCCTTCAGCTGAAGCTCCAGGCTTCCCTTCACGTCCCCTTCCATGAATTTTGCCACAATATCATGAGTCTCCCGGGGCGCGATATTGGAGAGCACGGAGATCACGCCTTTTCCGCCCAGGGAAAGCAGCGGGACGATCTGGTCGTCATTGCCGGAATAGATATCCAGACTGTCGCCGCACAGGCTGGCGATCTTCGCCACCTGGGAGATATTGCCGCTGGCCTCTTTTACGGCTACAATGTTCTCAACATTTTTTGCAAGGTATGCCAGCGTCTCCGGAGCAATGTTGATCCCGGTGCGCCCCTGAATGTTATACAGGACCACGGGAATCTTCACGGACTGTGCGATCTTCGTAAAGTGCGCAATCAGGCCCTTCTGCGTTGCCTTGTTATAATAGGGCGTCACAAGCAGAAGTCCGTCCGCGCCGTATTTCTCCGCTTCCTGCGACAGATAAACCGCCGTATCCGTACAGTTGGAGCCGGTACCCGCAATGACCGGAATCCTTTTGTTTACTTTCTCAATGGTAAAACGGATCACTTCAAGATGCTCCTCATGGGACAGGGTAGAAGCCTCTCCGGTCGTCCCGCATATAATGATACTGTCCGTTTTGTTGGCAATCTGGAACTCCAGAAGTTCCTCCAGCTTTGCATAGTTCACTGCGCCTGTCCCGGTCATTGGTGTAACAATGGCAACTCCAGCACCTGTAAAAATTGACATGATTTTCCCCTCCTGATAGTCTTTTGTCTGAACAGCCGGACAAGAAAGTCTGTTTCCCTGCCCGCCGCACGGAGCGCATACTGTCAAACAGCCGGTTTCTGCATACACTCCTGTGCATATAAGAAAGAGGCGTGCACAGGTACGCCTCTCCAGAATTCCAACATAATGAAATGATACTTTTTACAGATCATTTCTGTCCGGATAGCGCTTCATCTGCATCAGATGACAGTCATGTGGTTCTTCACCCCATGCCCAAGCAGCAGATTCTGCAGGATATCTGCCCTTTCGGCGTTCCTCCCTTTCCTCTGTCTTCCTCTGTGCCTGCACACATCTGCCAGCATACTCATGATTCACGCAACCTCTATCTCTCTTCATTCAACTGTCTTCAATATAGCATCTTCTGATTCCTTTGTCAACACAGGGAATCTATTCCTTCAGCGCAGAGATCTGATACACCTCATCTGCCCACTCCGCAATCTCGGAGCAGAGCCGGATACCGGTAAAGATCAGATCCGTGCCCTCTGTGGCTTCGTCCAGAAGTCCGCGGATGTCGGAAAGATCTGCAATTCCATATTCCAGAAGTCCCAGGATCTCATCCAGCACCAGTACATCGCACTCACCGGTCGCCAGGACTTTTTTGGCAAAGCAGAGTCCGTTCTTCATATTCAGAGTCTCTTCTTTCTGTTCCTGGGCGCTCAGGTCCTGGAATGCCTCCTCCTGACGCTGAAAACGAAACAGCTTGATCTCGGGCTCCAGTCTCTGGATAAAACTGATCGCCTCCTGCTGTTTTCCTTTTAAAAACTGAATAATGATGACCGACTTTCCCCTGCCGGCTTCTCTGATCGCCTGCCCAAGGGCTGCTGTGGTCTTCCCTTTTCCGCTTCCAAAATAAATCTGTAATCTACTCCCGTTCATAGCTTCCCCGTATCTTCCAAACCGGAAACAGAAACCTCCGTATATTCTTATTGTCCATATTACACCAGCACCGGAAGAAATGCAAGCTTTTATCCTTAATCCCTGCTCTGTCCTGCTCTGTTTCCTCTAATCCAAGTATTCCAGTTTACTGACAGACACTTCATATGCAACCCTGCGTTCGCTTTCCTCCTCATCTATTTTTTTCATGTATTCCCGACTTTGAATCCGGCCCCAGATCTGAGTATGGCCGCCTACCTCAAAACCGGACGCAAAACGGGCATTTCTCCCCCAGCAGATACACGGAATATAATCGGATTTCCCATAGGGCCGGTTCACTGCCAGAAGAATATCCGCAATCTCCCGTCCCAGAGGCGTCTTACGGTAGACCGGCATCTTGCAGATAAACCCGTCCAGAAAGATCTGATTGGTCTTGGCATTCTCCACCTCTTCTTCAATGAACTCCAGTTCCCTGACAAAGACGGACAGCACCAGCCTGTTCTTCTTTTCCTCATGGCGGTTATAGGAACGGAACTGTCCGGTCGCCTGGATATATGCGCCCCGGTAATCCTCGTTCACATCGATCAGCCTTTCGGAAATCATCAGCGGTATCACATCGCAGGAGTCGCTTAGACGTTTTACCGACACATTCAGCATATAGAAGCCTTCCCCAAAAACTTCATGGCTGAATGAAAAATCGGACACCACTTCTCCCACAATCGATACCTGGTTGTTTTCAATGATCTTATCTGACATAATTTTGTTCTCCCTTCTGTTTGACGAAGTGTCTCTTTTCGTATTTTGTCTATAAAATATATTCAGCACCCTTTCCAAATATTCCTGTTTTTTCAAAATTTATTCAGTTTTTTTCCAGATTGTACCTTTTCATCGCGTATTTTTTATGAAAATGCTTGTTTTCCCGGGAAAATGTGATACACTATTAAACTTGTAGACCGGTGAAAAAGAATTTCGTGAAAATAAAGATGAGGATTTGATGTATGAAACGTGAAGATGTAAGAAATATAGCGATTATTGCCCATGTAGACCATGGAAAAACAACTCTGGTAGATGAACTCTTAAAGCAGAGCGGCGTCTTCCGCACCAATCAGGAGGTAGCGGAACGCGTCATGGATTCCAACGATATCGAACGGGAACGCGGTATCACAATCCTGTCCAAGAATACGGCAGTCTTCTATAAAGATGTAAAAATCAATATCGTGGATACCCCCGGACATGCGGATTTCGGCGGCGAAGTGGAGCGGGTGCTGAAGATGGTAGACGGCGTCATTCTGGTGGTGGACGCTTTCGAAGGCTCCATGCCGCAGACAAAATTCGTACTGAAAAAAGCGCTGGAACTGGCGCTCCCGGTCATCGTCTGTATCAATAAGATCGACCGGCCGGAGGCGCGCCCCGCAGAAGTCATCGACGAGGTCCTGGAGCTTCTGATGGATCTGGATGCTTCGGACGAGCAGCTGGACTGTCCTTTTGTATTTGCATCTGCCAAAAGCGGCTATGCAGCGCTTGATCTGAAAGAAGAGGCGAAGGACATGACGCCCCTGTTTGATACGATTCTTGACTATATCCCGGCTCCCACGGGCGATCCGGAGGCCCCGACTCAGGTCCTGATCAGCACCATTGATTATAATGAATACGTAGGACGCATCGGTGTCGGCAAGGTGGACAACGGAAATGTCAGCGTCAACCAGGAGGTAGTCATCGTCAACCATCACGAACCGGACAAGGTCAAGAAGGTGAAGATCAGCAAGCTCTATGAATTTGACGGACTGAGCAAGATCCCGGTGACCACCGCCACCGTCGGCTCCATCGTGGCGATCTCCGGCATCGCAGATCTGCACATCGGCGACACCCTCTGCGCGCCGGAAGCGCCGGATGCCATCCCGTTCCAGAAGATCTCCGAGCCCACCATCGCCATGCAGTTCAACGTCAACGACAGCCCGCTGGCCGGCACCGAAGGAAAGTACATCACCTCCAGACACCTCCGGGACCGCCTGTTCCGGGAGCTGAATACGGACGTGAGCCTGCGTGTGGAGGAGACCGGGAATACGGACAGCTTCAAGGTGTCCGGACGGGGAGAGCTGCATCTGTCCGTCCTGATCGAAAACATGCGCCGGGAGGGCTACGAGTTCTCCGTCAGCAAAGCGGAAGTTCTCTACCGCTATGACGAAAAAGGGAAAAAGCAGGAGCCCATGGAGCTTGCCTATGTGGATGTGGACGACGAGTATGCCGGCAGTGTCATCCAGAAGCTGGGAGAGCGCAAAGGCGAGCTTCTGAACATGCACACCACGGGCACCGGCTCCACCCGTCTGGAATTCTCCATTCCTTCCAGAGGGCTCATCGGTTACCGGGGAGAGTTCATGACCGATACCAAGGGCACCGGCGTTTTGAACGCCGTTTTCAACGGCTACGAGCCTTATAAGGGCGATATCCAGTACCGCAAGCAGGGTTCTCTCATCGCTTTTGAATCCGGCGAATCCATCACCTACGGACTGTTTAATGCCCAGGAACGCGGCACGCTGTTTATCGGCCCCGGGGAAAAGGTCTACTCCGGTATGGTCGTGGGGCAGAACGGAAAATCGGACGACATCGAGCTCAATGTCTGCAAGACCAAGAAGCTGACCAACACCCGTTCCTCCAGCGCGGACGAAGCGCTGAAGCTGACGCCGCCCAGAGTCTTAAGCCTGGAACAGTGCCTGGAATTCATCGATACAGATGAACTTCTGGAAATCACGCCGAAGAGCCTTCGGATCCGCAAGAAAATCCTGGATCCCACCATGCGCAAGCGGGCGGCCATGCGTAAAGAGTCCGTATAAAATTGTTATGAGGGATTTCGGCCGGAAGCAATGGCCGATGATATGTCATTATCATAGCATATGACAGGATAAAATGCAACTGCCGGAGCGCCGGTACTAAGGGCGCGTATTTTGCGCCCTTAGTACCGCTGCGTCCCTTCTCTTTTTTCAGACGCCGCCGTATAGCCGTTACTGTGCAACACACAGAGAGCACGCTGTGCTCAGTCCCACCAGAAATACCATACATCAGAATTCTCAAGACCCGCCGCCAGTTCTGATATTTTTCCAGTCCCTGTTCCCTGATCCACCCGATCGTAACAGAACGCACAATGCTCCTTTGCCACTTCCAGGCTGTCCGCACCGTTCAGGCCGCGGGGCGCATAAAATTCCAGCACATCATGAGTAAAGGCCGCCGGAACCGCGCCATACTTTTCATACCAGTATTTACAGACTGCGATCATCTCCTCTGGTCCGGGGCAGTCGTTCCAGCCGCCCATGGGCAGATACCCGATAATCTCCCAGGGATTTTTTACCGGCAGCTTCAGAAGCAGCACATCTGCCTCCAGTGTGCCGTCATGAAAGGAACAGTATCCGATAAAATGATGCAGTTCATCTCCTTCGGTCTCTTCCCCCATCAGACTGTCAAAGAACTCTTCTCCACAATCTTCCAGATATTCCCCCAGACGTCCCGTCAGGATTTCTCTGCCGTTGTCACCGCATTCGGCAATGATCCGGTCCCTGTCATAACCATCCTGTGCGACGATGCCCAGCCATTCCTCCACATACTCATCCACCAGAAGAATCGCCGGCCAGAAACCGCCGGTCTCCCCCTCTTTCAATGCCTCCATATAAGCCTGTTCCACCGGTTCCGGATCTGTGCCGGCCTCAAACACCTGGTAAGGACAGTGAAAGCTTTCTGCAATCTGTTTTGTAACGGAATTCATCTCATATACCTCCTGTTCGCTGTTGAACTGCATTTTCTGTATGATATCAGCATCCTGCGCTGACTCATTTAACCAATCTGTACCTTCTTCCCTTCAAACGCAAACCCGTAACAACGGATCCGCTCCGTCGGTATCCCTTTTGCTTCCAGGGATGCTGCATATTTTTTCTCTCTGATCTGTGCAAGGGCATTCTGCACAGTTTCTTCCAGACTGTCCTCTCTCTTCGGATTCCTGACTTTAAACTCCAGAATCACGGCATCATCCTCTTCTTTCTTCGGCTCCAGCACCACGTCATACCTGCCAAATCCGCTTTCCCGGTTGGACAGAACCGTATACCGTCCATCCAGATCCACCAGAAGCCCCAGAACGAATCCGTGATAGAATCTTTCCGGCTCCGATCCGGATGGCTGCACACCGGTGTCAAAGCAGCTGAAGGTAGCCAGTGACACCCGGTTCATGTACAGATTCATCGCCTCCAGATCCCCCAGAAGCAGTGCTTTCAGAAAATCATTGTATGCCGGTGTAAACTGCGTAAACCATCTCTCGACCATTCCCCGGAACATCAGACGTACCTCCCGGTTGGTCAGTGCAAGTTCATAGATGCCTGTTCCCCACTCATCCACAGAAACGCTTTCCACCCGCAGGTATCCGCCTGCCAGCAGAAGGCTCCAGACTGCATGCTCTGAGGTATCCAGCCGGCTGAATA
>ERZ778516.2517-NODE-2517-length-12135-cov-3.687169_pt1 | contig 12135 bp, 12 predicted proteins | sample MGYA00510342_ERZ778516 | MGnify/ENA primary metagenome ERZ778516 (study PRJEB29527, sample SAMN07138961) | mouse gut metagenome | material: feces | host: mouse | place: China:Nanjing | collected 2016-01-25 ...
TTTCCCAAAAAATGTGTATAGTAATGATAGCAGTTATCCAACATGATTACGGAAAAAGAAAGGCAGTTGATTTTACATGAACAAAATTCATGTCGCTCTCATTGGGTGTGGCGGTTTCGGAAATGTACATCTGAATCACCTTTTAAAAATGGAAGATGTGCAAATAGACGCGCTTGTCAACACCGGTCGCGAAAATCTAGAAAAGACAGGACAAAAAGTCCCCTGTGCAAAACTTTATCAAGACTATTTGGAAATGTTTGAAGTACAACCCCAACTGGATGCCGTCGTTGTCTGTGTAACTCCAGCTAGACATGCGCAAATAGAACAAATTGCAGCAAAGAAAAAATTGGCTATTTACTTAGAAAAGCCAATTGGTATCCAAATATCAGAGACGGTTCAAACAAAAGAAATCATTGAGCAATCTGGTATCATTTGTTCTGTCGGTTATCAAGAGCGCTACAATCCCCATCTAAAACGGATTCAACAAGAACTCGCAGAAGAATCCATTGGCTTAATAACTGGTCGCTGGATTGGTGATATGCCCCAAGCCCCTTGGTGGCGTTTAAAAGAACAATCTGGCGGTCAACTATTAGAACAATGCACCCATATTTTTGATATGTTGCGCTTTTTATTTGGAGAGGTCTCCAGTGTTTATGCAGTGTCAAGAAATGATATGCATCAACACATTGACAATTGCAATGTAGACGACTGTGCCGCAGTGACACTACAGTTTCAAAATGGTATCATCGCCTCTATACAAACCGGCTGTTATCAGCAGGAAAAAGCGCAATCTGATATTGGTTTTACCATCTATGCGGGAAATAAAACCATCGATTATCATTGGGGAAACTCTGTGGAAATTATCTGCAAACATCAAAAGGAAGTATTCACATTTGACCAAAACTGTCATTTTCAGTCCTTAAACACCTTTATACAGGCAGTAAAAAATCAAGATACTTCTATGATTTTATCCGATTATTCCGACGCATTCCAAACGCTAAAGGTCACTTTAGCGGCAGAACAATCCATCAAAGAACAAAGACCAATTTTTTTAAAATAATACGTAATTGATATGATAGATATCTATCACAAAATAAAATTCTTTCAAAAAGGAAGCAACTATTTTAATAGTTGCTTCCTTCTTTTACTTCGACAATCTTGGTTGTCTTACTTTAATAACCGCTTTTAATACCAACCAAATCAACACTACATCAACTGGTACTTTGATACATTCTTTTAAAGCTCTCAATGGCAGAATGGAAAAGAAGACATCTCCATATAAGATGCTATTCCAATAAGTACCCAATATGAGATTCACAATCAATGATACTGTTAATTTTGCCATTACAATTCTAGGAATACTGATTTTTTGGCGATAGAAAAACAATCCATAAATCACACCGCCCAAAATTGCATTGAGTGTAAATCCCGGAAAGTAGCCCCCTCCCCCTTTGGGAAACAAAAAAAACGCAATGATATCTGCTGATCCAGCAACTAGCCCAGCAACAACTGGACCATATAGCATACCGCAAACCGCATTGGTTAAAAAGGAAAAGGTAATTCTTAAAAAACTGGTAACCGGAATGGCCAAAGAACGCAATGCCAAACTCAGTGCCAAAAGCATAGCCGATATGGCAATGGTTAAGGTGCTTTTTAATTCTGATGCGGATGATTTTAACAAGTCTAATAAATGTTTCATGCAGTCAACCTCCTCGATTAGCAAAATTTGCCACATATGGAGGCACAACAACCTCTATCATGTAGCAGCGGGATGCGAAACTTGTACCGCAAGAAAATCTTTTCGTCCGCTTGACAACTCCCCGTTCAAACGGCACTGTGGTATCTATCTTGATACAACGCACAAGTTCCTACTCTGCTTAACTTTATAAGACTAAATTATTGTAACAGATATCGCGCTATGATACAATAGTTTTTATTCACAAATTTTAATACCAATTGTATAAATTATTTCTCTGTATCTTCTTCTTTCTTATTTTTTTCAGCTTCCTGTAAATAATCTGCCGTCGAAATGGTTTCCTGAATAATTTCTGTCTTTACCAATTCTGGCGGAATTCCAATTTGATTTGCAACAATCTCGCGATTGCTGATATTTTTTTTCAGCAATTTTTTGTTGGTAGCGCCTTTTAGTAATGTATATAAAATAGAAAATACTGGTACACCCAACAATACACCAATAAAGCCAAATAAATCTCCGCAAACAAAAATTGATAGCATAACCCAAATACCAGGTAGTCCCACTGAATTGCCTACCACCCTTGGATAAATCAAATTTCCTTCTACATTTTGTAAAATAATAATATAAATCACAAACATCAAACAATAAAGTGGCTTTACCAATAATAAAATAAAACCTCCAAAAATCGCTCCTATATAAGCCCCAAAAATTGGAATCACACTGGTAATTGCCACAACGGTGCTAATCAATAATGCATAAGGCAATCCCATCAAACTCATTCCCAAATAACACAATATCCCAATAATCAGTGCTTCTGTACATTGACCAGAAACAAATCCGGCAAAAATCCGGTTGGACAAGGAACCAATTTCAATACTCTTTTTTGCGATTCTTTCCGGTAGAAAGGCATATAATACACGTTTTAAATTGTGAATCAAATTTTCCTTTTGAAATAACATATAAATCGCAAAGATAAAACTCATTACAAAATTGATAATCCCCGAAGTCACACCAACGGTTACAGTTACTACAGAACCCACAAAATTGGTGGTAACATTGGTAATGCTAGAAATGATAGTAGGCCAATCAATTTTGTCAAATAATTTTTGTACCTCTCCCATCAATTCTGGAGTAATATTTAGATTGCTCAACAACTTCATAATCCAATTTTGAAATTGTTTTGCATAAACTGGTGCCGTTGAAGTCAATGTGGAAATAGATCTGGTCAATTCTGGAACGATTAAAAAAGCAATCAATCCCAAAAATACAAACATCAAAATCACCACAATTAAAATGCAAACACCTCTTCTGCATTTTATCCAAACTGGATGCTTTTTCACATTTAAAAATTGAAAGACCCGTTCTTCAAATAATTTTACTAAGACATTCAATACAAATGCAATCACAATCCCAATTAAAAATGGACTGACAATCGCAATTGCTTGTTTTACAATTGCCAATAATCCACTTAAATGAAAAACTGCATAGATAAAAAAAATGGTAAAGGCAATCAAAAACATTATTTTTTTTACCAATTTTTTAGAAATTTGGGGATTTTCCAATAATTCTTCTAATTTCATTTTCTTTCTCCTTCCTGTCGCTTTGAGAATTCCCAATCTGATTTTTATTAAAAAATATGTTTCAATGACAACGATCTGTTAAACTAATTTATAAATTTGTTTTGATTACTTTTTTCTACGATTTTAATATCACAGCACTTACCATGACATACTTTCATCGCCTATGCTAAAGCTTAGAGATAAGCGCTTCTTTTCGATACAACATACACAAGCAAACTCCATATGTCCCACAGTTTTACCCTATTTATGCCATCAGAATACGAATTACATTTTTTTATTTCTAATATACCTACCTGCATGATAACCTCAGTCCGATACTGCTATCCAATTCATTTTACGCCTTTATCTTGCAAATTTTTGATAAAATTCCACCTTAAATCCACCATGTAATTTTCATTTACATTCTGCTTAAAATTATGTTATAATAAAATTACAAGACAACTGCCAATTGATATTTTAAATTTTAGAAAGGAGAACTCATGAAACCTGACCCTGGCGGCTTTATCAATCCAATTTGTTTCAGAGGCTCTTTTCATTTGCCTTCTGAAACAAAATATCTTGTTTTAGGAGGTTTACTATGCTGCATTTTTACAAAACAGAATATAATCGAGTAATTCAACTTGATGAATTTTCAGATGGTTGTTGGATTAGCGCAATTGCTCCCAATGATAACGAAATTACCTATTTAATCGACGATTTAAAACTCGATCCAGACTTTGTTCGCTCTTCTCTAGATGAAGAAGAATCTTCTCGTATCGAAACGGAAGATAACCAAACACTCGTGATTGTAGATATTCCTATCACTACCAACGAAGATAACAATACTGTTCATTATACGACCCACCCGCTTGGTATTATTATAACCGAAAAAAATGTGATTACCATTTCTTCAAGAAGCAATCCGATTATCGATGAAATTGCCAACAATGTCGTTAAGAATGTACAAACCCATCTAAAAACTCGTTTTTTATTGATTTTGTTATTTCGAGGAGCTACAAAATATCTGCAATATCTAAAACAAATCGACAAAATCTCCTCTAATTTAGAAACACAACTTCATAAATCCACAAAAAATGAAGTATTGGTGCAGCTATTGGGACTGGAAAAATCTTTGGTTTACTTTTCCACTTCCTTAAAATCGGATGAAATTACATTGGAAAAAATACTACGCGGTCGTGTAATCCGGATGTATGAAGATGATCAAGATTTATTAGAAGATGTTTTAATCGAAGTAAAACAGGCAATTGAAATGGCAAATATCTACTCCAGTACACTCTCTCGTACCATGGACGCCTTTTCTGCCATCATTTCCAACAATCTAAATATTGCAATGAAAATCCTAACTTCTATCACAATTTTATTGCAGATTCCCTCTATTATCTTTAGTTTTTTTGGTATGAATGTGGCGGGATTGTGGTTTGACCAATTTGTTTGGTTCCCGCTGATTGTCTCTATCATTGCCGCAGCTTTATTGGCAATTATTTTAATAAAAAATAAGATGTTTAAATAATACGATTAAAAAACAATACCAAGTAAGGTTGATTACTTGGTATTATTTTTATATTGACGCATCATTACTTACAAAATTTTTCAATATAATTATCAATTGCAGAAGCAATTACCCTTACTGCTTCTTCTGGACCTGCCACTTCATCTACATCTGTTTCCTTTGACTCCAATGCCTTATAAACAGAAAAGAAATGACTCATTTCGTCAAAAATATGTTTGGGAAGTTCGTTGATATTGGTATACTGGTTATAAGTTGGATCATTAAATGGAATTGCAATAATTTTTTCATCATGTCTTCCATTATCAATCATAGAAATCACACCAATTGGAAAACAGCGTACCAAAGTCAACGGTTCAATTGGTTCTGAACAAAGTAACAGTACATCCAATGGATCACAATCATCGCCATAAGTTCTGGGAATGAATCCATAATTTGCAGGATAATGTGTAGAGGTATATAGGATTCGATCCAAAATAATCAAACCCGTCTCTTTGTCCAATTCATACTTTTTCTTGCTTCCTTTTGAAATTTCAATTACACAGACAAAATCCGTCGGAGTAATTCGCTTGGGGCTAATATCATGCCAGATATTATTCATTGTCAATCTCTCCCATTATTTTATCAAAATCTATCAAACACCAAAAATTTCATCAATCAATTCCATTGCATCTGCCACTGTAAAATTACCTGGAGAAGAAGCAAATTTATTATCTTTCTTCCATCTTTCACAAAGTTCATTTTTTTGGGTCTGTGTCAAATAAATTGGACGATATTGTGTTAAATTTTCAATCATATCACATAAGTTACTCAAATTGTCATCCAGTTCAAATAACAATTCATCCGCCTTTTTCGTATCCAATTCACATCCCAGACGCAAAAAAGATGGCAGGAATACAGCACAGGCAATTCCATGTGCAACCTGATAATCCTCTGTTAAAAAATATCCCATAGAATGACAATAACAAGTACCCGTTTTGGCAATTGCCAACCCTCCATAAATAGAGGCTGCATATAATTTTTGTCTCTGCTTATCGGTAAACTCTCCATTCAGATCCCGAAATACATCAATTACCAATTTTGCTCCCTGCTTTGCAAATCCCTCTGAAATGGTATTGGATTTTTTACTAAAATAACTTTCAATACAGTGGCTCAGCGTATCCAATGCCGTAGCAATTGTAATCGATTGATTTAATGATCTTGTATATTGATAATCCCCAAAACTAGCGGCTGCATATAAATTTTGAACTGAGCGCTTGCGAGCGACTTTATCCTCACCAATATCCACATTTAAAACAGAATAAGGGGTTACTTCACTGCCAGTACCAGCAGTCGTTCCAACTAAAATCAAAGGCAATGGTCGATTGACATAGTTGCCTTCAAATATTTTTAGTGGCTCCATTTCATTAGAAGCAAACACGCTCACTGCCTTTGCAGCATCTAACGGAGAACCTCCTCCAATCCCTATCACAAAATCAACCTGCTCTGATTGTGCAATTTTTCCAGCGCGTACACAATCAGATAACAGTGGATTTTGCTTGATTTCATCAAAGATAATAAAGTCAATTTGATGTTTTTCCAAAGCCTGTAACACATCATCTAATGCACCAGAGACTTTTGCACTGTTTTTTCCGGTTACGATCAAACATTTTCGACCCAAAGACTGAAAATAACAAGCATTCTGCTTGATACAATCCGCACCATAGAACAACTTTACAGGCATGTAATATGATAAATTCAACATTTTATTTCCCCTTTCAAAACAGTTCCAAAGTAATATTGAGATTCATTTTCTCAAGTGTCGATCAGGATAGGTTACCCTTTTTATAGAAAATCATCATTGATTCATTTTTAGTTTGATGCCTTTGTTGTTTCTTCTTCTGCACCACAACATTTTTTATATTTTTTTCCACTTCCACATGGACAAAGATCATTTCTTCCTATCTTTTGGCTGCGGACTGGTTGACGTACTTTCTTAGTGGGTTGAGAATCTCCATGGATTGCACTGATGGGTTTTGCTACCTGTTCTCTTTTAAGATTGTCATTAACGGTAACTTTTAAAGTCAACAACATTTTAACAGTATCTTCTCGAATGCTGACCACCATCTCATCAAACATATCAAATCCCTCTATCTTATACTCTACAACAGGGTCTTTTTGTCCATAAGAGCGCAGATAGATACCGCGTTTTAACTCGTCCATATTGTCGATATGCTCCATCCAATAACGGTCAACTACCTTTAACAAAATCACGCGTTCCAACTCACGTATACGCTCCTCGCCAAGTAAGTCTTCACGTTCTTGATAGCGCTTTAATGCACGTTTATACAAAACATCTACAATCTCTTTTGATTCTAAATCCGCCAACTCGTTGACTGTATAGTGAAAATCATCTTCTGTTGTTAAAAATTCATGGAAGTAATCTCTTAGTCCTGCAATATTCCAATCATCATGAATAGAATCTGGTGGCAAATAGGTTTCTACGCTCTGTGTCAACATATCCTTTATCATGGTTAAGATATATTCATGGATATCTTCACCATTTAATACCATATCACGCTGATGATAGATAATTTCACGCTGTTTATTGATGACATCATCAAACTGCAATACATTTTTACGAATATTAAAGTTTCTGGCTTCTACTTTTTTCTGTGCATTTTCAATGGTATTGGTCAACATTTTGTTTTCAATTGGCATATCTTCTTCTATCTTTAATGCATTCATAACACCTTGAACACGTTCACCGCCAAACAAGCGCATCAAATCATCTTCCAAAGAGATGAAAAAGCGGCTTGCCCCTGGGTCACCTTGACGACCGGCACGACCACGCAACTGATTGTCAATACGTCTGGATTCGTGGCGTTCTGTACCAATAATAAACAATCCACCAGCATCCAATACCTTTTGTTCTGCTCCTTTGATTTCCTCTTTATATCTGTTTTCTACCTCGTGAAATACCTTTCTAGCGGATAGGATTTCCTCGTTGTCTGTTTCAGCAAAACCATTTGCTTCTGCAATAATTTCTTCACTATAGCCTTGCTTTCTCATAAATTCTTGTGCCAAATACTCTGCATTACCACCCAACTTAATATCTGTACCACGTCCTGCCATGTTGGTCGCAATGGTAACTGCTCCGAATTTTCCCGCCTGTGCAATGATCATCGCTTCTTGTTCATGGTATTTCGCATTTAATACATTGTGCTTAATACCACGGCGCTTGAGCATAGAACTCAACAACTCAGACTTATCAATGTTTACGGTACCAACCAAAACAGGTTGTCCCTTTTCATGGCATTCTACAATCTGCTCAATTACTGCCTGAAACTTCCCTTTTTCGGTCTTATAAACAGAATCATCATAGTCTATTCTCTGTACTGGCTTATTAGTTGGAATCTCAATAACATCTAAATTATAAATTTGACGGAATTCACTTTCCTCTGTCAAACCAGTACCAGTCATACCGGATAATTTTTTATACAAACGGAAATAATTTTGGAACGTAATGGTTGCCAAAGTTTTGGATTCTCTGGCGACGGTAACACCCTCTTTTGCTTCAATCGCTTGATGTAAACCTTCATTGTAACGACGACCAATCATCAAACGACCAGTAAACTCGTCAACAATCAAAACTTCTCCATCTTTTACTACATAATCAACATCTTTACGCATAATACCATAGGCTTTAATCGCCTGATTGATATGATGTTGTAATGTGATATTTTCTGCATCCATTAAGTTTTCAATCTTAAAATATTTTTCTGCACGGCGTACACCCTTTGGAGTCAATGTCGCAGTTTTGCCCTTTTCATCTACAATATAATCGGCATCAATGTCGTCTTGTTCCTCTTTATTGTCAATCTCCACAACACGATGCGCCTTTAATTGTTTTGCAAATTGGTCTGCGATTGTATAAAGTTCTGTGGACTTATCCCCTTGACCAGAGATAATCAGTGGTGTTCTCGCTTCGTCAATCAAAATGGAGTCCACTTCGTCCACAATTGCAAAGTTAAACTCGCGCTGTACTTTTTGATCTTTATAAGTCACCATGTTATCGCGCAGATAGTCAAAACCAAATTCATTATTAGTACCATAAGTGATATCTGCATTGTAAGCCGCTTTCTTATCTGGTCCAGAAATATCATGAACCACCAATCCAACACTCAAACCCAAAAAGCGATATACTTTACCAATTTGTTCTGAGTCTCTCTTTGCCAGATAGTCGTTGACGGTTACAACATGAACGCCCTTTTCAGATAGAGCATTCAGATACGCTGCAAGCGGTGCCACAAAGGTTTTACCTTCTCCAGTACGCATCTCTGCAATACGTCCCTGGTGTAAAACAATACCACCAATAATCTGAACTGGAAACAATTTCAGCCCCAATACGCGCCAGGTTGCTTCTCGACAAACCGCAAACGCATCTGGTAAAATATCATCTAATGTTTCTGCATTTTTTAAACGTGCCTTCAAAATATTGGTTTGATTTTTCAACTCATGGTCAGACATCTTTTCATATTTTGATTCTAATGCCAACACAGTGTCCACAATTGGAGTAATGTGTTTTAATTCTCTTGCGGAATATGTGCCAAAGATTTTTTCAAATAATCCCATTCTTTCACCTCAGAAATTTATTTTATTCCGAATCACCGGAAAAATATCTGTTTTTTATTGTGATTGTTTGTTTCATTTCGTGAAATATTCACTTTTTTATTTTGTCTGTTATCGACTATTTTACAAATGAAAGTACAAATTATTCATCAGACATAAAACAAAGATATTTCATAATATTATCTTATATAGTATATAACGTATCCAGTTCACTTGCAAGTATTTTCATAAAGATTAAGCATTTTTTACAATCCTTTGTTTAATCCCCCTCAAAACTTCTCTCTAGCGACAATTTATTAACAATTCCATGGATGGGAAACTAAGAAAAAGAATATAAAAAAGCAGCAAATCTAAAAAGATTTGCTATCTATATAGGTCTTTATTGTGCATGGTGATTATCTCATTTTTGTATATAACATTTATGATTTTATCCTTACTTTTCTATAAAATACTTTATTTTTATCAATTATGATGGTACAATATTTTAAGCTAGATAATGCTACTACATATAATCAACAATCCATTAAAAAGTCAATCATTACTCGCCAAGCATTGATAGACCATTTCCATCATATCAAATTTATCAACCCATATATCCAAATTGATAAGAACAATAAAGCATTTAAAATTGATATAGACATCTTTACTTATAACAATCTTTCCAGCTTTCCATTGTTGGAAGATGTGCAAAGTATCACAAAAGGTCTTTGTAATTCAATAAAACTCCATTATTTCAACCTATCAGGACAAAATCAAGAAATTTTCAATCAATAACACCCTTTTATAATAGAACATTTTCTCACTCCCCTTTCAGAGCAGTGTTGTGGAAGGTCAGTCCATAGAGTCATTTATCAAAATATATAAAAAGCGGAGTTACCTTTACAGATAGCTCCTAAATAAATCGGAATTTGTGAGGATATAACTATGATTAAACTAGAGAAAATAAACGGAAAAAACATATGGGATATTTTAAAACTACATGTGTCTGAAAAACAAAAACACTTTGTGGCAAGCAATGATATCAGTATTATTGAAGCCTATACCGCCATAACGGGAAATGGGCATGCTTTCCCTTTTGGAATATATGAGGATGATACGCCGATTGGCTTTTTGATGGTTGGTTTTGATACAGACGATTACTGGGATGATGCTCCAGTAATAGCGAAAGGCAATTATAATCTCTGGCGACTGATGATAGATAAAAATTTTCAAAATAAAGGATATGGGAAAGAAGCGGTCAAGCTCGCACTAAAATTCATAAAAACATTTCCATGTGGCGAAGCAGAATACTGCTGGTTGTCATATGAACCTGAAAACAAAACTGCCAGCCAGTTATATCATTCATTTGGATTTATTGAAACCGGAGAAATGGACGGAGAAGAATTGATTGCAGTTTTGAAACTATAAAGACAAATTTCAATTTATCGCCCTGTTCCCATCATAAAATATGCTTTTGTACAATCTCATTTTGCAAAATCTCCAAAATGCCTAAAGAACGTTTATTGTTATTCAAATTCACAACTTTTATCATTTACCATCAAGATATATTTCAGTTTTGCTTTCTAGATTAAATGCCGTCAGGTATGAAACCTGACGGCATTTGATATGATTTAGTAAATCACTGCTTGACCCAGTTTACATTAGGATAGTTTGCTACCCATTCGTCAAAACCAGAACCACAATAGTAAATTGTCTCTGGCTCGCCTAAAGTTACCGCCTCACCTAAAGATGTGGGTGGAATCTCAGGTACATCTCCTAAAAATGTTAATGATTTAAGCGTAGTGTCCCAAAAAGCTCCTTCACCAATATAAGTTAGTGAATCTGGCAGTTTTATATTTGGTAATCTGTTACAACGCTCCAACAGATGTGACACCTTCTTGAATGATGACCCAGCCTATTTTATCTTGATAATCAACCCAAGGCATATTCGTTTCATCATAAGAATAGTAAAAGTTCGTCATTTCTCCAGTATCTTTGATCACAAGCACACCATCTTGATAATACCATGTGAGGTCTGCCCCGCAAACTCCCTTGGCTTCTGCCGTTTCTGCAGTGATGGTTTTTAGAAAATCATCTGTTACATTATTTTTAGAATTAGAAGAATCTTTTGATGGGGTATTGTCTGGAATGGTAATACTTGACTTATCACCTGAATCACTTTTAGATGGTGTGTTGCTGGATGGTGTTCCACAAGCCGATAAGGCTAACATCAACGACAATACCAATGCGAATAATCCCTGCTTTTTCATGTTTGTCTCTCATTTATGTTTTGATTCTGATGTTTAACTCAAATATACCTTCTTTTGATATCAAAGTCAAGAATAAATCTTATCTTTCGCTTACTGAAGTATTTTATAGAAAAACCTACAATTACAATGGCAAAAAAATATCTCTGGTGACCAAACTTGTGGGGATTGGGCTTAAAAAGGAATTTTTTTACTCCCTTTTCAAATTGGTGTTTCTCAATGCCATTTCACAAAACAATTCGTCAAACTATCCAAATCGGGCAGTTACCCCATTTAGGTAACTGCCCAATAAACTAGAATTTATCGTTTTCTACCAATATAGCGACAGACTTTTTTCTTATATTGCAGATACTCATTTCCAAATTCAGAAAGCAGAAAATCCTCCTCCACATTGACAATCTGCAAATGATACATGATAATGGCAAAAACGGTTAGAATATACAAAATCCAGTTAAAAAACATCAATAATGTACCAATATACAAAAGGTCAAATCC
>ERZ778516.2522-NODE-2522-length-12117-cov-13.829547_pt1 | contig 12117 bp, 10 predicted proteins | sample MGYA00510342_ERZ778516 | MGnify/ENA primary metagenome ERZ778516 (study PRJEB29527, sample SAMN07138961) | mouse gut metagenome | material: feces | host: mouse | place: China:Nanjing | collected 2016-01-25 ...
AGATTATGATGAGAATCTTGATATTCTTAAGCCATAGTGTTGGTTTTTGAGCTGGTGTATCCAATAATCATAATACTTGTTTTATCAATGCTTTATTGCTTAAATTTTATTAATCTTATCATTCAAAAAACACAAATTTTTGTAGTCTCCCATCAGTGAATCCACAAACTAATTGCGCGCAAAATACACAAAATAAGAATAAAATCTCAAATTTTATGCTAAATATTCTAGCTTATAATTTCAACATTCCAAGGAATACAAAATGAATACAGTTAATAAAAAATATATGGGGGGGGGGGATAATCTCTATTATCATACATTAAATATATCTCCTCATTTTGTTCTCACTACAAAAAACTTCCCACAAGACGTGGCGTTATAATGGTTAGGTCAAACTTGCAATCTAAATTGTTATTTTTGCTACTTTGCCGAACGAATTGCCAATAAAAACCATCCAGAACATCCATTTTTCACATTAGATAAAGCCAAAGAAATTTGTAGAATCTTTGTCGAAGAATATGGACTAAATAGTATTGATATTCAGGGTGGTGAACCAACTATCTATCCACAAATTTTTGATCTTATCAAATATTGTAATAGCATTGGGCTTAAACCAACTCTCATCACGAATCTTATTTCTTTAGCAAACTTTAAACACGCACAAAAATTTAAAGAAGCTGGAATTTATGACTTTTTAGTATCCCTACACGGTATAGGTGAAAATTATGACAAAGTCGTAGGCAAAAAAGATGCGTTTGACAAACAAATACAAGCACTAGAAAACCTTCAATAACTTGAAATCCCTATTCGTGTAAATGCTGTGCTTTCTAATAAAATTATTAATGACCTAGAGTCAATTACGAATCTTGCTCTACATTACAAAGCAAGAGCTATAAATTTCCTTGCTTACAACAACACTGGAGACCAAAAAATCCTAAGAGATACCCATAAAATTCCATATTATGACATCATAGGGCAAAAACTCGAACCTTGTATCACTATTAGAATCCCATAATATTGAAGTAAATATTCGTTTTTTGCCTTTTTGTGTAATAAGTGAGAAATATAGAAAAAATATCCAAAATAGCCTGCAAATGATATATGATAATCACGAGTGGGAGCCTAGCTCTCGCCTATGGATTGATAGACCTGCTCAAAGACAAGCAAAAGCACTAATTGAAAAACGAAAAGGTGTATATTATCTTTTTTCGCGCATTAAATTTTCACGTTTTTTATCGTGCGACAACTCTTAAGGCAAAAATTTGGTAGCTTAAATCACTCATAAAACCTTTCTTGAATGTATTTTATAAAATACCCAAATATTATGATTCACTGCCCTACCAAAAGCCTATTTTAAACAAAATTCGCTTCTATACTCCAAATATCCCTAAAATATATCGCAATACAGGAAGCATAAGCAAAATAGAAGCATTTTATATAGAACAAAAAGAAATTATGGCAAAAATATCACAACATAAAATTCATCATCAAAAATGCACCGACTGCTCTATTAAAAATATTTGTGATGGATTTTACAGAGACTTTATTGACGAATTTGGAAGTAGTGCGATTAAACCTATCCATATATTCACACCTCAAGGCAATAAGGAACAAATTAGCGATCCTCGATTTTATACGCAATATCAATACAAAGTCATTGAAAGAGAAGAGTTTGAATGGTTTTTTAATGCTGACAAATTAACAAATATCCAACAACAGCAACAAGAAAAGGAAACATTATGACTACTACTTGTATGCCTCAAATTGCAGTCATTGTGAGTTGCTATAATTACGAAGCCTTTATTACAGAATGTCTGCAGTCTATACTTAACCAAAACTATCCATATTGCCATATCATACTCGTAGATGATGGAAGTGAAGATAATTCTGTGCAGACAATACAAAATTTCTGTCAATCACAGCAAACAAAAAATATTACGTTAATCACCCAAAGCAATAAGGGGCAGCTAGGAAGCTTTATGCAAGATTGCAAGCGCTAAGGGATGAGGAAATTGTCTTTTTTATGGATGCAGATGACATAATGAATCCAGACTATACCTTACAATGCATAAGGACATATACATCTAATCCAAGTGTAGAAATGATATTTTGTGATATTAAAACACTATGCAATAGCACCGACCCAATCAAACGGGAAAGCCCTCACCCATATGGCAATTTAGGCTTTGGAATATTTCGAACATTTTATTTAAAAGAATATCTCGGGCATTCTACTTCTTGTATCAGTATTCGTCAAGACACCCTTGCCAAAATCCTCCCGCTTAATTTAGAAAACATAATGGAAAATTAGAGCTGATGATTGCATTATTTATGGCGCAGCTTTAGTGGGAGCAAATATATATCATCTTAATTTTTGTGGTATTAAATATCGCATACATGGCTTAAACAATCATTATGGCAAAAAATTCGATTTAAGATATTTTTTTCAAAGGGAATGTCATATTGAACAGCTTTTTAATATTATCCTTACAAAAAACCATATTATACTTTCAAGCACAATGCTTTACTTAGAATTTCTTTCAAATGGTAACCGTTTAAAATATGCAAAAATTACACTTTTGACACATTTTGTATGGATTAAAAAAATATTACTACTGATTAAAATATTATTTAAACCTTAAAACTATTGTCTTTCAAAATATTAATTCTATGCAAACTGATTCTTATATCACCACAATAGACATAATACAACACAACTTCTCTTTTTTAGAAATTATTGTGAGATAAATTTTCAATACACTAAAATTTTACATTTTACAATATAAAAAGGGATACATAAAATTAGGAGAGGACATAATTTATAACCTTAATCAATAACTGATAAAAAGTTATTGATTAAATATAATATTATCAAAATAGCCCATATATCTACCCTAAAAGCCCAATTAAAATAGTTACAACTTACTCTACCACCTATCAATACATATTAAAAAATAAAGTTATAGATTACTTTTAGTAACTTTTGTTTAAAAATACTTTACTTTTATAGTAAATCCATCATACTTTAATTAAATAGATTCTTAAAATTAGTATAGAATTGCTAGTTATAACAACATCTCAATTAAGGAAAGGGTATGCTATGAAAACACAAGATGCACACGAAGAATTGTTTAAAAAAGCCTCTCAAAGGCTTGATGAACTCGCAAAACTTCCCGCTCATAATGCAAGCAAAGATCTCATCAAAGAATTAGAATCTAAAGGATTTTCTCGCCGTGATTTTATGAAATGGTCTGGTATGATGACGGCTACACTTGCTCTGCCTGCGACTTTTGCACCCCTTACTGCAAAAGCTGCTGAACTCGCTAATCGCCTCCCTGTGGTATGGCTACATATGGCAGAATGCACAGGTTGCAGTGAAAGCCTATTGCGAAGCGATGCGCCAAGTATAGATTCTCTCATATTTGACTATATTAGCCTCGAATATCACGAAACGGTTATGGCAGCTTCAGGGTGGCAAGCAGAAGCAAACCTAGAAAATGCTATCCACAAATATGCTGGTGAATATATCCTTATGGTGGAGGGTGGTATCCCTAAAGGTAGCAGCGAGTTTTACCTCACTATTGGCGCACACGGACGCACTGGTGCAGAAGAAGCGCGAGTTGCAGCAAAACACGCAAAAGCAATATTTGCCATTGGCACTTGCTCTAGCTTTGGAGGAGTGCAAGCAGCTTATCCAAACCCCACAAACGCTATGCCTCTAAGCGAAATCACAAGTCGCCAAGTGATTAACGTTCCCGGCTGTCCACCAAGCGAAAAAAATATCGTAGGTAATGTGCTACACTTTATCCTCTTTGGTGCACTCCCTACACTTGATGCTTACAACCGCCCAACTTGGGCGTATGGATTAAGAATCCACGATTTATGCGAACGTAGAGGACGATTTGACGCAGGGCAATTTGTAGAATCTTTTGGCGATGAAAACGCACAAAAAGGCTACTGCCTCTACAAAGTTGGTTGCAAAGGACCTTACACATTTAATAACTGCTCTAAATTAAGATTCAATCAACATACAAGTTGGCCTATCGGTGCAGGACACGGCTGTATAGGCTGCAGTGAGCCGAAGTTTTGGGATACGATGAATCCATTTGAAGAGCCTATCGGCAATCGCCTCTATCAAACCAACTTCAATGGTATGGGTGCAGATAAAACAGCAGATACCATCGGCGCGGTAATACTTGGAGCAGCAGCCATAGGTATCGCTGCACACGCTATTATTAGCTCAACTCAAAATGCAAAGTAAGGAGTAAAAGATGACAAAACGTATAATAGTAGATCCAATTACAAGAATTGAGGGGCATTTGCGTATCGAAGTGATTGTGGATGAAAATAATGTCATTACTGATGCATTTTCCACTTCAACACTTTGGCGAGGGCTAGAAACAATCGTTAGAAATCGTGACCCACGTGATGCAGGGTTTCTTATGCAGAGAATTTGCGGTGTATGCACGTTTTCTCATTATAAGGCGGGTATTACAGCTGTGGAAAATGCATTAGGGATTAAACCTCCACTTAATGCTATTCTCACGCGCACATTGATGAACATCTCACTTTTTCTACACGACCACGCTGTGCATTTTTATACATTGCACGGGCTTGATTGGTGCGATATTACTTCGGCACTGAGTGCTGATTGTGCTAAGGCATCAAAACTTGCTTTTAAATACACTCCTAATCCTATCTATACAGGCGAAGATGAGCTTAAAGCAGTTCAGGAACGTGTAAGCGCTTTTGTAAAACAAGGAGCATTAGGACCATTTGCAAATGCATATTGGGGACACAAAACCTATCACTTTAGCCCAGAACAAAATCTTATCGTGCTTTCACATTATCTTAAACTCCTTGAAGTGCAGCGCATTATTGCACAAATGATGGCTATTTTTGGTGCGAAAAATCCTCACCCGCAAAGCCTTACAGTAGGTGGAGTTACATCTGTTATGGATATTTTAGATCCTTCTCGTTTGGGTGAATGGCTTACAAAATATAAAGAAGTAGGTGAGTTTGTTAATCGCGCTTATTGGGCAGATATCATTATGGCCGCCGAAGCTTACAAAACAGAAGATTCTGTTCTAAAGGGCTGCGGGGTAAAAAACTTTATTAGTTTCCAAGAAATGCAAGTGGGTGCAGATGAATTCTTATTTAGCAGTGGAATTGTCAAAAATGGTGATTTAAGTAAAGTCTATCCTATTGATGAGAGCAAAATTACAGAAGAAGCCACACACTCGTGGTATGCAGACAATGAGCCGCTCCACCCTTATGATGGTAAAACAAATCCTCAATATACAGGGTTTAAGGACGCTCAAACCATTGGACCAGATGGTAAGCTAGTAGATACAAAAATCATTGATGAAAATGGAAAATATTCTTGGATTAAATCACCACGATATGATGGTGAGCCTATGGAGGTAGGACCGCTTGCTGCTGTTGTTGTAGGATATGCAAGCAAAAATCCTATTATTGTCAAGGTTGTAGATGAGTTTTTGGAAGCCACAGGATTGCCTACTGCTGCCCTCTTTAGCACACTCGGCAGAACAGCTGCTCGTGCAATTGAATGCAAAATTGTAGCAGATAATGGTATTAAGGCCTTTAACGCTCTTGTAGCAAATCTTGCTTCAGGTGATAAAAATACTTGCGCACCTTATGCAATAGATAAATCCAAAGAATACAAAGGACGCTATATTGGGAATGTGCCTCGAGGTATGTTAAGCCATTGGGTACGTATCAAAAATGGTGTAGTGGAAAACTATCAAGCTGTTGTACCATCTACTTGGAATGCAGGACCTCGCGATGCTAAGGGACAAAAAGGACCTTATGAAATGAGTCTTATTGGAACAAAAGTTAAGGACATTACACAACCCTTAGAAATTATCCGCCATATCCACTCATTTGACCCTTGTATTGCGTGTTCAGTGCATGTGATGGATACAAAAGGCAATGAATTAAATGAATATAAAGTAGAGCCATCATTTGCAAGACTTCACTAAAGGAGACAATATGAGCAAAGTAGAAATGTTTAAAAAAGAACTTCATATGCACGAGGAGTTTTCCGGACTTACTCGTTTGTTCCATTGGTTAAGGGCATTGTGTATTTTTACACTTATTGCCACAGGATTCTATATTGCCTATCCTTTTCTTACATCTCAGCCCGAAATTACACAAGCTACTTTGGAGGGGACTTTACAGGGAGAGGTAGTTATCAAGCAACCTATGGGCGTAGTAGGCACATCTTACTTGCAGGCTTATATCCGGAGTGTGCATTTGATTATGGGCTTTGTGCTGATTGCCATCTCGTGTTTTAGGCTCTATCTCTTTTTATTTGATAAAAAATCCCTGCCCGAGCGCATTTCCTTTGCTCAAGTCAAAGATAGAAAAATATGGTTAGCGCAAATCAAAGCCTATCTTTTTATAGGTAATCACCCTCATATTAATGGCGCATACAATCCTTTGCAGTTTGTTACATATTTTTGTCTTGGTGTGCTTGTATTACTTATTTCACTCACAGGTGTAGTGCTATATTATAACGTCTATAATGATGGACTTGGAGCAATCTTAGCATTTTGCTTTAAATGGGTGGAAGTGCTTTTTGGTGGCTTATCCAATGTCCGTAATTTTCACCATATTTTAACTTGGGCATTTGTCATTTTTATCCCCGTGCATATTTATTTAGCCGTGTGGAATGCAGTGAAATATCCTAATGGTGGAGTAGATTCTATCATAAGTGGTATGCGCTACACTGATGATGTAAAAATCTAAAATGAAAATTTTAGTGCTTGGCGTTGGCAATATCCTCTTTGGCGATGAGGGTATTGGAGTGCATTTAAGCAATTTTTTGAAACTCAACTATCGTTTTAGTGGCGAAAACAAAGTAGATTTTGTCGATGGTGGGACATTAGCTACTATGCTTATTCCTTTGATCACTTCTTATGATAAGGTGCTTATCCTTGATTGCGTGAGTGTTAATAATGCTGCTATTGGCGAGGTGTATTACTTTGACTTTGATAATGTCCCTAACGTCATCACTTGGGCAGGAAGCGCCCACGAAGTAGAAATGCTCCAAACCTTGCGTCTCACAGCCATTAGTGGAGATTTGCCTCCTGTAAAAATTATAGGTATTATCCCTGAAGTTATAGGTGAAGATACTGCTTTTACCCTCTCTCCTGCGGTAAAAGAGGGGGCAAAAGTGATGGAAAAACTTGCCCTAGAATTTTTAGAACAAAATGGAATCTATGCGCAAAAAGTCGATAATAGAGATTTACAAGAAGTGGCAAACGGCTCTTTTAGAGGCTATGAATGATTTATGACTTTAGCTTCTTTAACACAAGTAGAGATGAAAAATTTTTCCTCTATATCCTTGCTAGAACAGCTAAAAGCCTACATTTAGACGCATTTTTCTATACACACGCAGAGCATACGCATTGCCTCTTGCCCGATATATCCGCTTTAAGCGAATCTTACAAAACATATATTTCCACAGATGGCAACCCCTTAGAATCGTATAGAAACAACGACATCAATTATGCGCAAAATATCCTACAGTTTGCCAATGATATGGCGCACAATATGCCCCTTTCGCTTTATTTTTATTTCCTGCAACTTACCCCCATTAATCCACCAAAAGACTTCTATGAGGCACTTAATATCCCATCATCTCCAATATCTCTAAGCGATATTTGCACCCACGCCCTTCCACTAGGCAGCCCTCAAATCACAAGTGACACAATCTTACACAATACAGAATCTATTCTCGCACATTTTGATACACCAAAGACTTATTACTACACACCTTTAGCATTTCAGCATATTCTTAATCCCTCTAGTGGCACCTTTGGGCTTTTAAACCCGCCAAATACCCCAGCACACAAGCCTTTTACAGAACCAAGCAAAGATTATTTCACACAAAGCGTTCAATCGCTCAAATCTGGAGAAAGCATTACATTTTCTACATCACGTGGGACACAGCTTCTCTCCCTTGTTCCCACATCTAGCACACACACGACCATTGCATGCGATATTGCCTCACTCAAAACCTACTTTCGCGCCCATCAAACACATATTGATATCCTTGCAAGTTTTGAAAAGCCCTTAACGCATCTTGTGCCAAAGGAGGTTTTTCAATCCCAATTTCCCATTAATAAATGCGGCTTAGTGCAGGTTGGACTGCCCTATGATATGCCCTTGGCGTTACTTGGGGCATTGCTTTTGCAAGAAGAGATTTCCTACTTCTTCCTCTCGCACACTACAGAATCTACACCTTTTGACTTTCAGCACTCCCCTAGCCCAAAGGAGCAGATTCTAAGCATTGCTCAAAATGGCATATTTATCGATACACACATTACACAAGGCAACACCCTGCAATCCCTTATAGACGCACATTTAAACCCTAAAGACAATCAAAGACATCTAGTAATTTATCTTAGCACACGCAACCCAAGTGCATTTCTTATTGTCGAGCAAACAGCTAGAATCCTCCTTGATATTGCCTTTGAGAATAATCCTCGCCTAATCCTTGAAAACATTGCACGTTCCTATGAAAGCGGCGATGAGCTACTCAAAAACTTTAGTAGACTTTTTCCCAATCTTGCCTCTAATGCTTTCACTCTACCCTCCACGTTTATGCCCTCAAGCAACCTTATAGATATTTTTGATAGTGCAGCCACCATACTCGGCTTTCACGCACAAGAGAGCAATGATAAAAATGCTATTTTCTATCGTGCATATCGATTCGTGCGTGAGAGGGGACCCCGCATTGATTATAAACTTTTACGCAAGGATAATGAGATTTCTTTAGATTATCATCGCATTATCCGCTCCTGTCTTAGCTTCAAATGCGCGGGTATGGAGGATGAAATACTCTGCTTTGGGCTATTAGATTCTCTAAGTGAGTTTGTCGCTACGCTCGTGCGCGATACTTTAACCAATCTTGCCATTGACAAAGTTCTTTTGCTTGGCGATATGCTAAGTCATCATATATTCCTTGATAGAATCTTAGAGTATCTGCCTAAAAATATTCAACTCCTTTTACCAAAAGATGGTTTGATAGATTACTGAAAATGGCTATAATCCCACGCATTTTAATCAAAGGAGAGATATGAAAGCTATCATATATACCCTAATATTCACCTTTGCAGCCCTTATGTTAGGTGCTTGCAGTAGTGATAAAGATGTCCTTAGCACGAATGAATGTCCGCAAAATGCACTTTGCCTCTATAAAAATGTATCCTTCACACACAATATTATGCCTAATGCCTATAAGGCGAGTATCCGCATTACTGAAAGCGATACCTTACGAAAAGGTGGCGAGATAGAATCTAACACAAAAAAAGACATTGCTAATACGCTTAATGATATTCTTAATTTGAGTAAAGAGCGGGGATTCTGTGAGGGGGGCAATCACGATTTACGCCCTAATATCCAATACAAAGATGGTGCGGCAAGGGATACAGTGGGCTATACACTAAGCTTCAACCTTGAATGCGATGTCCCAAGTGAAAAAAAGAAAGAATATGATACATTCATCGCTAATATTGATAAAAAAATCAATCAAAACAAGTATCTTAGCTTCCTTGCACCCAATGTCAATGTCATTGCCACACCTCAAGCGTGGCAGGACACGCAGGATAAAGCCTTTGGCGGTGCGTTAGAACTCGCCAAACACAAAGAAAAGGATTATTCTAAGATTCTAAATAAGCATTGCATTCTCGCAAGTGCTGACGCTATGGGTAATAATACCCTGCAGCCTGAAGTAATGAGAATGACTAAAACAAGTAATGTCTCTGCTTATGCTGATGTGAACTGGGAGCTGCCTATGCCTAAAGAGCAAGAAATCACAGCTAAAATCCAAGTTAAATACATTTGTAAATAAAAGGAATGATATGAAAAGCACACTTGATACGCTCCTCATACACGGAGGAATGACGACAGACCCGCACACAGGTGCGGTAAATCGCCCCATATACCAAACATCTACCTACGCGCAAAAAGCCTTAGGGGAGCATTCAGGCTATGAATACTCCCGCACGAAGAATCCCACACGTGATGGTATTGAAAGCCTTATCGCAGAATGTGAGAGCGGGAAATATGGCTTTGCCTTTGCTTCAGGTATGGCAGCTATTGGGTGTGTCCTCTCTCTCTTTAAAAGCGGAGATTCTATCATTATCTCCCAAAATGTATATGGCGGGACATTTAGAATCTTAGATAAAGTCTTTTCTCATTTTAATATCAGCTATAAGATTATCGACACAAGGGATTTGAGTGCCATTGAAGCAGCCATAACACCTGAAGTTAAAGCGGTGTTTATAGAAAGCCCAGCCAATCCGCTTTTAAGCATCACTCCACTAAAGCAAGTGGCTACATTGTGTAAGAACAAGGGCATTTTAAGCGTTGTAGATAATACCTTTATGACGCCCTATCTGCAAAACCCCTTAGCGCTTGGTATAGACATCGTGCTGCATTCCGCGACAAAATATCTAGGCGGACATAGCGATGTGATAGCTGGACTTGTCGTAGTCAATGATGAGGAACTCGCCCAAAGAATAGGATTCTTACAAAATAGCATTGGCGGGGTATTAGCCCCTTTTGATAGCTTTTTGCTCATACGCGGTATGAAAACATTAGGTTTGCGTATGCAACGGCATTGTGAGAATGCCCTATTCCTCGCCCAATCTCTAAGTAAACATAAAGCCATAAAAAAAGTATATTATCCGGGTTTGCCTAGTGATGAAGGCTATGCAATCCACTCTAAACAAGCACGTGGCGGTGGTGGAATGCTAAGCTTTGAACTAAAGGATGAATATGATTACAAAACATTCTTTAAATCCACTGCTATTATTGTCCTTGCTGAAAGTCTTGGCGGCGTAGAATCGCTCCTTTGCCACCCTGCCTCAATGACACACGCCTCCATTCCCAAAGATATACGTGAAAATATAGGGATAAGCGAGCAGCTTATCCGTCTATCGGTAGGGATTGAATACGCACAGGACTTATTAGAGGATTTAAATCAAGCCATTGAGAGATCAAAGATAAAATAATGTTTATTGCTTCAACTCTTGAACTCATCGGCAATACACCACTTTTAGAACTCACCCGCATAGCAATTCCAAACAACAATCGCATTTTTGCTAAATTAGAATCTCGCAATCCGGCAGGGGGCGTTAAAGACCGCGTAGCTTTGCATATTTTCACACAGCTTTATGATAAGGGCAAACTCACCAAAGATTCTGTGGTCATTGAAGCCACAGCAGGCAATACCGGACTTGGAATCGCACTTGTCGCACAGCAATTTCAATGCAGGGCAATACTTGTCGTGCCGGAGAAATTCTCCATTGAAAAGCAAATTTTAAGTCGTGCTCTTGGGGCAGAAGTGATTAGCACCCCCAAAGAGCTAGGTATGCAAGGCGCGATAGAGAAGGCAAAAGAGCTTTTAGACACGATGCCACACGCCTTTAGTCTTAATCAATTTGAAAATCCACAAAACCCCAAAGCACATTATCTCACCACAGCAACAGAAATTTATGCTGATATGCAAGGGCTTAAACGCCCAAATACACCGCTTTTTGATTATTTTGTATGCGGCGCGGGAAGTGGTGGGAGCTTCAGCGGCTGTATGCGCTATTTTAAAGAGCAAGATTCTTGCATACAAGGAGTGCTATGCGACCCGATAGGTTCGATTATTGGTGGAGGAGTGGAGAGCTGCGCGAATATTGAGGGTATTGGCAATAATGTCATTCCCAAGACTATGGACACTTCTTTAATGGATAAAGTCAAAAAAGTGAGTGATGAGGAAGCCTTTGAAGGTGTAAGAATCTTAGCCAAACAAGAGGGAATCTTAGCTGGAATCTCATCTGGAGCTTGTCTTAATGCTTCGCTTCAACTCGCGCAAGAAGTGCAAAATAGCTTTATCGTAACGCTTTTTGCTGATGATTTAAGCCGCTATTTTAGTAAAAACTTGATACATTAAGTATCAAAATGTTTTTTATTAGCATCTTGTAAAATATCTCCTGCAATTTGCTCAATACCTATGCTTACCTCTTGTGTTTTACGTAAGGTTTCTACATTCTCTTGTGTTACAGATTCTAAATGAGAGATAGCTTCATTGATTTG
>ERZ778516.2523-NODE-2523-length-12113-cov-5.664704_pt1 | contig 12113 bp, 12 predicted proteins | sample MGYA00510342_ERZ778516 | MGnify/ENA primary metagenome ERZ778516 (study PRJEB29527, sample SAMN07138961) | mouse gut metagenome | material: feces | host: mouse | place: China:Nanjing | collected 2016-01-25 ...
ATAAATTTTAAAAAACGATACCAAAAAGGACAAGTTATCTGAAATCTGAAATAAAACAGTTGTAATCGTGATATCAAAAACACTTGTGATTCTTCACAATAGCATATCTTCCATTTTTACAAATTATAAAATAGAAAGGGATTTATAAATGATAAACTTCACTGAATATTTAGAAAAATACGCCGCACTTGTCATTGAGATGGGTGTCAATATCCAACCAGAACAAGAATTGGTTATCCGCGCTCCCATTGAATGCGCTGAATTTACCAGAATATTAACCGAAAAAGCCTATCAAAAAGGAGCAAAAGAAGTCATTGTCCTTTGGAAAGATGAACAACTTTCTAAAATCAAATACACTTATTCCCCTTTGGAGGTATTTGAAACCGTTCCTCGCTGGCAGGCAAACTTTTTTAACGACTACTCTGAACGCGGAGCTGCTTTTTTAAGCATCTATGCAGAAGATCCCGAACTGATGGCAGATGTGGATCCGCAAAAAATCATTGCAGGAATCAAGGCATCTCGCACTGCTTGTCAACCTTATTATGATCGTTTAGACAACGGAGAAAACGTTTGGAATATCGTTTCTGTTCCAACTCTGGCATGGGCTAAAAAAGTGTTTCCAGATTGTTCTGACGAACAGGCAATTGACAAACTTTGGAAAGCCATTTTTAAAGCTGTCCGTGTAGATACACCTGACCCAATTGCCGCTTGGAAACAACATGATCAGAGCTTTCGTTCAAAAGTCGCTTGGCTCAATCAACAGCAGTTTCAAAAATTGCGCTATACCAACTCTTTGGGTACCAATCTCACACTGGGATTGCCCCAAAATCATATCTGGCAGGGTGGTGGAGAAACTTCCAACAAAGGTGTTTTCTTTTTCCCAAACATGCCAACCGAAGAAATCTTTTCTATGCCTCACAAAGACCATGTAGATGGCGTTGTTGTGAGTTCTATGCCACTCAACCACAATGGCAATCTCATTGATGGATTTTCCTTCACCTTTGAACGCGGTAAAATTGTTGATTTTACTGCAAAACGGGGCTATGATGTTTTAAAACACATTCTAGAAACCGATGAAGGTTCCCGCTATTTAGGCGAAGTGGCATTGGTACCAAATCACTCTCCTATTTCAAATATGGGTATTTTGTTCTATAATACGCTATTTGATGAAAATGCTTCTTGTCATCTGGCTCTTGGTGCCGCATATCCCTCCTGTATTCAAGATGGTACTACCATGTCAAAAGAACAACAGGCACAAAAGGGCGTCAACGATTCTGCCAACCATATTGATTTTATGGTCGGTACGGAGGATTTGAATATTGTTGGTATCAAGGCAGATGGTACTGAAATTTCTATTTTTGAACATGGCAATTGGTCATCTGCGGTTCAATAATACGATTTTAAATCCATTTTTTCTTCTGATAAATATTTTTAACGCAATGAGCAGATATTCTAGATGATTCATCACTTAGAATACCTGCTCATTATCTTTCTGTACAGCTTGTTATAAATTCATTTTTACCATCTTTATCCATCTCTATTTCACAGCAATAAAAAACAATCTGCGAAAACCCAATACAACTTTCCCATTATCCATAACTGGATAAACATGTTTTGTCTTTCTTACAATTTCTCTTTCAAATGCCATACCGTCTTGTCGATTTAACTTTGCCAAATATGGGCGCAGTTTTGTGCCCTTTACCCATTCTACAAGTGCTTGATGATTGGGCAGACTGTGATAGTATTTTGTTTCCCAAATTTCAAAGGAAGAAGAACACTTTGATAAAATATTAAAATATTCATTTGAAGTAAGCACTTGGTTGACTTGAAAGACAGTATCTTGAAATCCCCATTGTGGTTGTTTTATCGTTTCTGTAATAATACGATAAAGAGGCTCTTTGGCGTTCATTGGAACCTGAACAGCCAACACTCCATTTTCATTTAATTTTCCCATCAAGGTGAGAATTAATTCTTGATGATTTGGCACCCATTGCAAACAAGCATTAGAAAATAGCAAATCATATGTACCTGATAAATCTTCTACTCTACAAAGGTGAAAATTTAAATTAGGGTATTCGCTTTTTGCTTGTTCAATCATATTACAAGAACCATCAATTCCAACAATATTGGCATTTGGAAAGGTCTGGCGCAACACATTGGTACTATTTCCAGGACCACACCCAATATCTATGATTGTTTTCGGCTGATATTTTTCTACACGTCTTGCAAGGTCAACTGCTGGCTGTGTTCGCTGATTTTCAAACAACAGATATTGACTTGAATTCCATTCCATGATTTTTCACGCTCCTTTATATGATTATAACAAACCAGCTTATCAAAGTCTATTTCGGAACTATTATTTACCCTGTTCAGGATCATCAAAGGCATCTTTTAATATCTCCAGCGCTTTTTTCTCAATACGGCTTACATAGGATCTAGAAATGTCCAATTTCTTGGCAATTTCTCTTTGTGTCAGTGGTCTTGTTCCATAAAGACCATAACGCATTTGAATAATCTGTGATTCTCTTGCATTTAATTTTGTTTTTACAAATTGATATAACTTTTCACTTTTTAATTTTAAATCAATATCATCTACCATATTGCTGTCATCTGCTACCACGTCCATTAAAGTCAAGGCATTCCCGTTCTTATCAGATTCAATTGGTTCATGAATACTTACATCAGATGCACTTTTTTTGAGATTGCGAAAATGCATTAAAATTTCATTTGCTATCCTCCCCCCAATGCGTTTTTGAAGCACTGAGGGAATTAGTTTTTCCCAGGCGGTCATCCTCCAAATCGTCATCGTCATAATCTATATCAGAGAAGTCTACCAATTCCTCTGCTTCGTCATCATCTTCGGTATCACCGGAGAGTGCGGCAGCAATTTCCGGATACTCGATTTCATCATCTTTGACACCAAACAGAATGACATGAGCGTTGACACCATCCCATACCACCTTACGCACAATGGTACGAATGGCAGCACGTTTCTGTTCAACTGTCATTTCATCAATGCCATCCTTGAAGATGGTCAGCAACTGACGAAGCAAATCAAATTCAATGTCGCTGAGAGCGTGCTGTGAAGTCAGTCCCTCCAGTTCCTGAATACGCTGTTCAAGGGACTGGTATTCTCCATTCAACTGCTCAATTCGTTTGGTTACATGAGCCTTGGCAGGGCTGTCACCCATATCTACGAGGGAGTCTACCAGAGAGTTGATTTTTTTCTCTGTATCTGCCTTTTCTTTTCGCATATCATCCAGTCGCTGTTCATAGTCCATGCGATTTCCGGTATAAAATCTGCGGCTTTGTTCAAGCTGAGCAATAAAAGTATCCTTGTCCTCTGCAAGCATTTTAATCTGCTCGATCACAGCCATATCTAACGTGTTGCCATTTGCATTTTTACTGTTGCATACAGAACGCTGACTGCGTTCTTTCATTTTGCAAACATAGGTGTAAATTACCTTATCGTCCGCAGTTTTGCGCTTGCTCATTTTCGGATACATACGCTCACCGCAGCTACAGAATAATAAACCCGTCAAAAGTGCTTCGTTGCTGCGTGGCTTTCTGAAGGATTTTGATTTATTGCGTTCCAAAGACTCTTGAATCTGTACCCACACTTTACCTGGAACCAAACCCGGATGCTTGCCGACAGATACAATCCATTCGCTTGCAGGTAGATACTTTGTGGCTCTGCCTTTTTCTTGATCGGTACGATTGTAAGCCATAATACCATGCTGGTTATCGAAAGCATCTTTTTCCGAGAACAAGTCTGTGTCGTTCTGAATGAAGTAATTATAGGCATCTTCATCCGCAATCATATAAACCGGATTCTGCAAAATAGCTTTGATGGAAAAACGGGTAAAATAGTTGTTGTTCTTTGTCTTGATACCCTGTTTGATCAAGGCAGCTTCGGTCAATGTCAGAGAATCTGTTTCTATATATAAGTCATAAATCATTCTGACAATATCAGCTTCTTCAGGAATCAGCTTCAGCTTGCAGGCTTTCTTGGATTTACCATCAATGGTAATACTCTTAACCGCTTCAGAAGCATATCCAGTAGGTGTTGTACCCCCAAGCCAGCGTCCGGTCTTTGCCAGTTCATGCATATTATCACGGATACGCTCTGCAATAGTTTCACGCTCCAACTGCGAGAAAACAGATGCAATATACATCATTGCTCGTCCCATAGGAGTGCTTGTATCAAACTGCTCTTTAATAGAAATAAAAGAAATATCAAGGCGAGCCAATTCTTCAATCAAGCTTGCAAAGTCACTGATATTTCTGCTGATACGGTCAAGACGATAAACAATGATCGCCTTGAACTTTCGTTTCTTGGCAGCGTCCATCATCTTCTTGAAATCAGGACGATTCAGATTGCCGCCGGAAAAGCCCTCATCTTCAAATACGACCACTTTATCTACAGCTGCATCGCCAAAATGCACACGAACATATTCTTTACATAGCTCTACCTGATTGCCGATACTTTCGCCTTTTCCGGTAAATTTAGACTTACGGGAATAGATAGCTATGATGTCTTCATTTTTCCGCATTTCATATCCTCCTTATCTTGATATGTGATGTGTCTTGTGCTATTATAACATAGCGTAACAATAAAGTAAACAGATTGGAGGTATTTCAATGAAATCATTGTTTGAAGAAATGGGCGGTACATATACGCTCGGAGCAGATGGGATGTATTATCCGGATTTGGAACTTCCAGAAGAAGAACCGCATTACGGCAAGTATGGAAGAATGCGTCTGTTGCATCTGAAAGAACATCATAAAGTGCTGTATAATACCCTTTTGCTGGATGGAGAACTGGTTAAGCATCTGAATGAGGTAGATGATACTGCAAATCAGAGAATGGAGCTGCTTACCCTGCAAATGAAGGAACGGCAGGGCGTAAATGAAGCTCTAAAGGCTCGTGACCAGATGGCATGGGTAAGTGCTTGCAATAACATTCGAAATGCAGCAGAAGAAATTGTACTGTGTGAATTGCTATATTGCTGACTTTCGAGTAATTGGAATTAGTTTTAATAACACATTATTTATGGAGAACAAGATGGAAATTTTGAAATCAAAATTTGAATGTAAAAGAGAAAATTTAACACTTCGTGGCACGGAATACAGGCCAAGTGGAACAAAACTTCCGATTGCCATTATCTGTCACGGTTTTATGGCGAACAAAATGACAGTAAAACATTATGCGCATCATCTTGCTGAAAATGGTTATGCGGCATATTGTTTCGATTTCGCAGGTGGATGTGTGATGATGGGCAAAAGCGATGGCAAGACTACGGAAATGTCAGTCCTGACCGAAGTACAAGATCTCCTTGCTGTGATCAAATATACTAAGAGTTTGAATTATACTGACGAAAATAATATTCTATTGATGGGCTGCAGTCAGGGCGGCTTTGTGTCAGCACTTACGGCGGTCAAACACTCTGAACTTGTAAATAAACTTGTGTTGTTCTATCCGGCACTGTGTATCCCAGATGATGCCCGTGCAGGTAAAATGATGTGGGCAAAATTTGATCCAAAAAACATTCCAGAAATCGTTAAATGCGGCCCGATGAAGCTGGGTCGTTGCTATATTGCTGATGTGATAAATATGAATCCTTTTGAAGAAATCAAGGGATATACCGGTGATGTGCTGATTGTTCATGGAACAGCAGATAAGATTGTCAATTTGCACTATGCAGAGCAAGCCGTAGATACATATAAATCTGAGCCATATGACCGCAGTGTTACATATCACAGTATTGACGGAGGCGGTCATATGTTTTCAAAACGGCACGATAAGATTGCCATGAAATATCTGGATATCTTTATTAAGAAGTCGCATCATAAAAACTCTGATATAACTTCCGAAAAATAAAATAGTAAACGGCAGATGGAAATTATATTGAGTGAGATTATTTACTTTAAAAATAAACAACGCCGGTATAAGTAAGATAAATTACCTATACTGGCGTTGTTGTCTCTTTAGGAATTAGTGTTTATGGTGAGCTGCATGATCGCTGAGCCACTGCTGTCGCAGTTTGCCCAAAAGCGTTTTCAATTGCACCTGTTCATCTGCAGAAAGCACCGACACAATCACAGATTCGTCTTTTCCAAATTGCTGCAGTTTCTCGCTTTTATGCTCCGCAACTTGCCCACAAATAGAAATCAATTTGACTAATTCGTTTTTGCTGTTGGATTTCATTTTTGGGTCTCCTTAGTTCATCAGAGCACCCTCCAGGTCAGCAAGCATCGTATCCAGAGCCTGAACACCACCTGTAGAAGTATACCAAACATTTGCGTGCTCGATGAGGTAAACGATCTTTCCATCCTTGTAAACATCAAGTTCTTTGATCAGTTCGTTTTCAATCACTTCACGGGCACCCAGAATACCCTCGTCAGCAGCACCGGTCGCAGTGCTTCTGTCAAGAATAAACATATACTCAGGATTCAGAGTGATGATTGTTTCCCAAGATGCTTCTTCGCCGTGAGTAGCTTTTTCAACTTCACCAACAGTTTCGCCCAGATTGTTAGCACCCAGTTCCTTGACAATAATATTCAACTGAGACTGAGTGTCCATCAAACCAAGAGCGTTGCTGTTATACATACCCAGCAGAACGTTCTTACCAGTCAAAACATTGTTCAGAGCATCAATGCGAGGCTGGAAGTCAGTGAACATCGCATCAACATCAGCCTCTTTACCGAAAATAGAAGCAATAGTCTGAGCATTATACTTGGTGCTTTCTACAACACCCTTTTCGTAGTCAACCGCAAGATATACAACCGGAGCGATTGCTTCCAAGTCTGTGTAAACAGAACTGAGACGACCGCCGATAAAGATAATATCAGGTTCGCAGGCAGCAACCTTTCCCAAATCAGCAGTCTTTACCGTACCCAGATTTATGATAGCACCATTGGAATCATCCGGATTATAATCGGTCAGGTATTCAATCGTAACTTTAGCACTACCGACAATGCGGTCGCCAACGCCCAAAGCATCAACAATATCCAGCGCAGGCATATCCAGAATAGCAATGCGCTGAGGATCATAAGGAACTTCAATATCAGCCATTTCTTTATTGGCATTCAGCGCCTGAATAGTGATAGTTTCAGGCTTTGTTTCTTCTGTACCGGAAGTTGTTATATTGTTTTCAGTGCTAACATTAGATTCGTTGGCACCGGCAGTATCATTGGTTGCGGTGTTTCCGCAAGCGACCATGCAAAATACCATTGCAAGAGCCATCATAAGTGAAAGAATTTTTTTCATGGGTTTTGCTCCTTTACTTTTGGTTTTATTTTAAGTTTATACTTAACAAGATTAGTAATAGACGGAAAGCGGTTTGCCGTCTATGTGGATGATTTCGAAGTCCACTTTATAGATTTCTGACAGGACTTCTTTGTTGATTACTTCATCGACCGTTCCAAATTTTGCGATTTTGCCGTCTACAAAAGCGCAAATATAATCGGAGTAAAAAGCTGCATAATTGATTTCATGCAGAACCAAAATGACTGTTTTGCCCAACTCATCACAGAGACGACGAACAGTGCGCATCATATTGGATGCATGATAAATATCCAGATTGTTGGTTGGTTCATCCAGAAGAACATATTCTGTATCTTGGGCAATAACCATTGCAATATATGCTCGCTGGCGCTGGCCACCGGATAGTTCATCAATGAAGCGATCTTCAAACTCCTGCAATTCCATGTAGGCAATGGCTTTATCGATCATCTCATTGTCTTCAACAGTCAAACGGTTACCGGAATAGGGAAAACGACCGAAAGCAACCAGTTCACGCACCGTTAACTTCATTTGAATGTTGTTGTGCTGTGTCAAAATTGAGAGTTTCTTTGCAAGCTCCTTGCTCTTCCATTTGGAAAGATCTTTATCCTCGAAGTTGATCACGCCGGAGTCCTTGGCAATCAAACGGGAAATCATCCCCATTACAGTCGATTTCCCCGCACCGTTTGGTCCGATGAGAGAAAGTATCTTCCCCTTTGGTATTTCAAAGCTGACCGAGTTGACAACGGCTTTGCCGTCGTATTCTTTTATCAAGTCAACGACATTCACGGTTAAATTCCTCCTTTCTTAAACAGCAGCAAGTAGAGGAAGTAAATACCGCCGCCGATGGTGATAAAGGTGCTGATCGGCACCGCATAGCTGAATACGTGCTGAGAAATCAACTGTCCGGCAATGATTGCAAGCATACCCATCAAGGCGGAGCCAACAATCAAGTGGCTGTGCTTATGAGTTTTCAAAAGCTGTCTTGCAAGGTTTGCAATGATAAGACCAAGGAAAGAAATAGGTCCCACCATTGCTGTTGCAACCGCAATACAGAGAACAACACCAAGCAGTAATCTGCGAACAGTCCGATCATAATCGACACCAAGGTTGATTGCCTGATCTTTACCCAAAGTAATGACATCCAGAAGCATCAGGTCTTTCCACAGAAAAATCGTCAAAGCAACAAGCAAAACCAACGAGAAGGCAATGACTTCTACATTGACATTATTAAAGTCTGCAACCAGAGTTGTCAGCAGCGTGTCATATTCATTTGGATCCATGACACGGATCATAGTAGATTGGATGCTTCCAAAGAAGGACGATAGTACTGTACCGATAAGCAGAACATAAAGCACATTGTTTCCTGTCTTTTGGAACATATAGGAATAGACAAAGGTTGCTGCAACTGCCATTACCACAAGGTCAATAGCAAAAGAAAGATTGGAATTAGTTGCGATGACGCTTCCGGAACCTACTACAAATACCACAGCCGTATGTACCAGCGTGTACATAGAGTTCATACCCAACAAACACGGAGTCACAATTCGGTTATTGATAATTGACTGAAAAATAATGGACGCACTACCTATCGCAAAGGCTGCTATCAGCATTACAATCAATGTCGGAATACGCAATGATAAAACATACTGAAATAACTTTGGTTTTTCCGGATAAGAGTTGATCAGCAAGTATGCTGCACATACTCCAATCACGATAAAGGTAAGTATAATCAGGTTTCGGACATTTGCCTTCTGTGCTGGTGTACGGTAAGGCTTTGTACGCAAGTTTTTATTTGTATCAGTCACAGCAGGAGCCCTCCTTTGCTTTGCCAAGTCGGATGCGGATGGCTTTCTTGCCATGATTCAGCTTGTAGATCAGCATTGCGATGAACATCACGCTGCCGATAATACCAACGATCAGTTCGATTGGCAGTTCATAAGGCATAATCACACTGCGGGCAATCATGTCGCAGATCAGGACAAATAACGCACCAAGTAATGCGGTATCCACCAGAGTTCCCTTGATCTTATCGCCCTTAAACATGGCAACAATATTGGGGATAATCAAACCGATGTACGAAATCTGTCCTACAACGGTAACTACGCTTGCGGTTATCATAGCCGCAATGGTCAAGCCCAGAAACAATACCAGTTTGTAATTAACACCGAGGTTTTGCGAGAAATCTTTACCCATACCAACAATGTTAAAATAATTAGCGAAAATGAAAGCGATCACTACCAGTGGTACTGCCAGCCAGACCAGTTCGTAGTTACCCTTGATGATCAGGGCAAAGGAACCGACAAAATAGGTAGACAGCTGCTGAGTCACTTCATACTTATAGGCGATGAAGTTTGTAATGCCACCCAGAACATTGCCAAACATGATGCCGATCAGGGGAACCAGGACAGTGTTCTTAAACTGAATACGCTGCACGAACCATACAAAAATCCAAGTGCCTAAAACAGACATTGCGAAAGCCAACAGCACTCTGCCCCACAAGCCAATAGTAGGAATGAATACCAATGACAGCAAGATACCAAACTGTGCCGACTGAATCGTGGCACCGGTACTTGGGGATACAAACTTATTCATGCAAAGCTGCTGCATAATCAGACCAGCAACGCTCATTCCGACGCCTGTACACAGAATTGCGAACAATCTTGGTATTCTGGCAAGAAGAAATATTTTCAATTCCATACCATTTCCACCGGACAACAGCGTATTCAAATCAATATCAATCACGCCAACAAACAGTGACAGTATGGATATGATCAAAAGCGAGGTTCCGAGGAACAGCGTTGATATATGCTTTCTGATAATTGTGCACGCTCCTTTCTTGCAGTTAGCCACAGCTAACCATATGCTTTAAATTAAGTTCGCTTCTCTGCGAACAGTGATAATTATAAACTTTTTTGCCACAGGAACAATGACTGAAATCGTTTATTTCTACTCCAAAAACACGTTCTTATACTCCAAAACAGAATACTATTCCATTTCCGCATTCTTCCTATCCCAAAAAGAAACAGGAACACTCCAAAAAGAAATGTTCCTGTTTTGTACTATATGATTTTTATCTTTGAATGCTCTTTGCGATAGATACTTGGCGTATCGCCCATAATTTTTTTGAATGCAGCTGAGAACTTGCTTTTGTTTTCATAGCCAAAATCTTCTGCAATCTCATCAATACTTTTTGTTGTGTGAATCAGAATCTGAGCGGCACTCTGCATCTTTTGTGCTCGAATAAAACTGATCACCGGCATACCATATACACTGCGAAAGGCGGTTTGCAGATAGGTGTCCGAAATACCAAATTTCATGGTCAGTTGTTTTACTGTTATTTTTTCATTGATATTCAGCGAGATGTAATCTGCAACTGCTTTTACAAGCTCAACCTGTGTGCGTGGCACCAAACTTCGGTCATAATAACGGCTGTTAGGATTCGAATATTTCATTCGAAAGAAAAGCTCCGGTAGTTTTACTCTCAAATAATCTAAGCGCTGTTCTGATTCAGCCTCGTATAAATCCTCGAAGAACTTCTTTGCCGATTCTGACGAGCGAAGAACCGCATGGGACATTTCACCACAGATATGTTTCAACGCATCAAGTGGAGGGCATCCGCAGTTTGTCAGGAATTCAACAAGAGGATTTTGAGCTATATCAAGATCGATACCAATGCTAATGCCATGATAATGCTTCAATGGCAGCTGAAACAGTTTTTGCACCTTGTCCTGAACAGCGATAGAACAATCTCCCGGCATTAAATAAAAAAACTCATTGTTTACTTCCTGTTCAATTCGGCCATCTTTACAGTAGTGAATGCTCAAATAGTTCTTTCGTTCACCCTTTTCAAACAATCCAAAATCAAAGTCAGCCATATGAACGGACGTATATGCTACTTCCACACCGTGAAATAACTGATAAACGGTTGCTTGCGCATCTCCAGTATCATTACTATAAGAGTATTCTATTATATTCTTTTCACTTTCGTTCATATTGCTTCCTCTCTAAAATCCGTGGTAATGCGTCGAAGTTATCCGCAGCTAACTAATGTTTCTAAATCAGCGGAGGTCATTCGGGTTTGTCTCCGCTAACTAAAATATAGCACAAACAGGATAAAAAATCAATCTGGCAAATGTAATGCTATGATAATTACTGTATCTACTATTTTCATTGTGAATAAAAGCATTCCTTATAACATAATTGATCTCTTATCTCTCGTATTCCTTTTTCTTTTTCTGCGGGATTTCCTGTCTGGGTGCTTTTAGCTGTTCTTTGATAGAACGTTTCTGTTTTTGAATCAGCTTTTCCTGCAAATCAGAATCAATCTGTCGGTTGGCTTCGTTGAATATTTCAGAGCGATATTTATCCTTATAGACTGCATACAGCTTCTGAACAAGACCGACCTTACCCTCTGGACGAATCGCTTCACGCTCTTCCATAACCGCATCCTGGTTCTCTGGAGCAATACCATTTCGGATTTCAAGAAACTTCTGCTTATCTTTTTCCTTCTGCTCAGACAGGGTAATGTGTTGCTGTTCCAGTTTTCCAAGGAAAGTATCCATTTCTTTCACTTTCTTGTCCTGAGATGCAATCCCGCTATCCTGACAATTCAGGCGAGACAGTAACTGCGACTTTCTGAATTTCAGCTCCTCCAAATCTTCGGTCAGAGCAGCAATCTGTTCACCCAGCTTACTTGCACGGATAAAATGAATACCGCAGTTTTTCTGCTCTGCAATCAGTTCCTTTTTCTCTACAGTCTTCGTTTTCAGTTCTGCCTTAACTTTCTTGTATTCTGCCAGAATACCGGACAAAATTTCTTTCTGGG
>ERZ778516.2525-NODE-2525-length-12102-cov-4.099361_pt1 | contig 12102 bp, 7 predicted proteins | sample MGYA00510342_ERZ778516 | MGnify/ENA primary metagenome ERZ778516 (study PRJEB29527, sample SAMN07138961) | mouse gut metagenome | material: feces | host: mouse | place: China:Nanjing | collected 2016-01-25 ...
AAATGTGGAGTTTATCTCAATTAATACCGACCAGCCGATTTTAGATATTTCAAAAGCAACCTATAAAATTCGCATTGGTGATAAGTTAACAAAAGGTCGTGGGGCAGGAGGAGATCCGGAAAAAGGCGCAAAAGCTGCCGAAGAAAATCGAGAAGAAATTGAAGCGGTGTTAAAAGGAACACAAATGATTTTTATTACTGCTGGAATGGGGGGCGGAACCGGAACGGGAGCGGCTCCAGTCGTGGCAGAAATTGCAAGAGAATTGGGCATCTTGACAGTTGGTATTGTAACAAAACCTTTTATGTTTGAAGGAAAACGCCGTATGGCAAATGCAGAAAGAGGACTCGCAGCGTTGGCAGAAAGAGTGGATTCTTTGGTTGTTATTCCAAATGAGCGTTTGAAATTGATTACAGATAGATGTCGTTCTTTAAAAGATGCATTTGCTGCTGCGGATGATGTATTAAGACAAGGTGTACAGAGTATTTCTGACTTGATTAAGGTTCCAGGATTTATTAATTTGGACTTTGCAGATGTATGCGCTGTTATGAAAGGCGCTGGATATGCACACATGGGTGTTGGTAGCGGTACTGGTAAGGACAAAGCACACGAAGCAGCAACTATGGCGGTTTCCAGTCCATTGTTGGAAACTTCTATTGATGGTGCAAGGGGCATTGTAATTAATATTACTGCTTCTTCTGATTTGGCTTTTGACGAAGCAGAAACAGCATCTTCTATTATTTCAGAAGCAGCTCATCCAGATGCCAATATTTTTTGGGGACTTGTATTTGATGATAGTTTACAAGATGAAATGCGTGTGACTGTTATTGCAACAGGATTTGAAAATGAGAACAGTAATTTGTTTCGGGATAAAGAGACTGAAAATGTAATTTCAGTACAACCGACTTCAACGCCAACACAGACTTCACAAGCTACACCAGAGAAAAAGATAGAGGAAAAAATACTGGAAAGCAATGAATTGGGCTTTGAACAAATTATGGAATTGTTCCGCAATCGAAACTAATGATACAGTATTAAAAAATACCTTCAGATTTATATGAAATCTGAAGGTATTTTTACTGAAAAGATAGTGATATGAAAAAATTTATGCCTTTTCATAACTGGCAAATACATAACCTTGATTTCTAATCTGGTCAATAAAGTCCCCTAAAATGGCAGTGTTGGTAGAAGATACGGCATGTAATAAATAGATGGCACCAGGGTGAACTGCCTTGGTAATTTTCTCTAAAGAAGTGGTCGGATCTGGCTGATTGTCGGTTTCCCAATCTTTGTAAGCAAAACTCCAAAATAGACTTTCGTAACCCAATTGTTTGGTCAATGCAAGTGTCTGTTCACTCCATTCACCCATTGGAGGACGGAATAAAGTCATGTTGTATTGAAATTCTTCTTTTACATAGTCATGTAATTGTGTAATTTCTTCTACTGCTTGTTCTAAACCAACCGTTGGCATAGAAGGGTGGTTGACTGAATGGTTGCCGACGGTATGTCCTTCATCGATCATGCGTTTGATTAAATCTGGATTTTCTTTGACATAAGGCATCGTTACAAAAAATACAGCGGGACACTTTTTTTCTTTAAGTATATCGAGTATTTGAGCAGTATACCCATTTTCATAGCCCTCGTCAAATGTTAAGTAAATGTTTTTATCATTTTCTTCAATAAAATGTGCGTTTAAACTGCCATATTTATCCTGAAATTGAGTACAGGAAATCGGACGGTTGTCATTATCTACATCGACTCCTTGTCCCCAACCATGTTTTTCTTGGCTGAGTGAAGAAATGGAAGAAAAATCTATTGGACTTTTATTGATATTGGCATTGGCAGCAGCATCGAGAGATGCGTCGTTTGACGCATTCTCGCTGGCAATTCGTGAATTTTCAGTGCTGTTGTCATGGTCTCTATCACCTGGAATCATACTTTCAACACCGCTTTCAATACCGCTTACAACTTTTTCAGATCCGCTTTCGATACCGCTGACGATATCCTTTCCGCCACTGACAATATCACTGACAACACCGCTACCAGTTGGATTGGAAGAGGTATTATTTTTATCCTTTGTACTGCAAGATGTAAAAATCATACCAATTGCCAATACCAAAACAAGTAATCTTAATTTTTTCATTGTGGATTTCCTCCGTAAATAAAATGTATGGTTTGATGATTGCTGTGATTCATACAATCCATGAATCATTGCAGTATTATTGTTGACCGAAATTTGAAAATTCATTCATACATTTTCATTTTTTCAAAATGTATTGTGGTGTATGTTTCTAAATTTATTGTAACTATTAACGTTAAAATAGATTTCGATGAAATGATAAAAAGGAAATAGAAAATATTGTTATGGTAAAGGTGATAGTAATATGGATAACAATTACCATTGATAAAAGATTGAGAAATAATTTGGAGTGAAAAGAAGCATACAATCCTAAAATTACTTTTAATTTATAGATAAAAGATATTAAAATAAAAAAATAATTAGAAAATACTTGAAAAATATTCCTAAAAATCATATAATAAAAGGGACGAACAAACATTCAGGTTAGAATAGGAGATTGTATTATGAGCCAGAATTATGATAGTTCTCCAGAACAAAAAAACAGAATTTGGAAAAAGGAATATGCGCCAATTCGGACAATTCTGTTGTGGGGCTGGGATGAACAACAAAATCCCTGTACTGTATTTTTGTATGGAATACAAAAATATCAAGAAAAGCAAAATTGTGCTTTTTTGGATAAAACAGTCACTTATACAAAATGTGCTGTCTTTAAAGGAAAAGAAGGACATATGCCCTCCTTTTTTAAAGTAAAATTAATCCGTGACGAACATGATAATACAAAACTGGATAAGATGTATTTTAAAACAGGTGTAAAGTATTATTGGTCTTGGGATTGTGACGAGAACTATGCCATTCAAAATGGAGCTGATTTAAAAGGAGGCATCACCTTGCCTTATTATGAATCATTCTCATTTGAAGATTACGGCTTAGAACTTGAAAAGAATGGGATTGACATTCCAGGAATTACCCTGATGAAAGACCCAAATGAACTGTTAAAACTAGATGGTGAACTTTTAGAATATCAGTCAATTGTATTTGATATACTTCATCAGTTGCGCACAAATACACGTAAAAATCGTTTGGCTGAATTGGTGGCACAACACCCACCCAAGGCGCTTTATCAGAGACTGTTGGAATTTGGAAGCGTTGAATTGCTCTGCGGTTTATTTTTGGAATTGAGTAAACAACAAGATCCAATTTTATTACAAGAAGCAAAACAACTCCAAGAAGCAACATTGACTTGGAATGAAGCAAATTATATTGCTGGTTTAAAACGTTGTGCAAAAATTTACACAGACGGATTTTCTTTAGAAAGTAAACAGCAAAAGATTGATTGGATTGCCAAAACACTTCCAGAGATGGACTTGCATTTGCAATATGTTTGGTTTAAACCAATTCCAGCAGGTAAAGTACTTACAGCAGATTATTATCACAGATATTTGTTTGAACAAGTATTTAGCAATGAAGAATATTATCAATATGATCGATATTGGAGCAATGATAAAAAACCATATCCCAATCGCTATCTGCCAAATACCTATAACGACGGCAGAAATATGAATTTTATACAACTGAAAGATACCTTTCAAACAGCGGTTTTATATCAATTAACTGATATATTGGGAAAAATGGCTTATTACCTAGATGCTCCTAGACTTTATTATTATTTTCATGGTAGTGGAAACAACAAGATATATCAATATTATCTGCGCTATATCAAGCGTATTTTAAACCACTATGCACAACAGGATCCCGATCGCTATATTCAGATGTTAAAAGTCATGTTGATGAGTTATCAACCAGAAGATGTGATTAGCTATGAGCCTTATGCACCACAACTTTGGAAGATTTATTTGTATCATTGTGGTAGTGGATATTATTACTATTATGGTCTGATGAGGGAAAACAAAAGAAAAGAGTATAAGCCAGAACTTTGGGACAATCATCTAAATGATGCAATTGAGATTGCAATTAGCAGTCGAATAGATTTGATTCAAAAGGCGTTTTATATGATTTTGAAAGATGCTGTAGACCAGCAGCGCCTAGAGGAGTTTTCATTTAAACAAATTGTGCAACTGTCAGAGAGCACCTATCAACCATTGTCCAAGTTATTTGGAGAAATCCTGTGTAAGAAGTTAAAAGATCAAACTGTCTTTTGTGCAGATTGGATGCTTGCGATGATGGATGCTACAACAGAACAAACTTATCAATTGGCTAGAGAGTATTTTAGTCGTACAAATGGAAAGTTTGCTGTAAAGGACATCGTTGTATTGCTCTGTTCTGAAAAGTTGGAATCTTGGCTATCTGTATTAAAGGAAGCGCTATTTGCCTTAGATGGTCCAGAGTATATTTCCTTTTTGAATGCGTTGTTGGAATCTGGTCAGGATATGTTGGATCATCAGTTGACCTTGAGTCAACAAGTTGTCGATATTTTATCAGAATCTTTAAATAAGATGTTGCAAGCGCCAATAGAACAACAAATCAGTTTTGTATTGAAAGTGGTTGACAGTTTTCTTGATAATCGCAGTATGCCAGAATTTTTGACTCAACTGATTGAAGAAGCATTATTTTCTTTGTCCTATGAAGAGTTGTCAGAAATGTTGGGGTCTGTTACATTTGATAAACGTGATACGCTTATTTGTGAAAATGGTTTGCGTGTATTGTCCCTACTCAAGGCAATTCAAGCAAAGACTATACCAGAAGATAGTGCAGTGATTTCTATTTTGGAATCTGGCACTTCTAAAATGGTAAAAATATTGATTGAATTATTGGAAAAATTCCAGTCACAGTTACACCACCGTCATACTACCTTATTGATGTTATTTGAATCTGATGTATATCGTTTGAATGATTTGGTAAAGAATATTTTTGCTTTTATGGAAAAGGATCAAAAAGTTTTGCTTCACCAAGTTTTATTGGATTCTCCAGTAGAAAAGGTATATCAATTTGCATTGGAACAACTCACCATCGCTTATCAGAATCAGATACCAGAGAAGTTTTTATTGAGGATGTTAGAACATCCAGCTTATCAAGTAAAGGCATTTATCAGCAATTTGATCAACGAAACAATTGCTTCTTCTGGATTGGAAAATACCGAATTATATTTATACTATGTCAAGACATTGCTTTATTTACCCAATAAAGTGTCAAAGCAAAAGATGGATATTTATCAAAGTATTCCTACATTTATCAAATACCATGCAAAATATAGAAAGATGATAGAAGATTTGTTGCTGGATATTGGAAGCTCTAACCATTTAATAGATTCCGAGCGCGCACTTGTCACACTAGCTCAAATCAGAAAGGGGGATTTTTAAATGCAGGTACAGTATCAATATGCAAGTCCATCGCGTTGTATGCAAAATGGTGGTCAGACAACTTTGGGATTGAGCCCAGACCTTTCTCGTGAAGAACAAGTTTCTTTTTTGGGAAAACTCAAACATCCTTTACAGTTTCGCGATGCGATGCTCATGCTGCGTCAGATTGTCATTTCTGATATGAGTCAGAAAAAAAAGGATAGAACGGATTATTTCCAGTGGTTGGAAGGAGAGATTGAACGCCGTATCCAACAGCATGAACAGTTTTTGCCTGGTGTACGAGAAAATCTAGAAAAAGATATTCAAAAGACGATGGAAGAATTAAACGAACATGACAAAAGGATAGAACAACTTCATCAACTGCAAAAAGAGCTTCAACAACAAGTAAAATCATATGATAGTTGGAAGGATTATTATAAAATTGAACGGGATTTTTGGAAGTTTATCAAAGATCGAGATTATGCGTTGTGGTTTGTCCTTGACCCAGTAATTACAGTACATCAAGACCAAGTATCCTTTGAAGCGTTCTCCATTGATGAATCTACATATGGCTGTTTGAGCATTGATATGGACGAGTTTGAAATGCTGCAACCGCCAAAACTGGGTACGACCAATATTGATTTTTCTGCAAAACTAGAACGGGAAATGGAACGCTTTCGGACTTATTCTGATGTTACTTTGTCAGTGAATCCAGGCGGTTTTCAGGTGGATAGCGGCGTTATGCCAGAATATTTAGAAAAGAAAATTGATCTTCCAGAAACTTGGATAAAGGGATTTAATCAAGTTTCTGCCGCTGCAAGTTTGGGCGGGATTCAGTTACAACTTTCTCCATCAGATATGTATGACATTTGTTCTTTTTTAAGAAGACATAAAGAGAAAAAAAGTCCTCGCTATATGAAATGGATTTTAAAGCCAAATCAGCCAGTACAGGTTTTATTTGAACCTTTTGGAACGATTTTGACATTGAATACCATCTATACTGGAGACAAGCAACGCGAAGAAAAAATCTGGGGTCGCCGTCGCTGGCTGGTCATTGAGAAATTAATCCCACTTGCAAAATCTTTTCAGGTGTGTTTGTTGGGATTTGGCTTGCCACAATTTATCTGTGCAGATATGGGTACGATGAAAATGACAATTGGATTCTCTTCATGGTCTGCAAATGACTGGGTAAAGGGCACTGCCTTCAATATTATGGGCGGATTTATTGGCGATGGAAATTATGAAAAAGTATATCAGCTATTAAAACAAAAACGCTGTTTGTCTATGGATAGTATTATAGAGGAACTTGCAGAGAAGAAAAACAAAAAGACAAAAGCGGGAATTGGCATGCTGTTAAGACGCGGTGAAGGATATTTTGATTTTGCCAATCAGATGATTCGTTTTAGACAGCTTTGCAATACGCCAATCCCTCCGGAACTTTATCAAACAACCGAGTTGGAAGTCAAGGTACAAAATCTGACAAATGCTGGTTTGGATCATCTAACCATTGAATGGAACGAAAAAAATCAATTTGTATTTCACAATACCTATTCTAATAATCACCCTGAAATTATCATTGATGAAGATGGGCAGTTGGTTAAAGTAAATTGTAATTGCCGAACCTTTCAAAAAGGTGTACGCAATATTTCTGAACCTTGTGAGCATGTTTTGGCTCTTTATATCGCTTCTACCGTATTTTTAAGGTTAAAAAACTTAGAACACAACAAAAAGTATAGAATTAACGATATTATGGAGATGTTGTTATGATGGATATGAATAATAGAGAAGAATATAGAAAACAGGTTCAGCAGATGGGAAAAAAGGAGTTTACTTTCCAAAAGATGTTGGAATATGGTTTTTGGCCAAAAGACCTCCCCACACCCTATGAACAACAACAAAATGAAACGCCAGAACGTTATCAAAAACGCAAGCAATTGATGGATTCATTGGATAAACTAGCTGAAGAAATTTCACAAGCATATCTAGAAAAGAATGAAATCAATGAAAAATTAAGACAACTGAAAAAGCAATATCATCAAACTTGGGATTATGATAAAATTCGTGCAGATGTTTCCAAACAGATTATGAAAGAATCGATTGCCAGAAGAAAAGCAAGAAAAGAAGAACGTGAGCAACAGAGATTGCAACGCAGTGAGCAATGGAAAAATTATCGCAAAGAACACATTGTTTTTATTGGAAAAGGATATTCTGGACATCTTTATTCTGCGGATAAAACTCATCCCACATCTTTGGAAACCTTGTCAAGATACCAACTTCCTGTGATTGAAACAGATCGGGAATTGGCAACATTATTGGATTTAGATTATCATACATTGAGATTTTTGTGTTACCATCGTGATGTTATGACAAATGACCACTATCATTATTTTACCATTCCCAAAAGGAAGGGTGGAGTAAGACATTTAGCAGCACCCAAAAAGAAATTAAAACACGCGCAAAGAATGATCTTGGATAAAATTTTATCCAAATTGGATATTGCAGAGGAAGCACATGGGTTTGTATCCAATAGGTCAGTATTAACTTCTGCGAAAACACATCCATCTGCACCTGCTTTATTGATTAATTTGGATTTAAAAGATTTTTTTCCAACCATTACATTTTCTAGGGTAAGAGGTATGTTTGAAAGCTTGGGCTATTCAGGTTATATTTCTTCTTTGTTGGCAATGCTTTGTACTTATTGTGAGCGCGTTCCAATTGAAGTAAAAGGTGAGGTAAAACAAGTCAAGATATCAGATCGCGTATTGCCACAAGGCTCTCCTGCAAGCCCTATGATTACCAATATCATTTGTAAAAGATTGGATTTGCGTTTGGAACTGTTGGCACAAAAAAGAGGATATACCTATACTCGTTATGCGGATGATATGAGTTTTAGTTGTGCTGATACAGCGGAATATATTGGTTCATTTTTAAAGAATATTGAAAAGATTGTACAGTCAGAAGGATTTCAGATTCATCCAGAAAAAACGAGATTATTGCGCAAAAACAATCGACAAGAAATTACTGGAATTGTGATCAATCAACAGGAATTGGGCGTACCTAAAAAATGGGTAAAGTGTCTTCGTGCTGCTATTCATCAAGCAAACCTCTTAAAGCAAACAGGTGAAGTACCAATTGAAAAAACACGTGAGATTGCTGGAAAGATAGCATGGTTAAAACAAATTAATCCACAGCGTTATCAAGCGATTATCGCGGCTGGAGAAGACCTTTTAAAAGCATAATCGAAAGATTTAAAAAGGTTTTAATTGACATTTTTTTGATTTTAGGATATAATAATTATTATAAAGCAACCGGTCTCTGGCCGAAAATGCTTCGGTGTTTCGTCGAGGTGGAAGAAAAGCAAAACATACAACATTCAGTTATGCGCCATTCGCGTCGCAAAGTAAATATAGTACTTTTTAAAATGGAGCCTACGGTTTAAAGTACTATATTTACGCTCGCTGAAGTGTCATAACTAAATGGGAGGTAGTGCGGAATGCTATCGCACGCGCACAGTTAGCAGAGAATTGGTTTGGCGAATGAAACGTTCAGATAGATAGACTGAACGTTTTATTTTTTGGTTGGGATTTATATGAAATTATAGTATAAGTAATAAATTGGTTTTTTGGCAAAAATGCTTTGGTGTTTCGCCAAGGTTGAAGAAAAGTAAAACAAACGGCATTCAGTTATGCGCAAATCGCGTCGCAAATGTCCGGAGCCGGTTTTTTAAAATGGAGCCTACGGTTTAAAACCGGCTCCGGACAGCTCGCTAAAGTGTCATAACTAAATGAAAGAAAGTGCTCGCGCACGATTAGCGGAAAACCAATCATCAACCGAGTATTCAAATGAAATAATTTGGATACTCTGTTTTTTTATTGGTTGACATTTGGTATAAATTATGGTATATTATAAGTAATAAATTGGTTTTTTGGCAAAAATGCTTTGGTGTTTCGCCAAGGTTGAAGAAAAGTAAAACAAACGGCATTCAGTTATGCGCAAATCGCGTCGCAAATGTCCGGAGCCGGTTTTTTAAAATGGAGCCTACGGTTTAAAACCGGCTCCGGACAGCTCGCTAAAGTGTCATAACTAAATGAAAGAAAGTGCTCGCGCACGATTAGCGGAAAACCAATCATCAACCGAGTATTCAAATGAAATAATTTGGATACTCTGTTTTTTTATTGGTTGACATTTGGTATAAATTATGGTATATTATAAGTAATAAATTGGTTTTTTGGCAAAAATGCTTTGGTGTTTCGCCAAGGTTGAAGAAAAGTAAAACATACAGCATTCAGTCATGCGCAATTCGCGTCGCAATGTAACAGTAGTGGTTTTAAAAATGGATCCTACGGTTGAAACCACTACTGTTACGCTCGCTAAAGTGTCATAACTAAATGAGAGAGAGTGCTCACGCACGGTTAGCAGAAAACCAATGATAAACAGAGTGTCCAAATTATCTCGTTCGGATACTCTGTTTTTTATTATGAAGCGATTTATGGGATTGGAAACTTTTAAAATAGAGGATTTTAATCACGAACTGATTTATCAATTGTTTATCATAAAGAATGGTGTTTTTAATTACTTGAAATTTTGTTTAAAATAAATTATGATTTAAAGTAGTGGACAGAAGTTTTTGCTGACTTGTTGTCACATGTTTTGTAGAAAATAAAATGAGAAAGGAGACCCATTATGGAATTAAGGGATAAAAATGGATTGACTGAGGCGGAATTTTTAGCAGCTTATTCTCCAGGAGATTTTCCTAGACCATCTGTTACAGCAGATATTTTAGTTTTTGCACAACAGCATAAACAATTGGAATTGCTGATGATAAAAAGAGGAGGACATCCCTGTTTGGGGATGTGGGCGTTGCCTGGTGGTTTTTCCAATCCAGATGAAAGTTTAGATAAAACAGCTTTGCGAGAGCTAGAGGAAGAAACGCATATCAAAGGATTGCTGTTAAAACAAGTAGGATTGTTTAGTGCCCCCAATCGTGACCCTAGAACATGGGTAATCACCTGTGCATATATGGGGATAATAGAAAAAGAAAATCTGATGGTACAGGCTGACGATGATGCGTCAGATAGTGAATGGTTTACTGTTTCTACAGAGCAACATGATGGTCAAATGGATTTAAAATTGACTTCACCAAAGGCGATTTTGTCCGCTCGATTAGAAATTCAGGAAATACAAACACGTATGGGTATTCATAGGGAAATCAATATGATTTCTTCAGATGGAATTGCATTTGATCATGCAAAAATCATTGCAACTGCATTATTTCATTTATAAAATAGAAAGAAAGGGGTTTTGATATGCCTTTTATCAATTCAAAAACAACTGTTTCAGTGAGTGAACAACAAAGAGAACAATTAAAAACACAGTTGGGAGAAGTCATCTCTCTGATTCCCGGAAAAAGTGAACGTTGGTTGATGCTTGACCTACAAGATCAACATCAAATGTATTTTCAGGGGAAATCTTTTGAACGGATAGCATTTGTAGAGGTGAAAATTTTTGGAACAGCCTCCGACGATGTTTACAATGCTTTGACAGCGAAAATTTGTCAGATTTATCAAACTGTCTTACAGATACCATCTGATAAAGTTTATGTCGCTTATCAAGAAATAGAGCATTGGGGCTGGAATGGAAGCAATTTTTAAGGAATCATGATGAAAGTAATTCAAATAAAAGGGATGAGATTGGGAGAAGGGAATACAAAAATTTGTATTCCCTTGGTATCCTCTCAATTGGAACAACTAAAACAAGAAGCAAAAAAGGCAGCACAAGCAACTCCCGATTTAGTAGAATGGCGTGTTGATTTTTTTGATCAGGTCGATGAAATACAAGCGGTTGAAAGGACATTGGAATGTATTGTAAACATACTAGACCCTATTCCATTGCTATTTACTTTTCGCACCAAATCAGAAGGCGGACAAAGAGAGATTACAGAGGATTATTATCAACAACTCAATCAAATGGCAATCAAAAAAGCAGATATCATTGATGTAGAGTTATTGATGGGAGATACCACGGTTTTAGAATTGTGTAATTATGCACATAGATTTTCAAAACATGTGATTGTTTCAAATCATGATTTTGAAAAGACGCCTCCAAAGCATGAGATTTTGAATCGTTTGAGAAAAATGTATCAATTGGGAGCAGATATCCCAAAAATTGCAGTGATGCCACAAACCCAACAAGATGTTTTGACCTTGTTGTGTGCTTCACAACAGATGTATCAAGCGTGCGATTGTCCCATTATCACTATGTCTATGGGACATTTGGGAATGCTCAGTCGAATTGCTGGCAATTTATCCGGTTCTGCTTTGACTTTTGGTGCGATAGATGAAGTATCTGCCCCAGGACAGATAGCAGTACAGGAGTTAAAGATGATATTGAATGTTCTTTCCAAAGAAAAATAGTACAAAATAAAGAGAGCAGCATAATTGCTGTTCTCTTTATTTTGTTAGAAAAATGAAAACTTTTATATATAAGAGGTAAAAGTTAGCTGGATAAAAAGATATTTTACATTCTAAAGATGCAAATTTATTAAATATTTGAGTAGTATTTTAGTCGTTTCCCGAAAGGGGTGTGTACGCAAGAAATCTTACGTACACGATTGTTTATCTAGTTTGGAGTTGATAAACAGTTCAATGAAATAGGTGTTGTGTGGTGTTAAAGATTTGTTTTTGCAAATCTATGAGATAATATTAGCATATGCTAACTGACTTGTCAACC
>ERZ778516.2527-NODE-2527-length-12099-cov-4.607522_pt1 | contig 12099 bp, 6 predicted proteins | sample MGYA00510342_ERZ778516 | MGnify/ENA primary metagenome ERZ778516 (study PRJEB29527, sample SAMN07138961) | mouse gut metagenome | material: feces | host: mouse | place: China:Nanjing | collected 2016-01-25 ...
CGGGAGATGTTCGAAGTGCAGGCGCAGTATTACAAAGAAGGGGGTGCGGAGTGTGAGTAAGAAGGAGAAAAAAACGGAGGAGATAACAAGGGATAAGGCGGAAACAAAAGCGGATGGGACTTCAAGAAAGGGAGAGGAGAAACAGAAAATCCATGTTTTAACCCTGATCCGCCAATTTGCCGGATATGCGTGGCGGTGCAGCCCATCGTACTTTATTTTCTATGTTCTTGATCTGCTTGTTTACGCTTTTGCGCCGTTTGTCAATATTATTTTCCCGGCGTACATTATCGATGAGCTTATCGGGCAGCAGAGGGTTGAAAAAATTGTTTTGTATACGGTGCTTACGGTTGGGATCAACACACTGTGCAACTGTCTGAAAAATTTATTTGATTTGACCAAGGAGAAATACTCAGATAAATTCGAGCGCTACATATCTTTGCAGATCGCGGAAAAATGTGTTGATATGGATTTCCAGCACACGGAAGATAAGAAGGTGCTCGAACAGCTTGAGAAGGCGAAGACCGGGATGGACTGGTATTCCGGCGGGATTTCGGGGATATTGAATTGTTTTAGCAGTATTGTGACAATGTTTATCACTGCACTCGGCGTGGCTGCCATCCTTGTGGTTGGTATGCCGTGGCTGATTGCTGTATATGCGGTTTCTGTTTTGCTTGATATGTTATTGACCAGGAAGACAAATAAAGTTAATCTGCAAGCGTTTAAAAATATGGCGAAGGTAAACCAGATTTTTTCTTATGTATTCTGGGAATTGCAGGATATCCGCTTTGGAAAGGATATCCGTCTGTATGGCGCGGAACCGATGATGGATAAGAAAGGTAAATATTATAACGACCAGATGACAATGGAATGGCGCAGGCAGGCGTTGGTATGCCTGCCTTACGATGAGAGCCGGGTGCTCTTACAGAGTGTGCGCTGGGGAATCACAATCCTGATGGTTGGCGCAAAGGCGGTAAAAGGGCTGATTTCGCTCGGTGATTTCACAATGTATTTTAACGCGGGCAATACTCTGTATGACAGTATCCGGGGAATTGTCTGGCAGATGCAGGATATTTACAAAAGGCTCTGCTACGCAAATGAGTTTATCATATTTATGGAATACCCGGATGCGGTGCGCCACGGAAACCTTTTGCCGCAGAAGAAAAAGGAGCATACGATTGAATTCAGGAATGTAAGTTTCACCTATCCGGGCAGCCAGATTTCAGTATTAAAACATATCAATGTCGTGCTGCATCCGGGAGAACATATTTCCATTGTCGGCTTAAACGGTGCGGGCAAGACCACATTTATCAAACTGCTCTGCCGTCTTTACGAACCGACCGAGGGTGAGATTTTGCTTGACGGCGTTGATATCCGCGATATTGTGTATGAGGAATATGTCAGGCTTTTATCGGTCGTTTTCCAGGATTTCCAGCTTTTCTCGTTTACGGCGCGCGAGAATGTGACGCTTACGGAAAGTTTTGCAAAAGCGGAGGATACGAGGAAGAACGAGGAGAAAATTGAGAAAGATTACAAAGGCAGGAAGGCGAATTCATGGGGCAGGGAAGTTAGTGCCCACGTAGAGGAGGACGCGGTGAAGGAGGATCGTCCTGAGGGGAGGGAGAAGATTTCTTCTGCCACGGGAATGGATACGGTTAAAAAGCAGGGAAAAGCGCAGGAAGATTTCCCTGGCGGACTGCCAAAAGATGAACGGTTTGAGCGGGTGATCGAACAGACGGGACTTACGGAGACGGTTGAAGGTCTTAAATACGGCGCGGATACTTATATTATGAAGAGCTTTGACAATGAGGGCTGTGAGCTGTCGGGCGGGCAGCAGCAGAAACTTGCGATCGCGAGGGCGCTCTACAAGGATTCCCCGGTGGTAATCCTCGATGAGCCGACTGCGGCACTTGACCCGATTGCAGAGTACGAGATTTACCGCCAGTTTAACACATTGGTTGGCGGCAAGACCGCGATTTATATTTCGCACCGCCTATCCTCATGCCAGTTTTGCGATGTGATCTATGTATTCGTGGACGGGGAGATTAAAGAGCACGGGACACATGCGGAGCTTGTCGGGATTTCAGACGGGCACTATGCGAAGATGTTTGAGGCGCAGGCGCAATATTACCGGTAAGTAAAAAACTTATTGTTTCTTAGATGGATTTTTATCTGTAACAGGGGCTGTTGCAAAATGGCATATGCAAAATGCCAGGTTTTGCAACAGCTTATGTTTTTTTCTTTTTAAAGCAGTTTTCTTGCCCATCTCAACAGATTATACAAAAACTTTATGTTAAATTCCTTCTTTGGTGAAATTTCCTGCGGTATTACGCCCGGTGGGAATACACGGCTTTTGTCGGGCTGCACAATGGCACATTCATCTTCATAGCGGGCAAGCAGTCCGCGAAGCTGTGCATTCACTTCTTTGCTGTCGATCACAAGCATCAGTTCAGTGTCGAGGTAGACGCTTCGCATATCCATATTGAAAGAACCGATGATTGAGAGATCATCATCGACCACAATACTTTTTCCGTGGTAGGAAACCCCACCTTCGTATTCTAACAGTTTAATTCCTGTGGCGTGGATTCTGTCAAAATTTGCCCGGTAATCGCCCGCGCCAAAAGGATTGCCGTTGTTTGCAACAGAATTTGTCATCATCTTAGCATCGGGCACGGAGGCAGCTATCTCTGCAAAAGCATTGTACATCAGGTCGTTTGCAATAATATATGGCGTGTGGATGGTCACACTTTGTTTTGCCTGTTTCATCAGCTCTGTCAGGGCGTAAAATACGGTTGGTTCTTTTGAGTAAACTGTGGTTGGATTTGAGAGGAGCGTGATTTTTGCGGTAGAGAAAGTCATTGTCTCGTAATCCGGAACTGTTTTTGCTAAAGGATAATCGTCAAGGTACTGTGCGTACAACTCCCTAAGTTCGTTTGCTGCCCGCCTGACACAGGTACGATTGCCGGTGCTTGTGCGGTTGTGGAAAGCAGTCGTGTATTTGAGGTTCCAGATTTCATTAAAATAAGCTTCCACCTGGTAGAGAGAGCTTGATTCACTTACCCCCGCGTTGTAGACGAGAACATCGCGGTCGTAATTTTTGTGTCCCGGCCATTCGCCAAGGAAATACGAAAAGGAATTGCGCCCGCCGATAATGTAGGCAGTTTCGTCCGCAATCAGGTATTTATCGTGGAGCCGCCCCATCAGCCGCCAGGGAAGAAGCGGGTTGATGCGGTTGTAAATGCGGATTTCCGCATTTTCATGTGAGGAAAGTGCAAAAAAGTATGGGTTTTGTTCCATGCGCATAAGTCCGCTGACCCCATCCACAACGACTTTGACACAAACACCGCGATCCGCCGCGTCAAGAAGCGCCGCGAGCATTATTTTTCCGCTGATATCGGCGCGGAAATCGAAGGTGGAAAGGATGATGCGCTCCTTAGCGCCTCTTATCATGCGCACGCGCTCAACCAGCGCTTCACTGTTATCCTCAAGGATTACGGCGCGGTCGGTTCCACTGTTATCCGCACTGCCATAAAAGTTCTCTGTATTGAAGTCTTTTTTGTATCCATCGCTTACTACAGGCTGCCTGAAACCGGAAATCAGCACGCCTAAAACGATATAGAGCAGGACAGAAGCAAGGGTGATGATGATTTTCGTCCGGATTTTATGGTGCTTTACTGGCGTGTTTTTGGCGGATTCCTGTACTCTTGTTTTGCTCTGCTTAAATATATCTGCCACGCGCATCAACCACAGCATAAGAAATACCAAAATACCTGTGAACATTATGATATTTGCGTTAAAATAATCCGGTTTTGATGTGAGCAGAAAAATTAGTACGAGAAGGAAAACTGCCCTTGAGAGCAATAGTTTTTGTTGTCCTTTTAAGATCAGCCAGCCTGCCAGGCAGCGGCGTATGTATTCCGTGGATTTGGGGTTTGTGGACTTTGCCTGCATTATAAGAAGACGGCAGAGAAAAGCAGATTCCGATAAGAGGAACAGGAGAAAAAACTCCCGCATCAGGGGATACTGTCTGCTAAGGTTTAGCGCGCTTGTGACAGCGGCGACAAGTGACAGCAAGTTGGTAAATGCGGGGATAAAATTTTTTTTATCCCCGAAAAGAAAATCGTGGTTGGCTAAGTTATTTGTATTCTTTTCAGTCATTTGATTCCTCCCGTTATCTGTTATTTGTGGAAAACTTCACAGGGATATTTGTGAATCATAACATAAACGGGAGGAATCTTCAAGAGCTTTATCTTGCAGATAGCTTAAACGATACAAACCATCCATTTTTCTTTTATGCAGCGGAAAAATGGATGGTTCACCATTTATTTATTCAAGTGTTTATAGTAATAGATTGTCAGGAATCTTTTCTCTTCCGGTACAACACCGCGCAGAGGATGATACACCCAAAAACGGATATAAGAAATCCTGCCGTAAGTCCCGGTGTCCGGTATATTAGTTTTATTTCATGTTCCCCTGCGGAAAGCGGAAGTGCCATCATCATCAAGTTTGCTTTGATAAGCTTTGTTTCCTTACCGTCCACGTATGCCGTAAATCCATCGGAATACGGGATGGAAAGGCAGAGAAGTTTTGGGGAGGAAAGGTTTATGGTGCCGGTTATAAGGCTGGTTGAGAAGGAGGCATTGTCATTGTGCAGGTCAAGGTTTTCCAAAACCTCCTTTCCGCGTGAAAGTGCGGAATCGGCATACTGTTCCATCGGCTGGCATACGATTCCAAGTTCCTCAAAGCGGTAGGTGCCGATATAAGGGAAGCGTATCCGCAAGGAAACGGCTTCCTGCTCGTGATATCCCAGATTTAGCAGATAATCCTGCACGTCGTTGTACCAGATATATCTCGGCGTGTTATATGGAAGTTCCTTCTCGATAATTGTCCCGTCCGAAAGTTCAAGTTCCACACTGAATTTAAGCTGATCCGGCTCTAAATAATATGCTGCGGTGCGCTTCCTGGCTTTCTTTGTTTCGGGGGAGAGTGCGTCCCAGTCCGCCTTTGTGAAAAGGTGGTTCGGGTCGATTTCTGGGTCATCATTGTAGAGGGTGTATTTTGGTCTTCCCTCGTAGGACAGCCCGGTAAGAAGCAGGCTGGTTTCACTGTTTTTCCCGCCTGTAAAAGTCAGGCGGATGCTTGCCCCGTTTTTTGTAACCACAAATGAATTTCCCTGTTTGGTAATGTGGTCGCTGCTAAAGCGGATTTTGTAGACCGGATTGCTTGCGGTAAGTGTTGGGGTTACCGGAGAGAAACCATCCACCGGCTCATCCACAATCAGAGCTTGTATCATTGCCTCCTGCCGCCCGGCAGCGCTTAGCGCGTTATAGTTTTCGCTAAGAAGGTAGCCCTCGTAGGTGTAGCCCAGCGGAAGGGCGTACTGGTTTTTGTAGATCGTGTATTTTGACTTGCTTTTGACATTTTCCCCGGATGCGGAAGTCTTTGCAGGCGAGCCATCGGCGTTTACTGCCAGGTATCCGAATGGGACGAAAGCCTTTTGGGGCTTGGCAGTTTCAGCCACATAATATTTTACGCCGAGCAGCGTATTTGGTATGGTGCGGTTATCGAGCCCGCTCCAGATATAGGACATACATTCTGCAAGATGCAGACTTTTGAAAAACTGCGGGATATTTCCGTTTGCAAGACTCCAGTTATATTGTGTGTTTGACAGACCGTTAAGTATTGTGATATTGCGGGTAATCTTTGGTGAGGTGTAGCGCCAGAAGGTGTTGTCATCCAGTTTTTTAATGGTGGCTCCTTCATTTTTTTCCAACCGATCCGGAATGGAAGCGATCTCGATAAAATCCTCTACATATTCTTCGGTTACAAAGAAAAAATAGGAATGCTTCCAGATACTCCCAAAAGTTAACAGCAAACAAAGCACGGATAAAACAGGTGTTAAGAGTGCTGTTTTTCTGCGATAAAGTAATGCTGCCCCAAAGCAGAGGACTGCCGTGCCGGCAAGGATAAACTGGAAGTATACATGGCTTGTTTCGGAATATCCGGAGCGGTTGAGCAGCAGCAGGGCAAGGATGGTGTAAATGGCGGTGGCAGATGTGAGCAGGAGGAATTCTTTTTTTGTAAGAGCAAAGAATTTTGGCCACATCAAAACCAGGATATAGGCGTTTAACATACCGTATCCCCAGTTCCAGCGGTTGGAAACATAGGAAAAGCCGTTAAAGATATGCCCTGCCACGGGGAGGAGCAAAAACAGGGTCAGCATAAGGAAGCCAATCTTTAGTGCAGTGTATTTTTTCTTTTGCAGAAATAATAGGAGTACCGCGGGCAGAGTCAGCGCGCTGTATGCCAGGATTGTCCAATCACCAGCCTGTGTCCCTGCAAGGAATGTGGCAGGGAATTTTTCGTAGTATGCCCTCCGGTACAGCCCGCTGTAAATATAGCCGCTTCCGGAGCGCGCATCTCCCATAAAAAGAAGGATGACGGGCAGCAGGATGACCGCGCTCATCGCCACGCCAATCAGGGCGAACCCCGCGATTTTTATAATGGCAAAAAACATATTTTTAAGCATTTTTCCGATGCCCTCCGATGTTCTAAGAGGAGCATATAGAACGGATAGCCTGAACAGCACATAGAGTACGGTCAGAAGTACAATTGCATAGAAGAAGTAAAAATTGCTAACTGCGGAAAGGAACACCGAGAGAATCAGGGTAAGCGGCTTTTTTTCGCGCAGGACTTTTTCCACTCCAAGCAGGATAAGCGGTAGGTAGATCATCGGATTGGAAAAATATGGGTGCCTTATGGCGGCATAGAGTGCATATCCGCAGAATACATAGGTGAATGTCCCCGCAAGTATGCCGGTATGGGCAGTCCAAAGATTCGGTTTTATGCGGGCAAGTAAATTCTTTGTATGTTCCACAGTATTTGTGGAAGGCTGATTGTAATCTCCCCCCATGGTATAAAGTACAAAATTTATAAAACAGAATCCGGCAAGGTAGAGCCGCAGCAGGATCAGGAAATTATATAAGTATACCATGCGGTCGGCTGAGAAGAACACGGAGAGAAGGTTCAGCGGATCGCCGATTACATAATAATGCAGTGTGGAATATATGTCCGCACCGTACCCGAAACTGAAACTGTATGTGGGGATATTTAGGGAATGTTCGATTAATATCGTGTGCGCGGCATCTTTAAGCCAGCGCGAGTAGTAGATGAGTGCCTTAAAGTGCTGGTTCCAGCCGTCCCAGTACCAGATAAAGGAGCGCCCGCCGGCAAAAAACTGGTAGTACACGATGGGGCACATCACAGCAAAGATAAGTGAATAAGCGATGAAGAGCTTTTTTCTGTTTATTGTATCCTTCATAATTAAGCCTCCTGAGGTAATTTCCCGATACCTTTAAAAGGGGTTAAATTGTTGCAAAATTTGGTAATCTCACAACATATGGTTTTGATGTTTCAGATATCCATACCATATATTGTTTACATATGCTATTTGTCAACACTCCCTTGTATCAGACATATTCCAGTTTTTTCAAGAACTAACTTATTATATTATGCATTCTTGTACAAAGCAAGATTAATTATGCGAAAATTCTATATTTTAGGGGATGGCATAAGCTTAGTTGGATGGATAAATGAATTTTAAGGATGAATATTATAAATTTCTATGATGGATGCCGCATATTCTTTCTGAAAGCATGGTATGACCTGCATGAATTCTAAATATTTAAGTAAAGAGATGAAGTTAAAATATACTAAAATGTTCAAAATTGACATGATTAGGAATAAATTGGGAAATTTATATTTTATTTATGAAAACTTCCTGATTTCTGTAGTGAAATTAACAGTTTCTTTGTTGCATTCTGATAAATTATGTTATATTTTTTTTATGGTGTATCTATATCGGGGAGCAGTGCCGCATAATCGGCAGAACTGGAGGAATTATGAAGGATTTTTTTAGAAAGTACAGCCATGCATGGACGCTTTTCTATGCGTTTGTTTATCTGACCTGGTGGGGAATACTGGGGAAGACGGTGGTGGATCAATATTCTCCGGTGCATATGGCACTGGATGATAAGATACCATTCTGCGAGTGGTTTATAATCCCATACTATATCTGGTTCCCGTACATATTGATTGTAATTGCGTATTTTTTCTTTTTTGCAAAGAGGAGGGAATATTATCAGTTAACCGCATTTTTGTTTATCGGGATGACGGTTGCGCTGATTACTTACACGGTCTGGCCAAACGGTATTACTTTCCGGCCGGAACTAAAGGAACTTGGGAGGGAAAATATCCTGATTGACCTGACTGCCTTTATTTACGCGAATGACCGGGCGATCAACTGCTGTCCGAGCATACACTGTTTTAATTCCATCGGGGTCTGTGTTGCTATCAATAATTGTGCGTCCCTGAAACATAAAAAAGTGGTGCGCATTGGCTCCATTGTACTCTCGACACTTATTTGCCTGTCTACAGTTTTTGTAAAGCAGCATTCCGTTTTGGATGTGATCTGGGCGCTTGTGCTGGGGGCGGTGATGTATCTGGCGGTGTACCTTATCCCGGATTTGCTTTTAGCGAGGAAGAAAAAATCGGGGATGGCGCATACAGCGGGACAGGTTTCGGAAGGTTTGACTGAGTAATAAAAGTAATTTCCTCAAAATCGTTGCGCAATAAATCGGGGACTGTGTTATACTGAACCTGCTTCGAAGCAATACTGATGGGAGGTGGACAGCGAACTTTTTGCCGACCTGCATAAAGTATTGTGGGAGGCGGAATAGGAATAATCCTGATGGTATGACTTAAAGTTTATTGGGATAAAACAAAAGGTTATTACCTCAAGGAAAAATATATTAAGCGGGCTGGGAGTGACCGCCGTTCCAGCCCGCAGATGGGAGAAAAACCGTTTTTACTCTTGACAGCATCCAAAAAGGAAAATAAAATAATAGCAAGTGGATGTGGAGATGAGTTGATTTACGGAGGCGGGGAAGTTACAATGGAGAGCAACAAGGGAAATGAGGGTAAGCCGGTCACGATTTACGATATTGCAAAGGAGGCAAATGTATCGGCGGCTACTGTCTCGCGTGTGCTTACGAACAGTACAAATGTGCGGAGTGACAAAAAAGAGCGTATTCTGACGCTTATGGAAAAATATAATTTCAGACCGAATGCGATGGCGCGGGGACTGGTGGATACGAAGAGCAAAACCATCGGGATTATGGTGGCGGATATCCGCAACCCATTTTATTCCGAGGCTTTTGTTGCGTGCGAGGCTGCAGCCCGCAACTATGGCTACACTGTGCTTTTATGTAATTCCTACTGCGACAAGGAGCAGGAGCAGATACTTCTTGAAAAGCTGGCGGAAAAGCGCGTGGACGCGGTGATACAGATGGGTGGGCGGGCGGATGAGAACGTGACAAACAAAGACTATGCGGAGTATGTCAACCGCATGATACAGAATATTCCTATGCTCGTGACCGGGAAACTGGACGGGACGGATTGTTATCGGGTGCAGATAGATGCGGCACAGTCCATGGAGATCATTATGGACTATCTGGACAGTTTGGGGCACGAGAAAATCGCATTTATCGGCGGCTCCTCAGGCGATATGGCAAGCTTCCAGAAAGAAGAAGTGTATCGCAGGAAGCTTGGCGAGTGGGGGATTTCGCTGCCGCCCGGGCTTTACCGAAGGGAAGGCAATTATGACTATCAGACCGGTTATACTGCGATGAGCGCTATTTTTGAGGAGGGCGGGGAACCGAGCGCCGTGATAGCAATTAATGAAACCACCGCGAGCGGGGTTATGGCGAGTATCAGGGAACGGGGGTTTGAAATCCCCGGTGATATTTCATTGGTTAGCTATGACAATACGTTTATGGCTGATGTGATAACGCCGAGGCTTACCAGTGTGGACTATGACTATGGGGAGTTCGGTGAGCGCCTGATCCGTACTGTAATGGCGGTGATAGAAGGAAAGGAAGTTCCCAGGATCCAGTATGTTAAGACTAGGCTGGTGGTGCGGGAAACAACGGGGAAGGCGAAAGGGAAATAGAGAGCTGTTGAGGGCTGCTGCAAGGTTTTGCAGCAGTTTTTTTTGTGCAAAAACATTTTGTTTTATCGGAAAATATACTGATTACTTGTGCAATATCCACAAAAATATAACCTGACTTTGAGCAATCCATCCAAAATTGAAATCGATTGCAGAAAAGCAGTTGACGGCGGAGCAAAAACAAGTGTAAAATATAGCGTATGAAATCGGTTACAAAACCGGAACCAAATTGGATATACTTATAAGTTAATGAACTTTTAAAGAATTGTTTATTCTGTAAGTTTAAAATGAAAGGGGGAATTTTGATTGGGGACATTTGAAATCCGTGATAAATTTTATCTGGATGGGGAGCCGTTTAAGATTATTTCCGGGGCAATCCATTATTTTAGAGTTGTGCCGGAGTACTGGCGCGACCGGATGGAGAAGCTCAAGGCGCTGGGTTTAAATACGGTGGAAACATACATACCGTGGAATATGCACGAGCAAAAGAAGGGGGAATTTTGCTTTGAGGGTATCTTAGATATCTGTGCGTTTGTGAAAATAGCGCAGGAGCTGGGACTCTATGTGATTTTAAGGCCGTCGCCGTACATCTGTGCCGAGTGGGAATTTGGCGGGCTTCCCGCATGGCTTCTGGCAGAGGATGGGATGAAGCTACGCGTAAACTATGCGCCGTTCCTTGAACATGTGAGGGACTATTATAAGGTTCTGCTCCCGATGCTCTCGCCGATGCAGATAACAAAGGGCGGACCAGTTATCTTAATGCAGGTAGAGAACGAATATGGTTATTATGCGACCGATGCTGGTTATATGTGTGCCATGAGGGATATGATGAGGGAGTTTGGCATTGATGTGCCGCTTGTGACATCGGACGGGCCTTACCCGGAGAGCATGAATGCGGGCAGACTATCAGGGGCGCTGCCAACCGGGAATTTCGGCTCGAAGACGGACGAGCGCTTTGACCTGCTTTCGCGCTATACCGATGGCGGACCTTTGATGTGCACCGAGTTCTGGGTCGGATGGTTTGACCATTGGGGCAACGGCGGCCATATGAGGGGAAATCTTGAGGAGAGCGTAAAAGACCTCGACCGGATGCTTGAGCTTGGCAATGTCAATATCTATATGTTTGAGGGCGGCACAAATTTCGGTTTTATGAACGGCTCGAATTATTATAATGAGCTGACTCCGGATGTGACTTCCTACGATTACGATGCGCTGCTCACGGAGGACGGGCAGATTACTGAAAAGTACCGCCGATACAGGGAAGTGATTGCAAAACATGCCCCGGTGCCGGAGGTGGAGTTCTCCACAAATATAGAGAGGCGCGCTTATGGGGAACTTAAAGTGGAGGGAAAGGTAAGCCTGTTTTCGGTTCTCGATGACCTAAGCTGCCCTGTAGAAAGCATATACACGCAGCCGATGGAAAAACTGGGTCAGGGTTACGGGTATATTTTGTACCGTTCCCCACTTGAAACGGAGGAAAGCATCGAGCGCATCCACCTGTGGAAAGCGAACGACAGGGCAAATATTTTTGTGGACGGGATGCCGGCTGCCACACTTTATGACAGGGAACTGCTTGAGGAGAAGAAATTCTCACCGGCACTTAAATTTGCCCCCGGTGCAATGCTTGATATTTTGGTGGAGAATATGGGGCGCGTTAATTTTGGACCATATATGGAATTGCAGCAGAAGGGGATTGCGCACTGTGTCCAGATCAACGGGCATATCCACAATAACTGGAAACAGTATATGCTTCCGCTTGACAATGTGGAAAGAGTTGATTTCACAAAAGACTATAAGGAGAACACCCCTGCCTTTTACCGTTTTTCGTTCGAGGTGGACGAACCATGCGATACTTTTCTGGATTTTGCAGGCTGGGGAAAGGGCTGCGCGTTCTTGAACGGTTTTAACCTGGGAAGGTTCTGGGAGATCGGGCCGCAGAAGCGCCTTTATATCCCGGCACCTCTGTTAAAAACTGGTAAAAATGAGATCATCCTGTTTGAAACAGAAGGAAAAACTGCACAAAGTATTGTGTTAAGGGACGAGCCGGATATCGGATAAAAAGTTAAAATGCCGTTTGCATTTATGCAATATGCATA
>ERZ778516.2533-NODE-2533-length-12076-cov-12.316280_pt1 | contig 12076 bp, 16 predicted proteins | sample MGYA00510342_ERZ778516 | MGnify/ENA primary metagenome ERZ778516 (study PRJEB29527, sample SAMN07138961) | mouse gut metagenome | material: feces | host: mouse | place: China:Nanjing | collected 2016-01-25 ...
TGAGGATCTCGGAGTGAAGGTACCAACCTCGTCATGTTAACTGCGAGAATCCAGGATGTACTGAAATTTCAATTACATAAGGATAAAAGCGGTAAAAATGATGAGATGATGAGAATATTTATAGAAGAAATTGAATGTTTATTTATAAATAAAGTTGACTGTCAAGTACCAAAAGATATAGATAAGGATGGAGAACCCATTGATTTTATGATGGCATCATCGTGTGGAAATGAAGTGGTTGAAAAAGTATTTGCAGAATTAAATGGTAAATATTATGAATTAATGTATGGAAAAAGAAAAATTAAGAAAATGGAGAAGAAAGAAAAACAATAATTTTAACAAGTAATTTCGTAATAAGGGAATTTATAAAATTGAATAACATGATTTTACATAGCCAGATGGTTTTCTAAAAGCAGAATCATCTGGCTGTTTTTATGCCCAGATATTCAAGAAATGATATAAGAATATCCATACAAGGGCAGGGAAGGAAGTGAGAAAGATGCCATATATCGCACCAGAAGTTATACAAGAGGCAAAGCGGATGGACTTATTGACCTACCTGAAAAACTATGAACCATATGAACTTGTGCGCTTTTCCGGCAATGTCTATACCACCAGAACCCATGACAGCTTAAAGATTTCCAACGGGAAATGGATGTGGTGGAGCCGTGGGATTGGCGGGCGGTCAGCCCTGGACTACCTGATAAAAGTTAAAGGATATGCTTTTTTGGATGCAGTACAGACGATTGCAGGGCAGGCGGCCATAGAGCCGCCTGTTTCCCCACCAGCCGAAAAGTCAATAGAAAAAAAGTTGTTACTGCCAAAGCCTAACCGTTGTCATACAAAGGTGGTTTCCTATCTAAAAGGGCGCGGAATTGATAGCGATATTATTCAATTCTGCATCCAATCAGGGCAGATATATGAAAGCGAATCTTACCATAATGCAGTGTTTATAGGGCGGGACAGGGAGGGGAACCCACGTTATGCGGCGCTGCGTGGGATAGGGACAGATTTCATTGGCGATGCAAACGGCAGTGACAAAAACTATTCGTTTTCCATCCCAGCAGTAGGGGACAGCGGCATTGTCCATCTGTTTGAGTCGGCCATTGACTTATTATCTTATGCTACGTTACAGAAGATGGAAGGGCAGGACTGGCGGGAAGAACACCTGTTATCCCTTGCAGGAGTATATCAGCCAGCAAGGGAGTTGGGACGGAGTAAAGTGCCTGCCGCACTCACCCAATTCTTAAAAGACAGTCCAGAAATAAAAAAAATCGTATTGCATTTGGACAATGACCAGGCGGGCAGGATTGCAGCGAAAGCAATACAAACAGTGCTTCCAGGAATGTACCAGACCTTAGACCAGCCGCCCCCACAGGGTAAGGACTATAACGATTGCCTATGTATCAAGCGTGGAATCGGGGTAACAAGACGGAGAAAACAGAACAAAGGAAGGAGCTATGGGAGATGAAAACTTATCACATTACGATAACAGAAACCTTAGAAATGACTGTCCCAATTCAGGCGGAAAACCTTGCAAAAGCAGAGAAAATTGCAGAAAAAAATTGGCAGGACAGCCAGTATATTTTGGATGCAGAGCATTTTGCAGGAGTCAGTTTCAAGGCGGAGGAACCTGGAAAAAAGAGGGAAAATGAACGGTAAGAAAGAGAAAAATACCAGGGAAGCAGCTAAATAATAGAAGGAAAATTATTGAGAAGTGGGGAATTATCATAGCAGCTAATGGCGAGGAAGCATCTGTTTTTGGCGGGTAATGAGGCTGATTAGAAAGACAGTAAGCAGATAGCAGCGTGATACACAATACCAGCAAGCAACGCCTTTGGATTGCCACCGCCCTTTTCGGGCAGCGGCAACCAAAGGCAGCTTGTCAGGGAATTCCCTGAAACCCTTTGGAAGAAATGGAGGATAATAAAAATGGAAGGATGGATGTTTGTGGTTGGGATGTTGGTAGGAGGCTTTGTCGGCGTGACAGCCATGTGCTTGTTTCAGATTAGCGGTATGGAAAGCAGGGAGGAAGAAAAAGATGCATTTAGGAATCAAAAAAGAAAATAAAAGGCGTAAGGAAAATCGTCTGATGCGTTATGCGGCTGCAGTAAAGGAAAAGAAACAGAAAGGGGGAAGCAGGAAATGTTAGAGGAAAAGATGTTTGCCGAAGGAGTGGCGCGGGAAATCAAAAGCTGCCTTGCGCCAGAGTTTTCCGATGTGGAATGCACCGTCGTGGAACAGCGGAAAAACAATAACGTTGTTTTGACAGGCGTCTGTTTCCACAGGCCAGGGCAGCAGGCAGACCCGATTGTCTATGTGGAGCCGTTCTATGATGAGGTAAAGAATGGCAGGCCAAAAGAGGAAGCCATGAAAGAGATGGCAAAGCTGGCAGAAAAAGGGATGGAGATAAAAGAAATCCCAGAGGCTGACAAGGTGCTTGTGTATGGAAAGGCGAAAGAATATCTTTGTGTGCGGATTGTGAATACAAAGGCGAACCGGAAGAGGCTTACCCAGATGCCCCACCAGGAACTGGAAGACCTGTCGCTCACGCTTGCGCTCTGCTTCCCGCTGGATGGCAGAAGGGAGGATGGCAGCGTGGAAGTGACAGATGAACTCATGGGCATATGGGGGATGGAGGAAGAAACGCTGTTCCAGCAGGCATGGAGGAACATGGAGAGGCGGCAGCCGCCAGTGCTGCAGGACATGGGGGCAATGTTTGGGAACCTGCTTGCAGGGGGAGCGGATTTCCCACACAAAACAGAAGGGCAAATGTTTGTATTGACAAACCAGGGGATGCGTTATGGGGCTTCTGCCCTTGCCTGTCCAGGCGTGATGGAAAAAATCAGCAGACTATTCCCAGAAGGATTTTATATCCTGCCTTCTTCCATCCATGAAGTGCTGATAGTGCCAAAAGATGGGGAGCTTGTCCCAAAGGAATTGGGCAACCTGGTACGGGAGGTCAACCAGATTGAGGTAAGCAGTGATGAAGTGCTGTCTGACCGTGTGTATGAATTTGACAGGGAGAAAGGAAAAATCCGCCAGATACCGGAATCCTTGGCAAAAGAAAGGGGGATGGAACGTTGAGGAACAGGGACATTCCCTTTCTGTTCCGCCTGAACAGAGAAGAGGCGGACGCATTCCGGGAACGGGTAAAAAGGAGCGGGCTGAGCCAGGAAGCCTATGTGCGCCAGTCCATCAGCGGGAAAACGCCAAGGGATATGCCTCCGCCTGATTATTATTCCATGATGAAAGAACTCCATAAGATTGGCAATAACCTGAACCAGATAGCGAAGAAAGCGCATGTCTTAAATGTCATTGATGTACAACGATACGACAGGGACATGCGTAAGTTTGAGGAAGCTGTGCGCCTGATTACCGAAGCAGTCATTTTGCCTGAACCTTTTGAAAACCCGCAAAGCCTGGCTTGCAGGGAAGAAGCAGCACAGGGCGGGGCGCAAAGGGGGGAATGACATGGCGACAACCTCTATCTGGAGCATTAGAGGCTGGCTTGGGAAAGTGGTCATCTATGTGGAGAACCCAGACAAGACCATGCACCCAGAGATTGTAAATCTGCTGGAACTGTCCTGTCAGGAAGAGAGGGAAATGCAGAGCCTGTCCGATGTCATTTCCTATGCAGTCAGGGAAGAAAAAACCAGGCAGAGGCAGAAGAAAGAAAATCTTAACAGTGATGGGGAGGAAATCATGTATGAGGAAACAGAGGGAGCTATGCAGCAGTATGTGTCTGGAGTCAACTGCACGCCCACCACCGCCCGCTCCGAGATGATGGCAGTCAAACAGAAGTTTGGCAAGGATGGGGGTGTCATGGCATTCCACGGCTACCAATCTTTTGCACCAGGGGAATGCACCCCGGCGCTGGCGCATGAGATTGGTATGAAGCTGGCCAGAGAATTGTGGGGGAGCCGCTTCCAGGTATTAGTGGCAACACATCTGGACAAAGCACATCACCTGCACAACCATTTTGTGGTAAACTCCGTTTCCTTTACAGATGGAAAGAGGTATCACCGGACAAAGCAAGATTATCGGGATATGCGTAACATTTCCGACAGGCTTTGTAAGGAATATCAATTGTCTGTGATAGACAACCCCAAGCAAGGGCAGGCAAAGCATTACGCCGAATGGAAAGCGCAGAAGGAGGGCAAGCCTACCTACCGAGGCATGGTAAAAGCAGACGTGGATGAAGCCATAGGGAAAGCAAGGACAGAAAAACAGTTTTTCCACTATCTGAAGGAGATGGGATATTCCATCAAGTTCGGCAAGGACGTCACCATATGCCCAAAGGGGAGAGAACGCGGGCTGAAACTGGCACGAAATTTTGGGGAGGATTACACCATTGCCTCTATCCGCAGGCGCATACTTGCAAAGCCTGTGGAAAAGCCGCGCCCGAAATCCCTGCAAAGGCAGCGAAAATCCTATACCATTGAAATAAAGGGGACATTGCATCAAGCAAGGAGAATCGGAGGGCTGCGTGGGCTGTACCTGCACTACTGCTACCAGCTTGGCATCCTGCCCAGGCACAGGACGACTGGGAACCCAAAGCAGGTGCATATGTTGTTTCGGGAGGATTTAAAAAAATTGGATACAGTTTCAAGGGAAACAAGGCTGCTCTGCCGCTATCACATAGATACTGCAGAGCAGCTTTTCTCACGCAGGGAAACCCTGAAAGGGCAAATATTGGAACTTTCTGACACAAGAAAACATCTCCGCTATAAAATCCGCAGCATCAAAGACAGCGGACAACAGTCAGAAGTGAAAGCAGAGATTTCCTGTTTAACACAGCGGATAGGAGAACTGCGAAAGGAGGTGGGACTTTGCGATGGAATCGCCGCACGTTCCGGCGTGGTGAAAGAAAAATTACAAAAAGTGCGGCAAGAGAATATCCAGCAAAAGGAGGGAAGGAGCCATGAACACATCAGGCGAAGCCGCTGACCAGGTGGTGCGCATGTCAATGGAAGTGGGCGAAGCAGCCTTAAAAATTTCCGGCGCAGGGGCAAAACAGCTTGCAGTGCTTTTATACGCCATCTTAAAAGAGCAGAAGAAAACAAAGGGCAGGGCAAGGCTGGAAACCTTAGTGCGTTCCGGCAAGCCGCTCACTGTGTTCTCCGTGAGGGAAAGAGACTTAAAGAAGTTTGTCCAGGAAGCAAAGCGGTATGGAATCCTCTACTGTGCAGTGCGCACCCCAAGAGGAAGCAAAGACGGCATGGCGGACGTCATGGTAAAGGAAGAGGACGCGCCCCGCATCAACCGGATTGTAGAACGGTTTCGGTTTGCTTCCGTGGCCGAGGCAGCACAGGTTAAGACAGAAATTGAGAAAGCAAGGGCAGAAAACGGGAAGCAAAAAGCAGGCAAAGGGCAACAAGGAAAGGAAGCGTCTGAGGAATTACAGCCAGAACCAACGGAGAGAACAGAAAATCAGGAAAACGAAGTGCATCCAGAAAAAATGGAGGGGCAGGCAGAGCCGGAACAGGACAGGCCAGTAAAATCCAAGGAGGATGCACTGATGGAAGAATTGTTTGGGGAGGCGGCAGGGCAGGAAGGGAGAACCAAAAACCCCTCTATGGCAAAGACAGAAAAATCCCATCCGTCCGAGCCTACCTCAAGGAAGCGCGGGAGAGCCGCAGGGGGTACTTCTAAGCCGCAAAAAGGTTCCATGACAGATAAGCCATCTGTACGGGAAGCGTTAAAGGAAATCCAGGCAGCGCGGAAGCAGGAAGCGGACACACCCAAACAGGAACCGCCTGCAAAGGAGAAAAAGAGCAGGAAGCCTTTGCAGCACAAACAGCCACAAGGTAAGAAGAAATCAAAAAAAGCAAAGGAGAGGTGAAAAATGGACAAGAATCTTGACGCAATCTTAAACGTATCGGCAGTGCCGCAGGATGACAGGGTGGCGGCATTCATTGCAGAGAGCAAGAATAACCGCAGCCGTTGTTACGAATTGTCGGAACAGACGACGGAAGCCGTGTCAACGGACAGCGGGGCATTCCAGCAGTACCTGGACGTGCAGAGCCGCTTCGACCGTTATACAGCCAATAATGCCTTACTGATTATGGCACAGAACCCAGACGCGCAAAAGTTGGGCGACTATGGGTACTGGAAAGACCAGGGGGCTTATGTGAAGCGCATGGAAAGAAAAAATCCGGTGCTTATCCTGGAGCCAGGGAAGGAATTCGAGCGGGAGGATGGCAGCATCGGCACCTATTACAATGCAAAAAAGCTCTACGACATCTCCCAGACTACCATCAAGGATAAAACACAGCCGCAGGAAGCAGTGGATGAAAAACAGTTAATCCGTGCGTTGGTCAGCAACCCGCCTGTGGATATTGTGGCCGCTGACCCCGACCAGATGCCGGAGGACAAGGGGGCAATCTTTGAGCCGGAGGACAATTGTATTTATGTGAGGAAAGGCATGGATGCAACCGCCATCTTCCAGAGCCTGACGCCAGAACTTGCCCTTGCAGGATTTGCAAAAGGAGCCAAAGACTATGACCGGAATGAAGATGCGTTCCACGCTTACTGCGTTTCCTATATGCTCTGCAAAAAATATGGGATGGACACGCAGCAGTATGATTTCAGGCAAGCGCCAGAGTTTTTTGAAGGTATGGAGCTGCAAGAGGTACGCGGGGAACTTTCCAAAGCCCGTGACGCCGCAAACGCCATCCTGTCCCGCATGGCAAAAGTATTAGACCAAGGCAGGAACCAGAATAACCGCCACCAGCAGACGGCGCAGCACAGCAGGGAGGAAGCAAGATGAAGGTGGAAACGCTTCCTGTTTCCCAAGGGAAAATGGCAATGGAGGTGATGGGCATTGGGCAAAGGCAAGAGAACCTTAGAGCTGGATAAATATGAAAGTGGCGTCATTTTCCAGTCCTTAAATGACAAAAGGAACCAAATGTTAAAAGAGGGCAGGGCAACAGACGCCGTGGATGACGTTTTATTGAAAGTGATCGGCTTGATGGAAACGACGGAAAAAGGGAAAAGGAGGCGGAACTGCCATGAAGAACGGTAATCATCAGGCAGATTATGTTCTTGCAGCCTGCGGCATTGTCCCAGTCGTCTGGCTTGCGCTGTTAGCAGCCCCGGATTTATCGGACGGGTTATTTGCCGTGATGGAGCGGTTTCCAAAGGCTGTGGAACATCCATTCCACATCACAGTCTGCACAGACAGCATAAAAGCCGTACTCATTTCCCTGCTTGCCTACGGTTTGGGAATTGGGATTTACTGTTCCACACGCAGGAATTACCGCAGGGGCGAGGAACATGGCTCAGCCGTTTGGGGTAACGCCAAAGCAGTCAATAAAAAATACAGTGAGCGGGAGTTTGGGGCAAATAAGTTGATGACACAAAATGTGCGTATCTGCTATGACAGCCGCAGGCATCGGAGGAATCTGCTTACGCTGGTTATTGGTGGCAGCGGTTCTGGTAAGACCCGCTTCTATGCCAAACCGAATCTTCTGCAAGCGAATACCTCTTTTGTGGTGCTTGACCCCAAAGGTGAAAACTTGCGTGACACAGGCCATCTGCTGGAAGCAAAGGGGTATGAAGTCCGTGTGCTGGACTTAATCAATATGGAAAAAAGCCACTGCTATAACCCATTTGTTTATTTAAAAAACGATAATGATGTGCAGCGGCTGGTAACGAACCTATTTAAAGCGACAACGCCAAAAGGGAGCCAGAGCAATGACCCATTCTGGGACACTGCAGCATCCATGCTTTTACTGGCGCTGATTTTTTACCTGAAATACGAAGCCCCAAAAGAAGAGCAGAATTTCCCGATGGTCATGGAGTTGCTGCGGGCAGGGGAGGTTCGGGAGGACAACGACGAATACCAGTCTCCTTTGGATGAGCTGTTTGAGCGTCTGGAAATGCGGGAGCCGGAGCATATTGCAGTGAAATATTATAAGGACTACCATTCTGGAAGTGCAAAGACGTTGAAATCCATCCAGATTACTCTTGCGGCAAGGTTAGAGAAATTCAACCTGCAAAGCCTTGCCGCGCTGACAGCCACAGATGATTTAGACCTGCCTGCCCTGGGGGAAAAGAAAGTGGCGCTATTCGCGCTAATTCCAGATAATGATACCAGCTATAATTTCCTGGTGTCCGTGTTGTATACGCAGCTATTCCAGCAGTTATTTTACCTGGCAGACCATAAATATGGCGGCAGGCTCCCCGTCCATGTGCATTTTTTAATGGATGAATTTGCGAACGTCAGTTTGCCAGACGATTTTGACAAGATACTTTCCGTCATGCGTTCCAGGGAAGTGAGCGTGTCCATCATCCTGCAAAATTTGGCGCAGCTAAAAGCATTGTTTGAGAAACAGTGGGAAAGCATCTGCGGGAACTGCGATGAATTTCTCTATCTTGGCGGCAACGAGCAGGGGACACATAAATATGTCAGTGAGCTGCTTGGAAAATCCACGATAGACACCAACACTTATGGGAAGTCCACCGGACATTCCGGCAACTATTCCACCAATTACCAGAATACAGGGCGGGAGCTGCTGACGCCGGACGAGGTGCGTATGCTGGACAACCGCTATGCCATCCTGTTTATCCGTGGGGAACGTCCGGTGCTGGATGAGAAATTTGACATCTTGAAGCACCCAAATGTGGCATTGTCCACAGACGGAAAAGGCAAACCTTACCGCCACGGGGAAGTGACGCAGGCGGTGGCAGGCATCACGCTTGGAAACAGTCTGGCAGGCGAAACTATGCCAAAGGAACCAAATACAGACGGCTATGAGTTATTATCCGAAGAGGATTTAGAAACCATGTATAACCAAAAGGAGGAGGAAAAAGACAATGATTAGAAAGAGTGGAAACGGCAGGAAACCAATGAGAAAAAATGCAAAAAGGGTAATGGCAGTGTATCTGGCATTGCTTATTTTGCTGGCGTTTGGGTCAGACACAGTATATGCGGCAAACGACCCACTGAAAGTTGTGAATAACCTTTCCAATTTTATTTTCAGTTTAATCCGTGCCATCGGCATGATTTTACTGGGGTTTGGCATTGTGCAGGTGGGCTTGTCCTTAAAGTCCCACGACCCCAGCCAGAGGGCAAACGGGTTTTTGACCCTTGCAGGCGGTATTATCATCACTTTTGCCAAAGAAATCCTTACCCTTATCACAGGATGAAGGCAGGAAGCGGGAAAGAAGAAATAGGGGCGGGTATTTTGCCTGCCCCCAGATAAGGAGGTGCAAAAAACGTGTCAGACAACTGGGTAGTGCAGAATTTACAAAATGCCCTGGACACATGGAACCATAAGCTGACGGAACTGTGGCAGATACTCACGCAGTCGCCGGAAACCTTTAAAGGAGGAAGCATTTGGAAGGCAATCGTAAATATTAATGGGGCATTGCAGGCCATTGGCTATGCCCTTTTGGTATTGTTCTTTGTTGTCGGCGTGGTTAAGACGTGTGCAAGTTTTACAGAAATCAAAAAACCAGAACATGCCTTAAAACTGTTTGTACGGTTTGCCTTGGCGAAAGGAATTATCACACATGGGCTGGAACTGATGATGGCATTGTTCCATATCGTGCAGGGAATCATCAGTAATATCATGGAAACAGCAGGAATTGGGGCGGCACAGGCCACAGCGTTGCCAGATGAGATTGTAAAAGCCGTGGAAAGCTGCGGCTTTTTTGAGAGCATCCCATTGTGGGCGGTGACGTTGATAGGCGGCCTGTTCATTACGGTATTGAGCTTTATCATGATTATGAGCGTATACGGGCGGTTTTTCCGCCTATACCTATATACCGCCATTGCCCCAATCCCATTATCCACGTTCGCAGGCGAGCCAGTGCAGAACGTGGGAAAGAGTTTTCTAAAATCTTATGCGGCAGTGTGCCTGGAGGGGGCGGTTATCGTGCTGGCGTGTATTATTTTTTCCCTTTTCGCATCTTCCCCGCCTGTGGTGAACCCAGACGCCGCGGCAGTCACTATGGTATGGGGCTATATTGGGGAGTTGGTGTTCAACATGCTCATCCTTGTTGGGGCTGTGAAGATGGCAGACAGGGTAGTGAGGGAGATGATGGGCTTATAACAGGATATAAATATCAGAACAGGAGGTAGCATTTTGGAGGTAAAAATCAACCGGGAAATCCGTAACTATACAGAATCCATGTTTTTTGGACTGTCCCTGCGGCAGTTCATTTTTTCTGTCTTAGCCTGCGGCGCGGCAGTGGGGCTTTATTTCCTGCTCCGCCCCGTTTTAGGGACAGAGGCTGTAAGCTGGGTATGCATACTGGGAGCCGCGCCGTTTGCGGCGTTGGGATTTGTGCGTTACCACGGCATGAATGCGGAGCAGTTTCTCTGGGCGTGGATAAAATCACAGATCCTTATTCCAAAGCGTCTGGTTTTCCAGTCAGAGAACTTCTATTATGAGGCATTGAAGCCCAGCCTGGAAAGCCACAAAAAAGAGGCGTTAAAAGCTGGCATAGAAAGCCAAAGAAAAGAAGAAATAAAACTAGGCGTTGAGAACTGTAAAAAAGAAGCGGCAAAACCAGACATGGAGGGCTGCAAGAAAGAGCGTTGGGAATCATGCGCTGGAAACTATAGGAAGAAGGAGGCAGGGAAACAGGATGATTAAGACACTGAGCAACATCTTCAAGCAGGACAAAGAACGGTTTGCCATTCCAAGGAGCGTCCAGCAGGCAATCCCCATCCAGGCAGTCTGGGCGGACGGAATTTTTAAGATTGGGCGAAACAAATTTTCCAGGACATACAAGTTTTTAGACATCAACTATGCTGTAGCCAGCAGGGAGGACAAGGAATCCATGTTTTTGGGGTACAGCGAGCTGCTCAATTCCTTTGACAGTGGGGCGACCACGAAAATCACCATCAACAACCGCCGCCTGAACAGGGAGGACTTTGAGAAGTCTATCTTAATTCCCATGCAGGAGGATGGGCTGGATTTATACCGCAAAGAATACAACGCCATGCTTTTGGAGAAAGCAACTGGAGCGGAGCGTGTGGTGCAGGAAAAATATGTGACGGTATCTGCCTATAAGAAAACCATTGAGGAAGCCAGGACGTATTTTGCCCGTGTGGGGTCAGAGCTTGCAAGCCACTTCGCACGTTTAGGTTCCAAATGTGTGGAGCTGGATTTGACTGATAAGCTGCGGGCGCTGCATGATTTCTACCGTGCTGGAGAGGAAACAAACTTCCATTTTGATTTGTCAGAAACCATGAAAAAAGGGCATAGCTTCAAGGACTTTATCTGCCCAGACAGCTTTGAGTTTGAGAAAGACTGTTTCCGTATGGGCGACCGCTACGGGCGGGTGTTGTTCTTAAGGGAATATGCGTCTTATATCAAGGACATCATGATTTCGGAATTAACGGACTTGAACCGGAACCTGATGCTGAGCATTGACGTGATACCTGTGCCAACGGATGAGGCGGTGCGTGAGGTGGAAAACCGTTTGTTAGGGGTGGAAACCAACATCACGAACTGGCAGCGGCGGCAAAACGCCAACAACAATTTTTCCGCTGTCGTCCCTTACGACATGGAGCAGCAGCGTAAAGAGAGTAAGGAATTTTTGGACGATTTGACTACCCGTGACCAAAGGATGCTGTTTGCCGTGCTGACGCTGGTGCATACCGCAGACACAAAGGCACAGCTTGACGCAGATACAGAAGCTTTGCTTACTGTGTCCAGAAAACATCTATGCCAGTGTTCAACGCTCAAATATCAGCAAATGGACGGATTGAATACCGCCCTGCCAATCGGACACCGGAAAATCAACGCTATGCGCACCCTTACCACAGAAAGCCTTTCCGTGCTGATGCCTTTCCGTGTGCAGCAAATCATGGACGAGGGCGGCATTTACTGTGGGGAGAACGCCATTTCCCATAACCTTATTATGTGTAACAAAGCAAAGCTGCTCAATCCCAATTCCTTCTTTCTAGGGGTGCCAGGCAGCGGCAAAAGTTTCAGCGCAAAGATGCTGGTGGTATTCCTTGCCCTTGCCACAGGGGACGACATACTGGTCTGCGATCCCGAACGAGAGGTGCGACAAGAAGTCGCATAATAAATTGCTGGTCGTCAGCTACCCTATC
>ERZ778516.2534-NODE-2534-length-12070-cov-5.060008_pt1 | contig 12070 bp, 7 predicted proteins | sample MGYA00510342_ERZ778516 | MGnify/ENA primary metagenome ERZ778516 (study PRJEB29527, sample SAMN07138961) | mouse gut metagenome | material: feces | host: mouse | place: China:Nanjing | collected 2016-01-25 ...
GGAAGGCTCGGGGTCAGAAGAAGAACCGGAGAAACCGGAAGGCTCGGGGTCAGAAGAAGAACTGGAGAAACCGGAAGGTACAGGGTCAGAAGAAGAACCGGAGAAACCGGAAGGTACGGGGTCAGAAGAAGATTCCGAAGAAGAAACACTGGCGGATGTAAAATCTGACAGTTTGATATTGACAGGCCCGCAGTATGGTGTTTTGCCGGAATATTCAGAAAATTTCAATGCGGATGCAGTCGACGGAGTGATTGCTGGTCTGGCAGAAATACTTGTAGATGGAGATGCAAAAATCAGTGAATATGCAGTATCTCCGGATCAGTTGAAAGATATGCTTACATGGATCGTGAACCATGAAGAAGAATATTATACGGTGCTTCCATATGTGGGATATACCTATGTGGAAAAGGAAGATGGTCAGGAAGTTCAGACAGTGTCTATAGCAAGAATTTCACAGGAAAATCAGCTTTCTTTATCTGGTGTATGCCGTGAGCAGGACATAAAATTTTCTTTTATCAGAGCAGAAGGGGTCGAACAGTATAAGCTGTTTCAGGTATCGGAGAACGAAATCAAAGAATTTTCTGTAGGAGAAGGGCAGGAGATCCTGATTGACAGGATGGAGTCGGTGGAGCCATCTGCATATCAGTATATACTTTGCGGTTATCAGATGGTAGATGATGAATGGAAGCTGTGCGCTTTCAGCAGATGCGCAGACGTGGAATATGAAACAATATCATCGGTAGAACCGGTGACAGAACCTGCAAAGGATGCGGCGGCGATCAGACCTGGAAAACCGGCGCTGGAGTACACAGTTTCTAAAAATACGGCTACACTTAAGTGGAAAGCAGTAAAACATGCGGATGGATATATCTTATACCAGTATGTAAACGGAGGGTATAAGCAGATTGACCGCATTCAGGATCAGGGTTCAGAACTGGAACGTGTCATTTATGATTTGAAGTTTAATGAAAGCCGGCAGTATGCAGTTTCGGCATTTGTGAATAACAACGATGCCGGACAGACATATACCGAAGGAGAACGGTCCAATACGGTTGAAGTTGTGATTAAATTTGAGAAAATGCAGGCGAAAGCTTCTGTTGTAAACTGCAAGGAAATCAACCTGTCCTGGACACAGATCTATGGGGCTGATGGATATGAGATTCTGAGATCAGGATGGTCAAATCCGATCAGAATTGAGTCCGGCAGTACGCTTCTGTATAAAGATGCATCTGTACAGCCCAATAATACATATACCTATAAGATTCGCCCGTATCAGGTCAGAGAGCGGGATACGGCTGGCAGACCGGTTCAGTATAGTTATGGCGACTGGTCAGACAGTGTTTCTGCAACGCCTGTTTTTCCGGCAGTTGCCAGTATTGCTGTTAAGTCTGTAGATTATCAGACACTGGAGATCACATGGGGCAGCGTGAATGGCGCTGCAGGTTATCAGGTATACCGTTCAACCAGTGAGAATGGGAGTTACAAAAAGATTGCAACTTTATCATCTGGAACTTCGGTAAATTATCAAGACAGCGGCCGGAAGCCGGGGGTGACCTGTTATTATAAAGTGCGCCCATATTGCGTGGTCAACGGACAGACAGTTGAAGGTCCGGATTCACCGGTGAAGAGTGGAAAGACTAAAATGGGAAAAGTGTCCGGAGTAAAAACGGAATCTGCGTCATACACCTCTGTTCTCATCAGATGGGATAAGGTTGCAGGCGCATCCGGATATAAGGTGTATTATTCTACATCAAAAGATTCCGGTTATAAGACTCTGAAAACAACAAGCAGTACCAGCTACAAACATAAAAAGCTGACCACGGGGAAAACCTATTATTATAAAGTCCGTGCATACAAGACCGTAAATGGGAAGAAGGTATATGGAGATTACAGTAAGGCGGTAAAGGCAAAAGTTGCGCCGGCAGTGGTGGTGGCTGAAAAGTCTGCCACGACATATAATTCTGTAACACTTTCCTGGAAAAAGATCAGTGGAGCCAGTGGATATGCTGTTTACCGTGCGGAAAGTAAAAACGGTGAATGGAAGAAGATCAAGACGATTAAATCCGGCAGTACAAAGACCTATAAGGATAAAGGGCTGATTCCGGGAAAGACATATTATTATAAGGTTCGTGCATACAGAACGGTGAGCGGAAAGAATGTATATGGCGCTTATAGTGAGGTAGTGAAGGCAAAACCGGCACTGAAAAAGCCGTCTCTTAAAAAATCAACTGTGAATTATGATTCTGTTAAACTTACCTGGAAGAAGATCAGCGGAGCCAGCGGTTATAAAATATATCGCTCTACCAGTGCAGATGGAACCTATAAACGGGTTAAAAATATAACCAGTGCTTCAACTCTGACTTATACGGATTCGGGTTTGACTGCAGGAACGACTTATTATTATAAAATACGTGCATACAGAACGGTAGACGGGAAGAAAGGATACAGCGAATATTCCAAGTTGCTTGACGTGATGCCGACTCTGGATAAGGTGAAGGATTTTAAAGCGGCTCCTACAGGTGACGATGAAAAGGGCAGTATTGAGCTGACATGGTCAAAGGTTACGGGAGCAACCGGATATACGATTGTGCGTTCAACATCGAAACAGGGAACGTATAAGGAAGTCCGGGTAATTGATTCCGGGGATACCCTTTCCTGTACAGACAGCAAACTCACATTTGGAGAGACTTATTATTATCAGATATCTGCGACAAGAAATAATTATAAGGGGCCTGTGTCAAACTCTGTCAATGCGACAGCGATTGCGGTGAGTCTTAGTGACAGCAGTCTTACAATGTCAGTTGGAGATACTGAAAAACTGGCAGTGGCAACGATGCCTAAAACAAAGGTTACCTGGAGTTCATCAGATCAGGATGTTGTTACGGTAGACAGTAAGGGGAAAGTGACTGCAGTCGGAGGTGGAACGGCAAAGATCTATGTGAAAGTGAACGGTGTTGCAATTACGAAAAGTGTAAGCGTAACAGTAAAAGGAACGATTAAGGGCGCTTATAAAGGCATTGATGTTTCCAGCTATCAGGGAACGATTGACTGGAAAAAGGTTGCGGATGATGGTATTGATTTTGCAATGATCAGAGGAATCATCGGCAGCAGCTCTTCTACAACAAGAGATTCCATGTTCAAAGCGAATTATGAGGGAGCAACCGCTAACGGTATAAAAGTTGGAGTTTATCGTTACAGCTATGCGACTTCCAGAACAAAAGCAAGAACGGAAGCACAGGCGATCCTGGAAACGCTTCATGGAAGAAAACTGGATTATCCGATTGTGATGGATATGGAAGACAGAAGTATTCTTGAAGGCACAGACAGTAATTCCAGAAGATCAGAGATTATCCTTGCTTTTAAAAAGGAGATTGAAGATGCAGGGTATACTTTTGCTCTTTATGCGAATACTACATGGCTGAACAATTATCTGGATATGGATATGCTGAAAGATGTGGACATCTGGGTAGCAAGATGGACAGAGCTGGAAAACGGACATGGTTATAATGGAAAAGGAAATGTAACCATGTGGCAATACAGTTCCAGCGGAAGGGTAAACGGCATCAATGGCAATGTGGATTTGAATGTATCATTTAAAAAATATTGATTCCTGAAAGCGTCAGAAAATGATTGCAGAACAGACAACTGGAATCAGTGGAGCCATGGCTTGTGTAAGTCATGGCTCTGCTGATATGTAAAAATATATGTAATACTTGATAATGGAAGTGAAATCATGTAATATAAGGTTGTTATATTTTGGTTGAATAATAGAGGAGGAGCTGCCTTGGAGCCTGAAAATAAAACATCTGATCGAATAACAGAATTAAAAAAGCGAATGATATATATAAAAACATGTGTATTTCGTATATCAGAATACTGGTATACAGGTATGCTGATCCTGTTGACGATTCGTACCGTTTTGCAGTATGTACAGATGGATATTATATGGGAAGATCTGGGACAGGGGAATCCGGTTATTCTGTTTCTGATTACTTATTTTTTGATGAAGCCCAATTATGTTTTATTGATAATTGCAGTTGTAAGACATGTCTGTGCGGATCAATATGATATGAAAAAATCCTTTACAGCAATAGCAATTTATTTTGTAACAGCTCATGCGGTTGAGATTAATCATTATGATGAAGTGATGATGATGCTCCTGCTGATGATTGGAGCATGGGGAATTTCTTTCAGAAAACTGATAAAGATATATTTTGTAACGGTACTGGTCATTGTAACAGGTGTGGTGCTGGCCTCTCAGATTGGCTGGATTGAAGAGTTGATCTATGAGGTCCGTGGAGGACGCCGTGCGTTCGGATTTACTTATCCTACGAGGTTTGCTTCTCATGTTTCCTTTCTTATCTTGTGGTACTGGTATTTAAGAGGAAGGAAAACAAAATATCGAGAGATATGGATACCGATTGGAGCAGGGATCTTTGTACAGCTGTTCTCCAAAGCGAGACTGAACGCGATAATTTTGTTATTGTTGGCGGTCGTAATGACCTGGCAGATATTTTCATTACGGAATTCAGAACACAGTGGGAAAGAGTATCAGATGAAAGGATGGTTTTCTTCGTTTCTTGCGCTTTCACCAATATTGGCCACTTTGATGATTACAACCATGACCGTTCTGTATTCTGCAGACAGCAAAATGTGGAGCAGACTGAATAAACTTATGAGCAGCCGCCTGTCACTGGTGCAAAATGCGATGGATATCTATGGTTTTCAGATGTGGGGGCAGGAGATTACGCTGTCTGGAAATGGAGGATTGGGAAAAACAGCTTCAAAATATTTTTATATTGACAGTGCATGGATGCAGTTCAGCATTCAGTACGGCCTGATTATGCTGGTAATTCTTTTGGTGCTGTTCTGGATTGTGGGAATTCGTGCAAGAAATCATGGAAACTGGATTCTGTTGTGGATACTGGCATTTGTTTCATTACATTCCATAGTTGAGCCGCAGATTCTTCAGTTGCAGTACTGTCCGTTGATTTTGGCGTTTTTCGCAGAATTGAAGAAGAATGATACGGGGAAGATGAATTATGAAGAGAACTGAGTGTATAATCGGCGTTCTTGGGATTTTACTCATTCTGGTGGCAATTTTTTATTATCAGATTTTTGAAGTTGTAAAACCGGCAAAGGAACCAGTGGTAATAGAATCAGAGGAGAGAGAGCTGAGGGGGTATGAAGACCCTTTGGACACAGTTGCATATCTGATGGCGCATATAGAGAAGGGAGAACTGGAGCCTGCGCTTCGCAGCTGTGCAATTGAGGATGTTGCAGGATATGCGGATCTGTCAGAGTATCTGAATTATACAGGAAATTATCAGGGGACAGATATGATTCCTATGGTGGACAGCAATGCATATTATGAAATTACGAAACTGCGTCTGGCATCTGATTATGGTCATATGATCCAAAAATGTATAGAATTTCTGGCAATGGGGAAAGAACTGGAAATCAGAAGTATTGTTCGGGATGAACCGGAAAATCCGGATGGGAAATACTATCAGAGACTGGAACGTATTAATGGTATTCTTGGAACGCGAGATGTCTGCGAATGTATTGTGTCTATGAGCGTGGATGGCAGGCCGGTGGAACTTCATTTGTCTCTTGCGAAATACAAACGGTTTTGGAAGGTGATTTTGTTTACTCCAATGGCTCAGTATCAAAGCAGAGAGCCGGACATCAGAATAATTGATGAGGGCTTTGGGGACATGGGAACTGTTGCCATGGATCTCAGTTCGTATCTGGAAGATTTGCTGCCGCTTAACTATTCTCTGCTGAACAGCAGGCATGGAGAGGATGCGACAGAAATGCTTGATGAATGCTGGATTTATTTTCAGCGGGGAGATGTGTTGTCTGTATTGACTTATTTTGATTTTGGAAATAGTGACAAGGTTCCGCAGTTCAGTCTGGAGCTGTTGGACAGGCAGAAAGAAGCGGCAGTTCAGTTGCAGGATTTTTATTATGAGATGCTGTTATATCATGCAGATCTGGAATGGGCAAAACGGCATTATGAGGATGAACCGGGATATATTCAGGAGTTTCTCAGGATAGGAAATATGCAGTATGTGAGGGTGAGAAGCATAGAAGTGACTGAAAAAGGGAATGAATATGTAACATATTTTGTTAAATATTCTTATGATGGCAAAGAGTTTTCGCGCAACCTGATCATGTCGAATGACAATGGATGGAAGATTCTGGAAATGAATAAACCGAAAACGTAGATGCAGGTATGGAAATGTTTCAGCCATCGGCGCGGTTGGGAAAGGGTGATAGAGAAGTTTAGATGACAAAAGAGATGCATTTGAAAGAAAAAGATCAGGAACTGGTCAGCATCATTGTCCCCGTGTATAATGTATACCCGTATCTGGCCCAGTGTCTGGATTCCCTGTGTGCCCAGAGCTGGCGGCAGATGGAAATCATTCTGATTGACGACGGCTCGACGGACGGCAGTGAGAACATCTGCGACAGATATGCAGAAGCTGACAGCCGGATCCGGGTGATTCACAAAAAAAATCAGGGAGTGTCCGCCGCGCGCAACGACGGAATCGAACAGGCGGGAGGCAGATATCTGATGTTCGTGGATGCAGACGACCGTATTCATCCGGAACTGATAGCGGTCTGTCTGCAGGCAGCAGAGCCGGGGGTTACGGTGATATGCGGCGCAACGACAAAGGAGGAAGCGTGGGAAGCCTGTTCGGCTGCAGACTGGGAACAGCATGTAGAATATCTGGAAGAAGCGCAGTTTATGCAGGCATATCATGATGACTATATCAATCCTCCGTTTAACAAGCTGTATGCGGCGGATGTGATTCGAAAATATGGGATTCGTTTTCCGGAGGATGTGAGTCTGGGTGAGGATCTGTGGTTCAATCTGTCTTATCAGGAGAAATTCCGGGGAGCATGGAAGATCATTCATGAGCCACTTTATTATTACCGGGAGAATCGTAATGGAAGTCTGAGCAATTTATACAGAAGAGATTTATTTGAGATTCAGCAGATGAAAGCGGAGATTCTGTATCATTTTATGCAGAATATCGGGATCTGGAACGAAGAGAGTAAAAAGGTGTATTATGGGATGTACTGGGACAGGCTCTTTCTGATTGCCAGGATCTGCAGGGAATATGAACGCACACATCCGGAAGACAGGAGGCTTGGGCTGATCCTGTCACATCCCATCTGGAAGAGAGTGTGGAAGGAGTGCCGGATCAGAAAACTGTTGAACTGGAAACGAAGGATAAAAGGAATATGTGTAATGCTTTACAAAATGACAGCATGATGGGAAAATACCGGTTTTCCATCATCGTGCCTGTATATAACGTGCAAGACTGTCTGGACCGATGCATGGACTCGCTTCTGCATCAGGAACAAATGGAGAAAAAGGCGGAGATTCTGCTGATCGACGATGGAAGCGATGACGGAAGCGGTTCGCTCTGCGACCGTTATGCAGAGCGTTTTCCGCAGGTCCGAACCTGGCATAAGAAAAACGGCGGGCTGTCTTCTGCAAGAAATCTGGGTATTGAAAAAGCAGGCGGCGATTATATTCTGTTTGTGGACTCGGACGATTATATGGAGCGGTCTGCGTGCCGGATTCTTGACAGGGCGCTGGAGCAGCATGGGGAAGTAGACGCGCTTGTTTATGGCGGAGTGGAGGATGACGGGGTGCAGCAGACGCACCTGCGGAGGCTGCCTGTGGAAAAAAGACAGTACGCAGACGGCAGGGCGTATCTCCTGGAACATTACCGGACTCAGAATATGAATGTGGAGGCCTGGCTGTACGGGTACAGGCGGGAATTTCTTCTTTCCAACAGGCTGTCTTTCCGGGAAGGAATCCTTCATGAGGATGTGGAGTTTACTCCGCGCGCACTGTTGGCCTGCCGGGAGATTCTGGAGCTTCCGGACTGTCTGTACCATTATATAGTCCGGGAAAATTCCATCTGCACGCAGAAAGACAGGACAAAAAACATTCGGGATCTGTTTCAGACGCTTCGGGAACTGGACGTACTGGCAGAACAGCAGGAAGAGGAATTGTGCCGATGGATGAAGAATGCGCTTCTTAACAGCTTCCTGAATATGGTACAGGATGCAAGAATGTATCAGCCGCAGTACCGGATGCTCCTGGATAAGCGTTTTCTGAAAGGAAAAGCAGCAACTGGCTGGAACCGTTTCAGAGTGATGCTGTGTATGTTGAATGTGAAATGGTACTGTCTGGTCAATGACTGTTACAAACGCATGGCCGCAGGGTTGGAGGTGAGGAAGAGACGGAAGGGATAACACTGGTTTTAAAGAAAGTCAGAAGCAACCGGTTTATCAATAATACAAACTGGCTGATCTTTCAGAATATCTATTCCATGGGACTTTCGCTGGTAGTAGGAGCGCTGTCGGCGCGGTATCTTGGTCCATCCAATTACGGGCTGATTGGATATGGCGCCTCTCTGGTCAATCTGTTTACTGCCATCAGCCAACTGGGAATCGACAATGTTCTGATCAATGAGATGATGAAGCATCCGGAAGAAAAGGGACGCGTGATGGGCACCGCCCTGTGCATGCGGGTCTGTTCTGCAGCGGTCAGCCTGTTCTGCGCAATGATTCTGGTGATTCTGATTGAGCCGGGAAACCATGTATTATGGTTTGTCACCGGGATCCAGGCGTTTGCGATCGCATTAAGGGCCTATGAACTTCTGAATGAATGGTTTCTGTTGGAGATGAAGTCAAAATATTACGTGGTGGCCAATATATGCGGACAGACGGTAGTCGGGATCTGGAAAATCGTTCTGCTGATCCTGCAGGCCTCGGTGGTGTGGTTTGCGGCTTCCACTACGGTACAGGCATTCGTATGCGGCGGCATTGTCATAACGGTCTTTCTTATGACAAGAGATTTTAAACTGGGTTTCTGCCTGCAGTATGCAAAAGATATCTTTGACCGGAGTAAGCATTATGTACTTGCGGGACTGGCGATTGCACTGTACACGCAGATGGATAAAGTCATGCTGGGAAGGATGATGGGAGAGCGGGAGGTTGGATTTTACACAGCAGCCATGACCATTGCGATGCTGTGGGAATTCATCCCCCAGGCGATTATCAATTCTTCCAGAGTGGTGATTCTGGAGAAAAAAAAGAGCAACGAGGCGGAGTATGAGGACAAACTGCAGCTTTTGCTGTTTGCGATCAGCGCGCTGGGAATTCTGGTCGGAGCGGCAGTACAGATCTTTGGAAAACTGGCGGTCCATATACTATATGGGAAGGAATATATGGCAGCAGTTCCTGTGCTGAAGCTGCTGATCTGGTCCACTACCTTTGCAATGATTGGAGTGGCGAGAAACATATGGAGCGTTGCGGAAGACAAGAATCAGTATTCGAAAAACTACACCATCTGCGGGGGCATTTTTAATCTTGTCTTTAATGCGGTTACGATTCCTGTATGGGGAATCTTCGGGGCGGCGGTCAGCACGCTGGGGGCGCAGATCGTTGTGGCGCTTCTGTCGCCGATGCTGTGGAAGGATACCAGACCGTTTGTAACGCTGTATGTCGGATCCTGGAAAAAGGGCCTTGGCTGTTTAAGAACGTTTGCCGAAAAAGGCAGATCGTAATCCCTTCAAAAGCCTTCCCTTTGCTTTCATAAACCGACAGTACAGCAGGGAAAAACGGTTTTGCCGGGCAGGGATGACGGTCCAGGTATCAGGAAAACAGTCTGCAGGCTGGTACTGTGTACCGGAAGGGTAGACAGAAGGACGCAGCACCTGTTTGCCGGCTGTATGGTTCAGGATTCCTGCCATGGCGGAGAAGGAGCTGTTGCAGACGATCAGATCCTGGACCATCGTCAGCGTACACATGTCTTCTACAAGAGTACCGCGGATATCCTCGCATGGATATTGTTGTACAAAATGATTTACAATTCCGCCCCGGGAAGGACGATGGTCATAAAAAGGAAGGAAAAGAACATGTTCCCTTCCGTATTGCTGAATCATGGATTCGGCGGCGCGAAACCAGTAGGATTCATGAAGCAGAAATCCCTGTTTCAGATAATCATCCCCCACACGGAAATGAACGGCGACAAGCCGCCTGCCGGGATATGCTTCCTGCACGCGTTCCAGCCTGCTCTGGCAGGCATCGAGGATGTCAGGAGAAAACGCAAACCATTTCCGGACTTCCCGGAGATTATCCATGAAATACAGGCAGGAAATAAAATGCCCTTTCATATAAGTGCTGTCAGAAACTTCGGTTGCCTCTCTGGCATATATTTGGGAGGAAGATGCAGTTATGGATTCGACCCATGTATGCGCAAGCGGGGGGAGTTCCTGTATAAGTTCCGATGCGGTCCGGGGGAAAATGGTGTGCAGTTCCGATCCATATTTGGGATCACTGCTGTTGACCCGTGTGTTGTGAGCCCGGACAAAACGAAAATCATATCCTTTTTTTTGTGCGATGGTTTTAACAGATGCATAGGCGAACATTTGATTGCCAAGTTGATCAGATATATCAGCTACTAACATAAAACTCCTCTTTCACGTACAATATGTTTCATTATAGCGTAACATGTGATCGAATTGCAATAAGATAATGAAGGTTGGGGAATACAAGATGAAAAAGTCATATTCGGTACCGGTTGTTGTAATTGTTTTTAACCGTGTAAAACTGGCGGAAAAAATGTTGAATTGTCTGAAAAAAATAGAGCCGCAGATCCTGTTTGTAATATCGGACGGCGCGAGAAAAGATGTGGCCGGCGAACAGGAAAAAGTGGCACAGGTACGCGCGCTGTTTGACCGGATTTCCTGGGACTGTAAAGTATACCGGGAATATGCAGATGAGAATATGGGGTGTGACAGCCGCGTCCCCACGGGAATCAGCCGGGCGTTTGCGTATGTGGACCGCGCTGTGATCCTGGAAGATGACTGCATTCCTTCCATGGATTTTTTTCGTTATGCTGAGGAAATGTTAAAAAAATATCAGGCCTGTCCGGAAGTCATGATGATTTCCGGTTCGAATCTGCTGAAAAAATATGAGATTCCGTACAGCTGCTGTTTTACCGCAAGAACATATACATGGGGCTGGGCAACCTGGAAACGGGCATGGGACCACTACTGTGAGGAGGAAGCGGAATGGAATCGGATTCAGCGGGACGGTACCCTTTCAGGAATCTATCCTTTGAGAACCAGATATTATGTGAAAAAGGAATTAAACTATTATATAAAAAGAGGCGGATGTCCGTGGGATTATCGGTGGTGGATCTCCTGCATGGGGGCAGGAGGGCTTTGTGCGGTTCCCAGAGTGAATCTGATCACAAATGAAGGCTTTGGAGAGGACGCAACACATACACAGGAGAAAGGAAATTATACAGGTATCACCTGTCCGATGGATTTTCCGCTGATACTTCCGGAAAAAGTGGAACGGGACAGAGCGTTTGACCGGTATGACAGCGGTCTGAATCCGCCATGGAAGATCGTGCGTGCATACCGTAAGCTGTTCAGGCATGTAAGGCGGTTTTTAGAGAAATAATTTTCGAAAAGAGCGGGAGATGGACGAGCCCCCGGTACTTGTAAAATAAAGGCAAAGGTGATAAACTATTACAGAATATGGACCAGATGCCATATTTAGGAGCATATGATGTTTAAAAATAAAAGCAGAAAACTCAGATACAGGATCCTCCTGCTGATGATGGTTGATGCCATGATCATCACAATGGCAGGGCCTCTGGCGATCTATATGCGCTATAATCTTTTTTTTGAACCGCAGGCGATCGCGTTTATTGAAAATATTTTCCGGTATCTGCCGGTCAATCTTCTGGTATCGATCCTGACTTTCTGGATGTGCAGGCTCTATCAGGGGATATGGAAATATGCCAGTGCTTCCGATCTGGTGAATATTCTGACCGGATGTCTTCTGTCCACAGTGACTCAGTGGATCGGCATGCGTCTGATGGGGCTTGCTTTTCCGAGGAGTTATCCATTTATGTACTGTGCAGTTCTGGCAGGAGGGATCTCCGTATTTCGCTTCACATACCGGATTCTTGGTTACATCCAGTCCAGGCGGGAAGGGATGCTGCGGGCAGGAAAGAAGAATACCA
>ERZ778516.2536-NODE-2536-length-12064-cov-8.066783_pt1 | contig 12064 bp, 7 predicted proteins | sample MGYA00510342_ERZ778516 | MGnify/ENA primary metagenome ERZ778516 (study PRJEB29527, sample SAMN07138961) | mouse gut metagenome | material: feces | host: mouse | place: China:Nanjing | collected 2016-01-25 ...
AATTCTATAATATTAACATATTCATCCAAGTTTCACAAGATTTCGCTCATAAAGTTTTTGTAAAGACATCAAAATTCCATATTTTGCATGATACCAGGTCAGCCCGCCCTGAAAATATACGTTGTATGGCTCACGCAGCGGCGCGTCCGCGCTTAATTCAATCGACGAGCCCTGTACAAAGGCGCCCGCCGCCATAATTACTTTGCTGTCGTAGCCGGGCATGTCCCAGGGCTGCGGCGTCACAAAGCTGTCTACCGGCGCTGCTGCCTGGATGCCTTCGCAAAAAGCACACAGCCGCTCCGGGGAGCCAAGCGTAACCGCCTGGATAATATCATAGCGCGGTTCGTTTGCATCCGGTACGCAGGAAAATCCGAGCTGTCCGTATAAATTGGCGGCAAATATCGCGCCTTTTAACGCGCCCGCGGTCACGACCGGAGCCTGAAACAGCCCCTGGTAAAACGACTGGATCACGCCTAAGGACGCGCCGACTTCTTTGCCAAGCCCCGGCGACGTCAGGCGGTACGCGGCATTTTCCACACACTGCTTTGTCCCGACGAGGTAGCCGCCGATCGGTGCGAGCCCGCCGCCTGGATTTTTAATCAGGGAACCGACGGTTAAGTCGGCTCCGGCGTCAGACGGCTCGGTTTCCTGTACAAATTCCCCGTAGCAGTTGTCCACCATGCAGATAATCGCAGGATTGATTTGCTTGATAAACGCGACCATCTTAGCGATCTGCTCTACGGAAAGCGTCGGGCGTGCCTGGTAGCCTTTGGAGCGCTGGATCGTTACCATTTTAGTGTTGTCATGAATGGCATTTTTCATTCCTTCATAGTCAAATTTTCCATCGGGAAGCAAATCGACCTGCCGGTAGGTGATGCCGTATTCGGCAAGGGAGCCGGTCGACGGGCGGATGCCGATCACTTCTTCTAATGTATCGTAAGGCTTTCCCGAAGCAGACAAAAGCTCATCGCCCGGGCGCAGGTTTGAAAAAAGCGCCAGCGCCAATGCATGGGTACCGCAAGTAATCTGCGGCCGCACAAGCGCATCTTCGGTGTGAAAGCAGTCCGCATAGACTTTTTCCAGCGTATCCCTGCCGTAGTCGTCGTATCCGTAGCCGCTGCTTTGCGCAAAGCAGGCGGAGCTGACTTTGTTTTTGCGCATGGCATGGATGACTTTTAACTGGTTGATCTGCGCGGTTTCATCGATTTTTTCAAAGCGTCTGGTTAACTGCGCGGCAACGCTTTCTCCAAAATCCGCCACTGCCTTACTGATGCCCATTTGCTTGTAAATTTTTGTAAATTTGCCGTCACTCATTGCCCGCTTTGTATTCCTTTCTCCGTTAATATAGCATTCATATAGGATAAAATTTTGTCGTTATCATAAGAAAACATTTGTTTATTCAGCCAAATCACTTCTTTTTCCCGCCGAAACCACGTAAGCTGACGCTTGGCAAAGTGCCTGGTATCCCGCTTGATTACCGCAACCGCCTCTTGCAGCGTACATTCGCCGTCAAAATATGCAAACAGCTCCTTGTAGCCAAGCCCCTGCATAGACACAAGTTCTTTTGTATATCCCATGTCCCGCAGCTTTTCGACTTCCTTTAAAAGCCCCTTTTCGACCATTTGATCCACACGCCTGTCAATCCGTTCATACAGCCTTGTTCTGCTGTCGTTTAAGACAAAATAGGCGGCATTGTAGGGCGTTTCTTTTTGATGCTCCCTTTCATTATGCTCAGAAATACGCGTTCCTGTCAACCAGAAAAATTCCAGTGCACGGATCAGGCGCTTTGTATTATTGGCATGGATCGACTCGGCAGACTTTGGATCGGCTTTTTTTAGCATCTCGTGCAAATATGCGCTGCCACGCTCATTCGCAAGCGCTTCTAGCTTTTTGCGGCAGGCGCCGTCTGTTTCCTGGCTGGAAAAATCGATATCGTATAAAACTGCCTGGATATAAAACCCGGTGCCGCCTGTTAAAATCGGAATCTGCCCGTTTTTGTAGATTTCCTGCATATAGCGTTTGGCATACTGCTGAAAACGGACGACGTTAAACGGCTCGTCGGGCATAAATTCATCAATTAAATAATGCGCTACGCCCTGCCTTTTTGCTTCTGAAATTTTGGCGGTGCCAATGTCCATATATTTGTACACCTGCATGGAATCCGCGGAGATAATGGCGCCGTTTACCTGCTTTGCCAGGCGCAGCGACAGTTCTGTTTTTCCGACTGCGGTAGGGCCGGTTAAAATAATCAGTGGTTTTTTCATAGTCACAGCCTTTCCTGATGGGTAAATCAAATGCCATGTTACATGGAGCCGATTTGGATATGCTTGCCTTTAAACGCAAAGCCGTATTTATAAATACGCGCAGGCGGAATGCCTTTTTTTATCAGCTCGGCGTCATATTTTTTTGCTTCAATCTGGGCGAGCGCTGTCTTTACCGTATCCGCCAGCGATCGCTCTTTTTTTGGATGAAACACCTTAAATTCGATAATATAGGCGTCATCGCCTTCTTTTTTCGGCGTCAGCATAATGTCATACCTGCCAAATCCGCTTTCCCGGTTCGAAGTAATCACATATCGCTTTGACAACTCTACAGTAAGCCCAAGCACAAATCCGTGATAGAACCGTTCGGGCTGCGATTTTTTTGAAGGCGATGTCCCGGTGTCAAAGCTGCTGAAAATCTCTTCGGACACGCAGTTCATATATTCGTTCATCGCATCGATATCGTGGCAAAGCAGCGCTTTGATAAACGCGTTGTAGGCAGGCGTATATTCTTTAAACCAGCCTTCGATCATCTGCACGAACATCAGGCGCACTTCCATATTGGTCAGATAAAGCTCGTACGTCTGCTTCCCGCTTTCGGGATCTGTTACCGCCTGCTGTACCCGCAGATATCCGCTTGCCAGCAGCAGGCTCCACACGGCGCTTGTCTTATAATCCAGTTGGTCAAACACAATCTGCTCATCTAATTGTGTATAAAACGCACGTCCATGCAGCAGGTCTTCCATCACTATTTTTACATCCGCGCTCCCCTCTCTGATCAGCTTTCCGATAAGCTGGTTAGAGCTTGTGTGCACCCAGTAGGCGGCAAGCTTTTTTTCGCGCAGATAATTTAGCACCGACCAGGGATTGTAAATATTTTTGCAGTCGCCGAAAATAAAGCCGTCGTACCAGCGTCTGGCTTCTTGTTTTTCCGTCAGCCCAAATTCATCCATAGCGGCAAAGACCTCTGGCTCTGTAAAGCCAAACGCCGTCGCGTACAGGCTCGATGTCGTCGTAATGACAGCAAGATTGTTTAAATCCGAAAACAGCGATTCTTTGCTGATTCTTGTAATGCCTGTCAAGACCGCGCGTTCCAGATACGGGTTTGTCTTAAACGACGCGTTAAACAGGCTTCGGATAAAATCAGCCAGTTCCTTCCAATAGCCATATACATAGGCTTCCTGCATCGGCGTATCGTATTCATCCAGCAGGATAATCGCTTTTTTGCCGTAATAGCGGCATAAATATTCACAGAGCTGGTTTAACGACAGCGTTGCATCTACGTCGCCCATATCATACGATTTGCGGCAGAACGTCGCCTTTTCCTGCTCTGACAGAACGCCAGCTTCCAGCAAAAAAGTGCTTCTTGCGTATTCGCTGGCAATGAGCTGGCAGATTTTGTCACGCGCATTTTTAAAATTCGTTTCCTTAATGCTGGCAAACGAAAGGCTGATGACCGGATACGTCCCCTGCAAACGCTGGAAAGCGGGTTCCTGCCAGATGGAAAAATTGCTGAATAATGCCTGCTCCTGCTTATATTTTACCGAGAAAAAATAGTCGAGCATACTAAGCGCCAGCGTTTTTCCGAATCTGCGCGGGCGTGTAATTAACGTCACATCATCCCCGCTTTCCCACCATTGCTTGATAAACATTGTTTTATCAATATAAAAATAGTGGTTTTCCACAATTTTTTTAAAATCCTGTATCCCAAGCCCGATCGTGCGTGCCATTTATATTCTCCTTATACAATACGCTTGAATTTTTTTTCAATATGCGTCTTTGACATCGCGATCATCGTCGGCCTTCCATGCGGGCACTGGTACGGATGTTCCAGTCCCAAAAGGTCAAAAATAAGCTGCCTTGCTTCGGCATCGGACAGCTTCTGGCTGCCTTTGACCGCCGCTTTACATGCCATCGAAGCAATTTTTTCCAAAACCGGCTCCGGCGTCTTTTTTCCGATATCATACGTTAAATCATCCAAAATTTCCAAAAACAGCTCTTTTGCGCTGCAACCGTACAGGTTTGCAGGGACAGCCTGGAGGGCGTACTCCCTGCCGCCAAACGGACTGACTTCAAAGCCAAGCTGCGCAAACGCTTCCTGAAAGCTTTCAAAGATCTGCTGCTCCTGCATCGTCAGCGTAAGAATAATCGGAGGACAAAGCTGCTGGGAAGAAACCTCCTGTTCCAATAGGCGCGCCATTATTTTTTCATACAGCACTTTTTCATGCGCGGCGTGCTGGTCAATAATAAACAGCTCGTTTTCTACCTGAACCAGCCAGTAAGTCTCAAAAAGCTGCCCAATCAGGCGGTAATTCTGCTGTTTTGCTTCTTTTATAAAATCCGTATGGCAGGAATATACGCCAGCGCTTTCTGCGATTGTAAGCTGGTTGCAGGAAGGGGTTGGCAGAGACTGGCTGTCGGGCTGTATGAATGGTTCTGTTATTGCACCGTTTTGCTGCGCGTTTTTTTGATTTCCTGCTGTATCTTCTGCCGGCTCTTTGTTTTGCGTGCTCTTTTGATCTTTTGTTTGTTCTGTGTTTAAATCTACGTTCAGATCTTCTGTTGCATTTTTCTTTAAATCTGCGTTTTGTGCGATCTTTTGGCCTTCTATTGCACCTTTTGTTAGATCTGTATTTTGTGCAATTTTTAGATCTTCTGCTTTATCTTTTATGAGCTCTTTGTTTTGTCCCTGTGTATATTTACGCTCATACGGGCTGTCTTTTTTTACCGCCTGTGCGATTGCCTCCAGGCGTTTTTTTTCGAACGGTTCCGGGCGTTTTTGGATTGGCGCGGCGCTTTTTTTTGTTTGCCTTGTATTTTTATCAGGATCAGGGGTTACCTGCGGCACCATGTCTTTGTGCTCCAAAGCGGAACGGATCATCTGTGTAAGCTCGGTGTAGATTTCTTCGCTCTGGCGGAAACGGATCTCCATTTTTGCCGGATGGACGTTGACGTCGATCAGGCTGCCGTCGATCGTAAGCAGCAGTACGGTAAACGGATACTGGTGCTTCATTAAAAACGGTTTGTAAGCGTCTTCGATGCATTTTGTCAGCAGCGGGCTTTTAATATAGCGCCCGTTGATAAAGTACATCTCATAGCTGCGGTTTCCCCGTGCGGTATGCGGCTTGCCGATATACCCTTGGGCGGAAATCAGGCTGCCCTTAGCCTGTACGGGCAGTACGCCGCAGGCGATGTCTCTGCCAAAAATATGGTAAATAATATCCTTAAGCTTCGTATTTCCGTTTGTATGCAGCTTTGGCTGGTTATTGACGATCAACTGAAAGGAGATATCCGGGTGCGACAGTGCCAGCCGTTCTGTCAAAGTGCAGATATACGAGGCTTCTGTCTGCGGCGATTTTAAAAATTTCCTGCGTGCTGGAGTATTATAAAACAAATTGTGCACAAGAAACGTCGTGCCTTCCGGTGCGCCGATTTCCTCCAGGCTGATTTCCTTGGAGCCTTCGATCTTGTATTTTGTACCAGACAGCTCTTCGGAGGTTTTTGTAATCAGCTCGACCTGCGCAACAGAGGCAATGCTTGAAAGCGCCTCTCCGCGAAAGCCAAGGGATGAGATAGTAAGCAGGTCTTCCATACTTTTTAGTTTGCTTGTGGCATGGCGGGCAAACGCGATCGGCACCTGTGCCTTTGGAATGCCCCGCCCGTTGTCCGTAATGCGGATAAACGAAATACCGCCTTCTTTGATTTCGATTGTAATCGCAGTCGCATTTGCATCGATTGCGTTTTCGACCAGCTCCTTTACAACGGAAGAAGGACGGTCTACGACTTCCCCGGCGGCGATCTGGTCAATGGTTTTTTCGTCTAATCGTTGTATTTGTGGCATGTATTGCCTCCTGCGGTATTACCAGCGGTTTTTTACTTTGTTTTGCAGCTCGTTTAGCTTATTCAGCGCGTCAAGCGGTGTCATGGCGCTGATATCGATACTGCGCAGCTCTTCGATAATGACATCGTCTTTTACCGTATCAAACAAAGAAATCTGCTCCAAATCGACGGTATCCATGCGCGTGGCTTTTTTTGCCTGCTTTGCGGATGGCTTTTTTACCGTCAGGTTTTTAGCGATCTCTGTAATGTCGTTTGCGCTTAACTCTTCTACGATTTCTTTTGCGCGTGCGATTATGCTTTCCGGTACGCCTGCGAGCTTTGCGACCTGGATGCCGTAGCTCTTGTCGGCGCCGCCTTTTACGATTTTGCGCAAAAATACGATATCGTCGCCCTTTTCCTTGACCGCGATGCAGTAATTGTTGACGTTATGCAGCTTTCCTTCCAGCTCGGTCAGCTCATGGTAGTGCGTGGCAAACAGCGTTTTTGCGCCCAGAAGCTTTGGATTGGAAATATGCTCTACGACTGCCCAGGCGATGCTCAGCCCGTCAAAGGTGCTTGTCCCGCGCCCGATTTCATCTAAAATCAGCAGGCTTTGGTCTGTTGCGCTGCGCAAAATATTGGCAACCTCGTTCATCTCTACCATAAACGTGCTTTGCCCGCTCGCCAGGTCGTCAGAGGCGCCGACTCTTGTAAATACGCGGTCTACCAGCCCGATATCCGCGGATTTTGCAGGAACAAAGCTGCCCATCTGCGCCATCATCACAATCAGCGCGGTCTGGCGCATATACGTCGATTTGCCTGCCATATTCGGGCCTGTAATAATCGAAATCCGCCGGTTCGCATGATCCAGGTAAGTGTCGTTTGTAATAAACATCTCGTGGTGCATCATCTTTTCCACAACCGGATGACGGCCTTCACGGATATCGATGACACCGTCTTCATTCAGCTTTGGACGGCAGTAATGGTTTTGTTCTGCTGTAACGGCAAAAGAGGCAAGCACATCCAGCGTCGCCACCGCTTTTGCCGTTTTTTGAATACGGATTACCTGGTCTGCGATCGTCTTTCTGATCTCGCAGAAGTACTCGTATTCGAGCACGACAAGCTTTTCCTCAGCGCCTAAAATCATATCTTCGAGTTCTTTTAATTTTGGCGTAATATAACGCTCCGCATTGGCAAGCGTCTGCCTGCGGACATAGTGCTGCGGCACAAGGTTTTTATAGGAATTTGTAACTTCCAAATAATAGCCGAATACTTTATTGTGCTTGATTTTTAAATTTTTAATTCCGGTTTCTTCGCGTTCTTTTTTTTCAATATCCGCCAGCCATGTTTTGCCGTTTGTGCGCGCTTCCCTAAGCTTGTCGATCTCTTCCCGAAAGCCGTTTTTTAATATGCCGCCTTCCCGTACGGAGATCGGCGCTTCCTCTTCGATCGAGGAATCGATTAATTCATAGATATCGCAAAGCGGATCCATCTCGTCTAGCACACTGACAAGCAGCGGGCTTTGAAAATCCGCCAGTATTTTTTTTAACGGCGCAATCATTTTAATCGAATTGCTGAGCGCAAGCAGGTCGCGCGGATTGGCGGTCTGATAAGTGACACGCGTAATCAGGCGTTCCAGATCGTGAATCGGGCGCATGTATTCCCGCAGCTCTTCCCGGTCAATCAGCCTGGCGTTTAATTCCTCAATCGCGTCGTAGCGGCGTTCGATTTCACCGCGTTCGATTAAAGGCTGCTCCACATAAGAGCGCAGCATCCTAGCACCCATCGCGGTTTTTGTCTGATCCAGCACCCACAGCAGCGAGCCGCGCTTTTGCTTTTCGCGCATGGTCTCTACCAGCTCCAGGTTGCGCCTTGTCGAGCTGTCGATCACCATAAACATCCCGGTCGTATACGGATGGATGCCGGACATATGCTCCAGCGCATTTTTCTGCGTTTCATACAAATATTTAAGCAGTGCGCCTGCCGCCGTCGTCCCACATGGAAAATCCTTAAGCCCAAGCCCTTCCACACTGTTGACTTTAAAATGTGACAGCAGCGTCGACAGCACGGTTTCGTCCGAAAAGTACCAGGCATCCAGCGATGATATGCTGACATGGAACCTGGCGCGCAGCTCCTCAAAATCAATGCTGCTCATATAAAAGGCTTCGTTGCAGATAATCTCAGACGGGGCGAATTTGTTGATCTCATCCGACAGCTTCTGCTCCGTCTCTATTTCGGTCACATAATAATCCCCGGTCGTAACGTCTGCAATCGACATGCCGTAACGTCCATTCAAATAGACGATCGACATAATATAGTTGTTTTTTGACTCATCCAGCGCCTGCATATTTGTATTTGTACCAGGCGTTACAATGCGGATTACCTCACGGTGCACGATGCCCCTTGCATGTTTCGGGTCTTCGACCTGCTCGCAGATCGCCACCTTATAGCCTTTTTCCACCAGCTTGTTTAAATATCCCTCCACCGAATGGTAAGGCACCCCGCACATCGGGGCACGCTCTGTGAGTCCGCAGTTTTTGCCGGTCAGCGTCAGCTCGAGTTCCTTTGACGCTTTTATGGCATCTTCAAAAAACATCTCATAAAAATCACCCAGACGGTAAAATAAAATACAATCTTTGTAATCTTTTTTCATCTCCAAATACTGCCGCATCATCGGCGTTGCTTCTGACATCCTATCTGCCATCCGTTAGAAACCTCTCTTCTGTCTGTATATACTGTATATAAAATATAGATCCTTGGTTTTCCAGTTCACAATACCTGATTATAGTATAAATGGGATAAAAAAACAATCGAAAATTGGGATATTTCGTCAGGAAAGTTTTTGCCTATAAAAACTCCCTGATCCGCGCATCATAATCCCACACAATCAGATGGTCAAAATCTGCGATCTCCTGCGTATGCTCCATAAGCTCTTCGCCGCGCATTACAAGGATCTCATTCGTCCAAAGCTCATACCGCAGCAAATAAAAAAGATAGCGCTTATCATCGTCCGAGCCGTTGCAGTACAGCGCACAAGTATCCCCTTGCGAAACGCCATGCTCCCGCAGCAGTTGTTGCAGCGCAAATCGTTTTGAATGCGTAAATTCTGGAAGCTCGTATAACAGGGAAAGGCGCGGGCTTGCCTGATAAATCAAAAGTCCTGCAAAGAACGCAAAGGCAGCCGCTGACGCACCGTTTGCAAAAGTATCGATTACGACAATGATCGTAATGCCATACAAAAAGACGAGCACCGAAAGCATATACCGGTCATAGCTTGCCAGGCGTGCGGATTCTCCCATCGGCATGGAAAATACGTACATCGCGTATAAAGAAACGGTATACAAAGCTACGCAGCACAGGTTTGCCGCTAACAGGCGCAGCATCCTTGCTGCCTGGCGGCGGTTTTTCAGTAAAAACAAAAACAGCGCTGCAAATACAAGCAAAAAAACCGTTAACAGCACGAGCAGCATTACTTCTATATTTTTAAATTCGCCAAAGCGGCGCAGGATATTTTTGCCGATCGACAGGATATCCTGCTGTGATTTTTTTGCTGCCATTTCGCCAAAATGCGCCAGATTCATCGAATGCTTGGCGTCCATGCCGGCTGCAAATGCGAATGCAACATGCTTTTTCCAAAGGTACAGTGTAAAAAGCGGCGCAGCCAGCCCGAATGCCGCAAAACAGCGCAGATGCTGTTTCCATTCCTTTCTGCAAGAGACTGCAAAAAACAGCAGGCAGATGATATAAAAAAAGATGCCGCTGTTTTTGATCTGGATTAACAAAATAAAGATGCCGCAGCAGGCGTACAGCGCTTTTGGGGGATCGTGCCTGTATACATACAGCACTGCAAACGCCGCAATGCCTGCCGCGGAAAGCAGCGTATCTACACGCAGCTCGTAAATGCTGTTGTTTGCCAGGCACGCCCATATGCCAAAGGCAGATACGAGCAGGCAGCCGTACCAGTTTGCTTTGTGCAAAAACGCAGTCATGCAAAACAGCAGGCTAAACAGCAGCATAACCTGCGCCCAAAGCATACAGCCATCCGTGATCCCCACGATGCGGCATACATAATAGATCCACAAAGAGCTGCCAAGCGGATAAGACTGAAACCGGATCATCGTATCCTGGAAGTTCGGCATACGGTTTTCCAGCAGCATGTCTTTGACGACCGTCGCCCAATGGCTGAAATTGTCATAGCTTGTAAAATGCGCCTTCCTTAAAAACAGAAAAAAATACAAGGCTGCGCAGAAGCCTGCCGCGTACAGTATCCATATACGCCTGCCGATGCTGACAGGGTACTTTTGAAAAAAGCAAACAGCCAAAAGCAGCAGCCCGCCGATAAACAAAAGCAGCGCCGTCTCAGGCAGCAGGTTCAGGCATCCCGCGAGAAATAACAGTGTGCTTGTCCATGCGCATACGAGCGCGGGCGCAAATTCTGCCCGGATACGAAACCGGCAGATCAGATACCAGACAGACCCAGACATCGAAAGCATGAACAGGCAGAATCGCAATAATATAAGCATACAACCGTCATCCTTCCTTAAGCTCCGGTGATTTCAAACGAAGCGTTTTTGTGCGTGCATCCGTCTGAAATACCCAGTTTTTTTGTATGTAATAGCTTGCTACAAACAGCACCGAGTCTACCAGCAGCTTTGCGAAAACCGCGGAAATATGCGCATACGTGCATACCAGCCATACAAGCTGTGCCGAGCAGCATAGCTGGATAATGCACAGCATATAGTAGCGTTCCAGTGTTTTTTTCGCATCCTGCTTCGTTTGAAATACAACCGTTTTGTTGAGCGCATAATTATAAAGCGATGACAGGATTCTTGCAGACGCTACGGCAGTCCAGATCTTTGGCGCCAGCGGCAGAAATCCAAGCAGCAGTATCAAAAGGCTGTAAATGCCGTAGTCAATAAAAAAGGAAGAACCAGAAGCCAGTGCATATTTCAGAAAGGTCGAAAAAATCTGGCGGTAGATCGCAAAGGAATCTGCAAACGGCCGAAAATGCGTTTCACGGTTGCCGTCTTTATATACGGTTTGAATACGGATTTCTTTGACCGGCGTATGGGAATGCACGGCTTCAATCAACATATTTGTCTCGTATTCAAACCGTTCGCCAGACAAGGTCAGATAGTCTTTGATCAGTGCGTTTGGTATGGCGCGCATTCCTGTCTGTGTATCAGAAATCGCTTTTTTGCGCGCGCCGCCGTCTGCCGGGCTGGCACTGCCAATCAGAAAGCGCATAATCGTTCTGGTTATTTTGTTGCCAAAGCTGCTTTTCCACGGTACCGATGCATCGTCAAAGTCCCGTACGCCAAGCACCAGGCAGTCTGGATAGGACGCGACTGCCGTATCTAGGCGGATCACGTCTTTTACCGTATGCTGTCCGTCCGCGTCTACCGTAATAACGCCCAGATAATCATTCGCATATTTCTGGCAGTAATCGTTCATCGCATCTTTTAACGCACGCCCTTTTCCCATATTTACCGTATGTACAAAAAGATCGCACGCTTCCATTGCGCCCGCGGCTTCAAAAATCGTACGAGCCTTCGGGCTGCTGCCGTCGTTAATCAGTATAATTTTGGAAAATCCGTTTGCGGCAAGCTCCCTGATATAGGAAAGCAGCCCTTCCTCTGGATTTAAAGAGGGGATAATCAGTACACAGTTGCGGTGCATTTTCATCACTCCTTACGTCAAGTAAAATTCTTTTCTTTATCCATTCTGTATTATAATCAAAACAGTTTTGCAATGCAATTTAATAAAGCGAAAAATATATTAAGTTTTTCTTAAGATATACTGGAGCGAACAAGTTTGAGTTGTTTTGGGTGATTTTTACAGGGAGGGACGCCAGGAGAGAGGAGGGGTACACTCTGGCTGCGTCAGTTCCAGAATGTTAAGAATTGCTAGGTATCCTGCTGCTACGCCCTGGCTGTGTCCGGTCGCGCCACCTAGTTCGCTGCCTTCTGGCAGCTAAAGGTGCC
>ERZ778516.2538-NODE-2538-length-12055-cov-4.861833_pt1 | contig 12055 bp, 7 predicted proteins | sample MGYA00510342_ERZ778516 | MGnify/ENA primary metagenome ERZ778516 (study PRJEB29527, sample SAMN07138961) | mouse gut metagenome | material: feces | host: mouse | place: China:Nanjing | collected 2016-01-25 ...
GAGCTTGAGGTTGGCCTCGGTATAGTAAGCCTCCCCCTGGTAGACCCGCACAGTGATTGCCTTCTGGTTGTCGCTCAGCGTGTAGAACGAGTGCTCCACACTGGTGGGCAGAACGCTGTTGCGCTCGATCATCGGGGACATATGCGGCCGGGTGTCCTTTTCGTCGTTGTAGCTGGCAATCCCAAGGGTGAACGGGCAGACATCGGTCATCATGATGTCACGGATTTCCCCATCCTGCGCCTTGATCCCGGCGTAGACCCCAACTCCCTGCGCAACGATCGTATCGGGCGAGCCGAGTTCTGCCGGCTCGATGCCGAGGATATGGGAGAGATAGGCGCGCACCACCGGCATCCTGCACGAGCCTCCCACCAGCAGAACCTCGTCGATCTCGCGGATCGAGCGGCCGCTGTCGGAAAGCGCGCGGGCAATCACCTTGTTCATCCGCTGGAAGAGCGGCGCGGCGATCCGCACAAGCAGCTCCCGGGTGAGGAGCAGGGAATGCTTCTGCTCCTGCTCCTCCTGGAACAGCAGCACCTGCGGCTGTTCGGTGAGCGCCTGCTTGCAAAGTTCCGCCTGTTTGAGCAGTGCTGCCTGCCTGACAGACGGGAGCAGATCAAATGCAAGCCCGTTTTCCTGGCAGAAATAGCGGGCGATGGCCTGGTCGAAGTCATTTCCGCCGAGGTGGTTGTCCCCGGCGACCGCTGAAATTTCGATCACATTGTCAAAACAGTCGACCACCGAAACGTCAAGGGTGCCGCCGCCGAAGTCGAAGACCAGGAAACTCTGGTCTTTTTCGGTATTGTTCAAACGGCTCGCCAATGCTGCCGCCGAAGGTTCATTGATGAGACGTTCGGCGTGCAGGCCGGCCAGACGCGCGGCGGCCTTGGTGGCGAACCGCTGGTTGTCGTTGAAATAGGCCGGGACGCTGATGACCGCTTCGGTGACTGGTTCCCCCAGATAGGCCTGTGCATCCTCTTTCAGGCGGCGCAGTACAAACGAGGAAAGCTCCTCGGGGCTGAACTGCTGCCCGCCGAGATTCTGTTTCCGGGAAGTCCCCATCAGACGTTTGAACGAAGCAGCGCTCCGCTCAGGATGGGAGATCAGCCGCTCTTTCGCGACGTTCCCCACGAGGATGGAGCCATCCTCATCCACGCTGACGACGCTCGGTGTCAGGAACCCGCCGAGTGAATTGGGGATCAAAACGCTTTTGCCGTCCTTCCAGACGGAGACAAGACTGTTGGTTGTGCCGAGATCAATTCCGATAATTGCCATATTTCTCACCTGATTTATCTTTTGGAGTTCGAAAAGACTTTTCTTTTCATTATAGCAACTTCCCTCTGTCAAAACAAGATGGCAGAATAGGAACTGGCGTGGAAACATCCGGATTTCAGAAGGATGTCTCCGGCTTGCTGCAAGGAAGGCGCTTCGAGGCTATGGATGCCCCGCAAACGGAAAATAGGCCCCGGAAAGGCGGAGCCTATTTGTGATATTTCGCGTTGGCATTGATGGAAAGCGCCCGGTAGAGCTGCTCCAGGAGCATGACCCGCGCGAGCTGATGCGGGAAGGTCATGGGAGACATCGAAAGGCGCAGGGAAGCGGACGCTTTGACCCGCTCGGAAAGCCCATAGGAACCGCCGATCACCAAGGCGAAGGTGGAAACCCCATCGACCGCTGTTTTTTGCAGATACGCCGCCAGCCGTTCAGATGACATCATCTTCCCCTCGATGCACATGGCGACCGTACACGCGCCCTTCGGGAGTTTGGCGAGGATGCGTTCCCCTTCCTTTTCCACGCATTCGGCGATCTGGGCGGGGGAGGGATGGTCGGGCAGACGGTACTCCTCCACCTCAACGACCGAGACGCTGCTCCACATCCCCAGACGTTTGCAGTATTCAGCGCAACCCTCCCGCATCCAAGCGTCTTTGAGTTTCCCGACCGCGATGATCTGTAGGGAAATCACAGTACCACCATTTCGGACGGGCCGGAACGCGACGCGACCTGCAACAGATAATCCCGGCCTTCCTGCATACCGCTCATCGAGAGGGAACACTGCGCGGTCTGGTAGGCCAGTTCGGGAAGATTGTTGTTTTGTGAGAGATGCCCCAAAACCAGACGGGTGGTCCCGGTGCGCACCAAGCGGGACAGTTCGCCAGAACAGTCCTCATTTGAAAGGTGCCCGATGTTCGAGGCGATCCTTTTTTTGAGCTGATACGGATAGTCAGAGACGCTTAACATCCGCTGGTCGTAATTGGATTCGATCAGAACGAGATCGCTCCCGGTGAGACGTTCCCGCACAGGATCGCTTATGTAGCCAAGATCGGTCGCGACGGTCAGCCTGCGGCCGTCAGGGGTAGAGATCCGGTAACCCAGGCTGTGCACGCTGTCGTGCGGGGTATCAAAACTCTCGATCTCGAGGGCACCCACCTGAAATCGTGCACCATCCTCAACCGCGAAAAGCGGCTGCTCCGGGGAGAAGATGTTATCCCAACAGAGCCGGTCGAGCACTTCACGTGCCGCGTAAACCGGGACTTTTATTTTTTTTAGAAACACCCGCAGGCCGCTCACATGGTCGGTGTGCTCATGGGTGATGAGGATCGCCTGGATAGACTTCGGGTCGATCCCGCGCGCATCCATCGCGCCCATAAGCTGTTTGCAGGAGCGTCCTGCATCGACCAGCAGGGCGGTATCCGATCCGCTGATATAGGTGCTGTTGCCGTTTGAACCGCTGAACAGCGTACAAAACCGCGCCATCTCAAAGCACCGCTTTCAGCACGTGGTCGGGGATCACCACTTTCCGGATGTTTGCCCCGAGTGCACTCAGCTTGCCGACAATATCCTCATAGCCGCGCTCAACATGTTCGATGTTCTCGATCTCGGTGACCCCTTTGGCGGCCATTGCGGCGATCAGTACGGCCGCGCCCGCCCGGAGGTCGACCGCGCGTACCGGTGCGCCGGTGAGGCCGGCAGTCCCTTCCACAACGGCAACCTTTCCATCCACCTGGATCATCGCGCCCATCCGGCGCAGTTCATCCACATACCGGAACCGGTTGTCCCAGACCCCTTCGGTCACAATGCTTGTACCATGCGCAAGCGAGAGCAAAGCGGTCATCTGGGGCTGCATATCGGTGGGGAATCCGGGATGCGGCATGGTTTTGACATTGACCTTGTTCAGCGCGCCTTCGCGGATCACGCGGATCGAATCATCGTATTCGATCACTGTCGCCCCCGCCTTTTCCAGCTTTTGGCTGATCGCTTCGAGATGTTTGGGGATCACGTTTTTCACCAGCACGTCCCCACCGGTGGCTGCCGCCGCGACCATATAGGTCCCAGCCTCGATCTGGTCGGGGATGATCGGATAGGTGGTTCCATGCAGGATGTCTACCCCATGGATTTTAATGACGTCGGTGCCGGCGCCGCGGATATCCGCACCCATCGAATTGAGGCAGTTCGCCAGATCGACAATATGCGGTTCCTTGGCGCAGTTCTCGAGCACAGTGATCCCCTTCGCCTTGACCGCCGCGAGCATGACGTTGATGGTGGCCCCAACCGAAACCACATCGAAATAGATGTGCCCGCCGAGCAGCAGGTCGGCCTGGGTGTTGATCATGCCGCTGTCGATCGAAACCTTTGCCCCCAGCGATTCAAACCCCTTCATATGCTGGTCGATCGGGCGCACACCGAAGTTGCAGCCGCCCGGCATCGAGACGCTTGCGCGGTTGCACCGGCCGAGCAGCGCACCAAGCAGATAGTAAGAAGCGCGCATATACCGCGCCAGCTCGTAAGGGACGACCGGCTCACCGATATAGGTGGTGTCGATCTCGACAGTGGTGCGGTCGAGCACCCGCACCTGTGCGCCCAACGAGCGCAGGATTTTGAAAAGGACAGAAATATCGCTGATATTGGGAATATTTTCAATGACGCATTTGCCCTGCGCCAGAACAGTGGCCGGAATGATCGCAACAGCAGCATTTTTTGCGCCGCTAATGATGACCTCGCCTTTCAGACGGGTCCCGCCTTCAACAACATATTTTTCCAAGTTTATGAAACCTCCAATATTTTACCTCACATAATACCGAGGCAAAACCAGAATCCGCAGCCGCGGGCAGCAGCCGCACTTTACGGATTCCAGGTGATGTTAATGTGAAATCGAAATCAGGGCAGGAAAAAGCCGTTGAAACAGCTTTCCAGACAACTTGAAATACGGTGCCAGACATCAGAAACAGCAGATGTGACTGTTCTGCCGCGCACCATGTGGGAAACAAACAGCAGTTTTTCTCTGCATCTATTATAACACCAACTCAGCCGAATTAAAAGGGAATTTTTTGTCTTTTTGCATGAAAATATAGGAGGGAATTTTTCCAGAGCGGGCTTTAAAACAGCTAACAGCCAGTTTTGAAGCGCTTTTTGCGCTAAACCGCAGACATGGATTTCCTGAATTTTACAAAATGCTGTTTCACCAGCCCAAATGCCCGGTTTCCGCGCCGGAACACCCGGTTTGGAATCTGGATATCCGTTGCCAAAAAGCATCCCCCACCGGGGACCTTCCGATGGGGGATCAACGCTCTTATTTTTGCCCGTAGAGGTAGGGCGCCGCATTGACCGGCGTACCGCCGATCAGGATTTCGAAGTGCAGATGCGGTCCGCTGCTGTTTCCGGTGCTTCCGATCAGACCGATCTGCTGGCCCTTCTGGACCTGCTGACCGGGCACGACGTCGATCCGGCTCATATGGGCGTATAGGGTCTGCACGCCGCCGCCATGGTCGATACGAACGTGGAAGCCGTAACCGTAGTACCTCTGGCGGACAACCACGACGGTACCTGCCTGGGAGGCCAGAACCGGAGAGCCGTAGCAGCCGCTCCAGGTGAGGTCGGAGCCGGTATGGCCGTAATATCCGCCGTAGCCGGTGCCGATGCGGGCGACCACGGTCGGCCAGCCCCAGGTGCCGGCGGGCGTCGGTTTGTCGGACGCCTGCGGGATGAACGCCAGCGGCTGATTTCCGCCGACCTCGATGATCTGCGGGACTGCCGGCTGGAGGACGGTACGGTCGATCTCTTTGCGCTCGGTTTCCACGCCGTCCACAAGGGTAACCTGCTCGACCACGCGGGCCTTTCCAGCTTCACCAGCCTGGACCGTTCTGGTCCAGCCGATATTCTGGTTGGGATTGGTCCGCTGCTCGATCTTGTAGCCGACCTCCTCCTCATAGATTTCGGTCTGGATCACCTTTACGCCCAGATACGGAACCGAATTGGAGATCAGCAGGCTGTCGCCCGGGAAGAGTTTGATATCTACTTCGGGGTTGAGCCGTTTCAGCTCCCGGAAGGTGATGCCGTTTTTGGCCGCAATCATAATGGGGGTATCCCCCGCAATAACGGTGTACCGTTTTTCGCCTTCCTCCTCACTGCTGAGGATCTCGGCAAGCTGTTCAAACGGCTTGACCGAGGAGACTGGGTAAAGGCCTTTTTTGACCTGAATCTTCTTCATAAAGCTGATCTCGGCATCCCGGCTCATATCGTTGGTGCGGTACTGTTCCCGCATACTGTCCAGATAGTCAAGCAGCGCATCTCCGTCCATCACCGCACTGACAAACCGGTTTTCTACATAAAGCCCCACCGCTTCCTCCAGCTCGTTGCCCGAGGCCCGGATCAGCAGGTTGGTAAGCTCGTCCACTTCCAGAAGATCGTCTTCGGTGATATAGTCGTCCGGATTCAGAAAACTGCCGCCCTTTTTCAGAATGGTGATCTGGAAGCGGGGGATGATATCTTCCGGTTTTATGTACTGTTCGTTGACAATACGGGCTTTCATCTCGTTTTCGGCCTGGGTAAAGACCGATTCGTCCGCGATATAGCCGAGATCGCGCCCATCATAGACGAGGTTGAGCGCAAGGGTCAGCCCGCTGAAAAATTGGAGCAGGAGCACCAATGCGATGAGCGCGGTGAGCGGCGCCAGATAGCTTAAGACAAAGCCGGCTGCACGCCAGAACCCGGTGAGGAGCAGACCTGCCATACGCAGATAGCTGCGGTAGACGCCGGCCTCGCCGCTGAACTTCCTGGCATTTTCCAGTTCCACGCGGAAGCGCCGGCGTTTTTCCTTGAGGTCGCGGATCGGGCTGGTAAGCTCGTGCCGCAGGTTGCGCAGGTGGATGCGGGTTTCCTTTCGGAGCCGGAGGGACCGAGCCTGGAACCATCTTCCAAGGCCGGAGAGCCGCACAGAAAGATGCCGCCGCCGGGTTCTGGTGGAACGCAGAAGCTGGATGCCGACAAAATACAGATACCGATAGATGCGGTTCACACAATAATAGTATGCCCGCTTGATCGGGTTGCCGCGTTTTTTCTCTATCTGATCCCCTTTTTCCGGGGTATTCTCCTCACTCGTGCGATTCGGCTGCCCAGGCTCCTGCGGGCTTTCCGGTTCGCCGGTGTAACGTTCATCGTCCCTCTCTTTTTTCAAGCGCATCAACTCCTTCCGAGCCTGTTCCGCCGATTACGCGGTTCCATTTGAAGTCCCGGCTCTGCCGCATATCGTCAGGCAGGGGGTGAGAGGTCGTTCTGTCAAGACTCTGCCGGATTCCGAAAAGGCGGGCCTGCAAACAGACGCCTTTTCAGATCACTCGAATATAATTATATCTTAAAAACACAGTTTTAGCAAGTATGCGAGGGGTAAGTTTAGCGGTTTTGGATAGCGTTGCGGCAAATTTACAGGGGGATTTGTGTAGATGCGACGAGAGATATGGCGATAATTTCATCATTTTGTGAATAACCTGTGTATAAACCAGCCGGCATCCCTAAAATACAACCGCGCGGCCGTTCCAACGGCCGCGCGGACAGGATATATCAGGAAAGATGCTCCGAAATCCATTGGACGTATTTGTTGCGCCCCATGATTCCCAGAAGATAGGTGTCACCGTTTTTCAGGATCATTTTGACGCCGAACGGGAAGAATGGCGGGGTCAGGCAGGGGGAGACGGTTTGGATGTCGCTCAATGCGATCTCCCAGCTGACCTTGTCGGTCCCGACCAGCCCGCTGGCCAGAAAAACCACCCGCTGGTCGGTGAAATAGGCTCTTCCGCTGATCTGCCGTTTGCCGATGACCGCGGGCTGGCGCCAGCAGTCCGCTGCTACCTTCTGTGCAAAAACCTGCTCGCCTTCCTTGGCTGTAAATGTTGCTTTTGCCATAAAAATCGCTTCCTTTCTTTTTGACCATTGTAAGAACCCGTATTCACAACCATTCGACACCGTCTGAGCGGGTCTTTTGCCGGCCTGCCGCGTTGAAAAATCTTGCAATACACAAAGTATTGTCTGCGTTTTTTCGCCTTGCAGGGCAGCAAAATCCCTCGCCCATCCGGCATCCTCTGATTATGAATACAGGTTCTAATAATCCGGCTTCAGAAACTTAATTGGAAAGAGAATGCTAAAATTCCTATCCCAATCAACCTTCGGCATGACTTATGCCGCCAGGCCAATTGGAGAAGGCTTTTTCTTTTGCAAAAGGTCCCCGCTTGCCGCCCTGCGGGCCGGGGCAGAAGGCGGACGAATCTCGAGGAGAGCGCTCTGCGCCCGGAGGTTTGGTCTGGAACCAGACCTCTGCCATCTCATCGTGCTTTGGTTTCGATCTCTTCGAGTGCGAGTTTGAGGAACTCATCCACCGGCAGGACGCCTTTATCCCCATCGCGGCGGGAACGTACGGCCACACCGCCCGCTTCGATCTCCTTCTCGCCGATGACCAGCATGTAGGGGACCTTCTGGAGCTGGGCCTCACGGATCCGGTAGCCGACCTTCTCATTGCGGTTGTCCACCTCGACCCGCAGGCCCGCAGCGGTAAATTTCTCCGCGACCTGCTCGGCATAGGCGTTGTGCTCGTCGGTGACCGGCAGCAGCTTGGCCTGCACCGGGGCGAGCCAGAGCGGGAATGCGCCCGCGAAATGTTCGGTCAGGATACCGATAAACCGTTCGATGCTTCCGAACACAACCCGGTGGATCATCACCGGACGGTGTTTTTCACCGTCCTTGCCGGTGTAGGTCAGGTCGAACCGCTCGGGCATCTGGAAGTCGAGCTGGATGGTGCCGCACTGCCAGGTGCGTCCGATCGAGTCCTTGAGGTGGAAGTCGATCTTCGGCCCGTAGAAGGCGCCGTCCCCTTCGTTGATGATATATTCCTTGCCGTTCTTTTTCAGGGCAGCGGTCAACGCGTTGGTTGCGGTCTCCCACTGTTCGTCGGTGCCCATCGAATCCTCCGGACGGGTCGAAAGCTCAAGCATATATTCGAATCCAAAGACATTGTAGAAGCTGTCGATCAGCTCCATGACCCCGAGGATTTCCTCTTCGATCTGCTCGGGCGTCATAAAGATATGCGCGTCGTCCTGCGTAAAGCAGCGTACCCGCATCAGGCCATGCAGCGCGCCCGAAAGCTCGTGGCGGTGCACCACGCCAAGCTCGGCCATCCGCTGCGGCAGGTCACGGTAGGAGTGCATCCGGCGTTTGTAGACCAGCATTCCGCCCGGGCAGTTCATCGGTTTGATCGCAAAATCCCGGTCGTCGATTTTGGTGGTGTACATGTTGTCCTTGTAATGATCCCAGTGCCCCGAGCGGTGCCACAGCTCCTCGCTCAGGATCATCGGGGTGCGGATCTCGTGATAACCGCACCGGGTATGCTCGGCGCGCCAGTAGGCTTCGAGCTGGTTGCGAAGGATCATCCCTTTCGGGAAGAAGAAGGGGAAACCGGGGCCTTCCTCATAGAGGTCGAACAGGTCCAGCTCCCGCCCGAGCTTGCGGTGGTCACGCTTTTTGGCCTCCTCCAGCATGGTCAGGTAGGCGTCCAGCTCGCCCGCCTTGGGGAACGCGATGCCATAAACCCGGCAGAGCATCGGGAGATTGCTGTCGCCATGCCAGTAGGCGCCGGTGCTCTGGAGCAGCTTGACCGCCTTGAGCGGTGAAACGGTCATCAGGTGCGGGCCTGCACAGAGGTCGGTGAAATCCCCCTGTTTGTAGAAACTCAGCTCACCGCCTTCTGCCGCGTGCTTCTCCATCAGCTCGAGCTTGTACGGCTGGCTGCTCATCAGCTGCTTGGCCTCGTCGAGCGGCAGGGTGAACCGGCTGACCTCCACACCGCTCTTGACGATCTTGGCCATCTCTTTTTCAATCGCGGCAAGGTCCTCGGTCGTAAACGGTTTTTCAACGTCAAAATCGTAATAGAACCCGTTTTCCACCGCCGGCCCAATGGTATATTTGGTGTTGGGATACAGCCGCATGACTGCCTGCGCGAGCACATGCGCTGCGGTGTGCCAGAAGGCTTTTTTGCCGTCCGGGTCATCAAAGGTGAGGATTGCCAGCTCGCAGTCCTCATTCAGGACGGTCCGCAGGTCTGCCAGCTCGCCGTTTACTTTTGCAGCACAGGCCGCTTTGTAAAGCCCGGCTCCCAGGCTTTTGGCAACCTCCGCAGCCGTTGTGCCGGCATCGTACTCCCGGACCACGCCGCCTTTTAATGTTACTTTCATCTTTTGTTTCCCCTTTCCGAAAAATTGCCATTGCGCTCCAGAACATGCGCAGAAAAAGAAAAAAGCTCCATCCCGAGTATACCACGGGATGAAGTCAAAAACTCCACGGTTCCACCCGAATTGCAGAAAACCTGCCGCTCGCAGACCGGTAACGGGGTCAGCCGTTGTGCTCATCGCACACGCTCAAGGGGCGGTCGTCTCCCAGCCATACGCCGGCACAGCTCACAGCGGACTGCCATGCCTCTCTGTGACGCATTGATAAGCGGTGGACGTCCCCTTTCATCGCACTTTTGCGCTCTGTTCGGGATGATGCAGTCAGACAGCATCGTCTGAAAGCTACCTTTCACAGCTCCTATACTATCACCAGCCGAAAGGCTTGTCAATAGATAAATTTCTTGACATTTCCCGGTTTTCTATATAGAATATAGAGTGTCATGCATCATGTTTTATGGCGGCTGTAGCTTTTCATCTTTTTGTGGAAACCATACAGGCGCCACCGAAAATATATCCTCTGCCTTTGTGCAGGTTGCGGACATTGATAATTGAATAAAGGAGGTAATCATTTCTGATGGTAGGCATCATCCCATTTGCAGTCTGTGTTATTGCTGCGTTTTTAATTGGTGCGGTCATCGCCTTTTTCCTGGGCGTGGAATATCGGAAGAAATCTGCGGAAGCCACCCTCGGTTCCGCAGAGGAAGAGGCCAAAAAGTTGATCAGCGACGCAATCAAAACTTCAGAAAGCAAAAAGAAAGAAGTCATTGTAGAAGCGAAAGACGAGATCTACAGGCTCAAGCAGGACAACGAAAAGGAAATGAAGGAGCGCCGGTCGGAGGTTTCCCGTCTCGAGCGGCGGATCCAGCAGAAGGAGGAGTCGGTCGACAAAAAGCTCGACAACCTCGAAAAGAAAGAGGAGCTCATCCAGAACAAGCTCCGGGAGGCCGACCTCAAGCTGCAACAGGCTGAAGAGATCAAATCGCATCAGGTCGAGATGCTCGAAAAAATTTCCGGGTTTACCTCGGATCAGGCGAAAAACTACCTGCTGGCAAACCTCGAAGGGGAACTGACCCACGAGAAAGCGCTGAAAATCTCACAGTTTGAGGCGCAGCTCAAGGATGAGTCCGACCAGCGCGCCCGGGAGATCATTTCGGCTGCGGTCGGTCGGTGCGCGGCGGATTATGTGGCGGAGATCACGGTTTCGGTCGTGCCGCTGCCGAGCGACGAGATGAAGGGCCGGATCATCGGGCGTGAAGGGCGCAATATCCGCACCCTTGAGACGCTCACCGGTGTTGACCTGATTATTGACGATACCCCGGAGGCAATCACCCTGTCGAGCCACGACGCGGTGAAGCGTGAGGTTGCAAGAATATCGCTCGAGCGGCTGATTCAGGACGGTCGGATCCATCCGGCGCGGATTGAGGAGACGGTCGAGAAGGCGCGCCGGGAGATCGAAGGCAAAATCAAGCAGGATGGCGAGCGCGCGGTTATGGAATGCGGTATCCACGGGATGCATCCCGAGCTGGTCAAGCTGCTCGGCCGGATGCGTTACCGCTCCAGCTATGGGCAGAATGTACTTAGCCATTCGATCGAGGTTTCCCAGCTCGCGGGGATGATGGCAGCGGAGCTGGGCGCGGATGAGACTCAGGCGCGCCGCGCTGGTTTGATCCACGATATCGGTAAGTCGATGACCCACGAGATCGAAGGGTCGCATGTGCAGATTGGTGTCGATCTGGCCAGAAAGTATAAGGAGAGCGGGGAGGTCATCCACGCGATCGAAGCCCATCACAACGATGTTGAGCCGAAAACGGTTGTCGCCTGCCTTGTACAGGCGGCGGACGCGATTTCGGCAGCGCGTCCGGGTGCACGCCGCGAGAATCTCGAAAACTATATCAAGCGGCTCGAGAAGCTGGAGGAGATCGCCAATTCGTTCGATGGCGTGGATAAATGCTTTGCAATCCAGGCCGGACGAGAGGTACGGATTATGCTGAAACCTGAGGTTGTATCGGACGACCAGATGACGATTCTGGCGCGCGACATCGTGCGTAAGATCGAGAATGAGCTGGATTATCCGGGACAGATCAAGGTGCACTGCATCCGGGAAAACCGCGCGATCGAATACGCGAAATAGCAGCCTAACTTGGAAACAGCATAGCATGTGTGCTATGCTGTTTTCTTATTTTATAAACTGCTTCAGCAAGGACACGCCCAAACGATTTTTTGGTTTTGCAGCTGTTCAGCGGAGGATCGTTTGGGAAGTGTTTTTTCGGATCTCTGTAACCTGTTGGCCGCTGACAGTGGATAAAAAGCGTGAGGCAAGGATTTTCCCCTGATTGAAATTTGTTTCACATTTTTATGATGGGAAAATTTCTGAAAATGCTTGACATTTACAAATGGATACGCTATAATAACCACACAATCGAAATTGATTCGCGGGTATGGCGGAATTGGCAGACGCGTTAGATTCAGGTTCTAATGGTCGCAAGGCTGTGCAGGTTCAAGTCCTGTTACCCGCACCATGTCGAGTGTTCATAACGCAACTGAACACTCGTATGTAAAGGAACAGTCGA
>ERZ778516.2540-NODE-2540-length-12040-cov-5.827034_pt1 | contig 12040 bp, 7 predicted proteins | sample MGYA00510342_ERZ778516 | MGnify/ENA primary metagenome ERZ778516 (study PRJEB29527, sample SAMN07138961) | mouse gut metagenome | material: feces | host: mouse | place: China:Nanjing | collected 2016-01-25 ...
GAGCAGACATAGCTGTATCGCACTGATACACAATAGTTTGCATTGATATTGAATTGTTGTTGCATCTTATTGATATTCAATTGAATATGCAAATTTTACCGAACTATTGATTTAACAACAGTGAGTTTAAAGTAAGCGGCTACTTCCAAGGTAACCTCTTGTATGATAACTTTTTGATATATACTTTTGCAGCCGGTTTCGGCAGCGTATCCTATCCGGCTATCAGTCGACATGCGTGCCAATCACCACCCGTAAATGGCCATTTTACGCTATCAAAAAGATAGTTGCTATCTATCTTGCAAAATTAACAAAACATTATCAAATCACAAATTATGACAGAAACTACCATCAATATCCCCGCAAACTCCCGCCCATCCGGCAAAGCCTCGTTCGTAATGCTCGGCACAGGCTTTGATGAAATAGAAGCCCTCGCCACAGTCGATGTCATGCGCAGAGGCGGCATTGAGACATATACCGTCTCAATGACCGACGACCGTCTCGTAAAAGGAGCGACAGGCAACCTTGTCGTCGCCGACATGTCAATAACCGACCTGAACCCGGAATTCATTGACTGGCTGATTTTTCCCGGCGCAGACAAAGGCCAAGTCGCCGTGAACCCTGACAGACACCTCCAGAAAATCATAACGGATCATTGGAACAACGGCGGAAACATAGCTGCAATCTGCGCCGCACCCGCACTCATACTCGGGCCTCTTGGAATCATAAAAGGAATCGAGGCCACAGGCTACCCATTCCTGAAAGACGATTTCGAAAAACACGGAGGCATCTATTCCGGCAGCCCAATAGTCGCAAACGGTCATCTCATCACATCCAAAGGACCGGGGACAACCCTTGAATTTGCACTCGCAATTGTCCGCAAGGCAAAAGGAAAAGAAACAGAGACAGCTTTAAGGGAAGGAATGCTCATCACCGAGAGCAACCACTCCGAATGCTGCTGCAACTGACAGACCCAAGTCACATAATCCAACGGAGGGGCGAACCCGGTTCGCTCCTCCGATAATTTATAATAAGTATCCGATCAACCCTACCCCCACCGAAAAGCATCTTGAAAGACCGCCTTGAACCTATCCCGCATCTGTCTGGCCATACGAACAGACAATGGAGAAAATTTATGCTTTAAAACATAAAATCAACATACGGACAAAGTACAATAAGTGATTTAAGTGTCGTTTTTACACTTTTTATTCTAAAAAAGATTTGCTTTTGCAAAAAAATGTATATCTTTGCATCGGGTTATGAGTCTTTAAGTCAAAGTATATCATCAAAAATATGCTTGCCTTCGCAAAACCCGCCGATGTCAGTGTGCGCCCGTAATCATCCTCAGTAAACCAGGGCGGACAAAACGTGTAAATAGCAACAATAACTCAATTACAAATACACCTTAAGTCCAAAGAAATGACCTCCAAACGTCTGCTCAGTCTACTACTGGCCACGATGCTGGTATTACCTGTCTTTGCACAAGAGAAGAAATGTGACCACCGCTACAAAGTGGCCGCATGCGACTGGATGATGCTGAAACGCCAGAAAATCGGCTCATTTAAATTAATGAAAGAACTAAAAGGCGACGGTGTCGAAATGGATGCCGGCGGTCTTGGTGCGCGTGACACATTTGACAACAAATTCCATCAGCAACATTTCCGTGTGCTCTTCCGCCACACCGCCGACAGTCTCGGCATTGAAGTCCCCTCTGTGGCCATGTCAGGATTTTTCGGACAATCATTCATTGAAAAGAAAACCTATGCCGAACTGATCGACGACTGTCTCTCTACGATGGAGGCCATGAATGCCAAGGTAGCCTTCCTGCCTTTAGGCGGCATAAAGGAAGACTGGACAGTCAAAGGCCCGGCACGCAACGAACTCGTGAAGCGACTCCGCGAATCAGGCGAGAAAGCCAAAGCAAAGGGGATGGTAATCGGAATCCGCGTCCCCTTGCCTGCGAAAGATGCTAAAAAACTGCTAAAGGAAATCGATTCCGACGGCATTAAAATCTATTTCAATCTACAGGACGTTCTCGATGCCGGACGCAACCCCGTCAAAGAACTGAAGACCATTGGTAGAGACAACATCTGTCAGATCCACCTCAGCAACACCGACGGATTCAATCTCAAAGATGATCCGCAAGTCGACCTTCCGGCCATAAAGAAAGTTCTTGACAAAATGGGATGGAGCGGCTGGCTGGTGGTCGAGCGTTCGAGAGACAAAGACCATGTTAGAGACGTCAAACACAACTTTGGTAACAACATACGATATATAAAAGAGGTGTTTCAGGCAGGTGACTGTATCTGATGTTTCCACCGCTAGCTCTTTCACTTCATTATTTACGTCGAAACTATTTTAACGAAATAATTTTCATTTTATAACCATAACCAAAACTATTGATCAAGAACCATGAACCACAGAATCAAATGGCTCAGTAGTATTTGCTATGCCCCGATGATGCTGGCCCTTGTGACATCGTGCGCTGAAGGTGTCGATGACAACGAGCGTTTCAGTGCCGGAGTAAGCAATGCCCAGTTGGAGTCACCGGAACTTGACCCGACTAAATTCAAGACCCAGATCAACTCTGACGGGTCGGAAAGTGTCGAAGTAACATGGCCTGTAGTCTTCGGTGCAGGAGGCTATCTCGCCAACGTGCAGGATGTGACAAATCCGGCCAACCCGGTCTACATCATCAAGGACAGTGTGATCGATGGCTGCCGATTCTCATTCCCGCGCTTGGTCGACACCAAGTATGAAGTGAGTGTCAGCACACTCGGAAACGAGAAGCTTAACAATGCTGCTTCTCTTACTCCCAGCATCGCTGCCTACAGCACATTCCTTCCCGCAACCATCATTCCGGAAGGAGTTGAAATTTCTCAGTTCATCGCTGAAAACCTCGTCGAGTCTGCCGAAGAAGTTGCTTTCGAGCTTGAAGCCGGCAAGACATATCAGCTTTCAGGTGCAGTCGACTTCAATCTTACCCCCGTAACTCTGCGTGGCGACAAATACAACCGTCCCATCGTTGTTATCTCAGGGAAAGAAGGCTACATCACAACTCAAGCCGGTCTTAAGCTCAAGAATATCAACTTTGACATGTCAGCTGCCGAAGCACAGAGCTTCATCACTCTAAGCGGAACTCCGAGCGAAAGCATCACCACAGAAGCTCTCGGATTCAAGGAACTCGGTGCAAACCAGAACAGCTACGTCATCATGGGACAGGTTTCTGTCGAATCCTGCAACTTCCGCAACATGCCGGGCAGCTTTATCTGGGGCAACAAGCAACCCTATAGCCTGAATGACTTCCGCATCACCGACTGCATCGTTCAGCTCAACAACTCTTCGTCAGCAACATTTATCAACTTTGCTGATGCAGGTACAGGGTGTATCAAGAGCCTCACCCTTAAGAACAGCACTTTCTACAACCTTGTAGAAAATAATTCAGCCTACTTCATCCGCTACTCACATCCCTCAAACGCTGACCCGCAGAAGATTTTCGGTACAGGTGCCACAGCGCTCCACACCCTCGACCATTGCACGCTTGACCGCACATTCTCCGGCAAGGATTTCGCCAACAACATGACGACTGTCGATAGATTCAATGTAGTCATGAAGGGCAACATATTCTATGACGTATTCCGTCTCTACCAGTACATCAGAAGCAACAACGTCAAAGTCACTACCGAAAACAACGTCGTATGGGGCAACTTCGCCGGTATTCCTAACAACAACGACCTCAAATATGCCGAAAACATCAATCCGGAATTCGCAGGTCCGACCATTCAGGAGTTTAACCTTGACGAAGCCAAGGGAGGAGTCAACTACCGTCCGCAGAACGCCACATGCGTCGACAACAAGATCGGCGACCCCCGCTGGTATGAATAAAAATCTTAAATTACAACATTCATGAAACACTATATAGCAAAAATCAGCCTTGTTCTCCTGGCTATTCTGCTGACCGTACCGACATTCGCACAGGATGTCCTCTATCAAGGTACAGTCGTTGATTCTCAGGACGAACCTCTGATCGGCGCGACAGTGCGCGTGCCCGACACAAAAATAGTAACGATAACCGATATTGACGGAAATTTCTCAATCAGAGTCCCGAAAGGCAAGAGTGTTGAAATTTCATACATCGGCTATCTCCCTGTAACCGTCACAAACTTCAACGAGACCAAAATCGTCCTTAAGGAAGATTCCGAATCGCTCGACGAAGTCGTTGTCGTAGGCTACGGCACTCAGAAGAAAGCCCACCTCACAGGTGCGATTTCGACAGTGCCGATGGACGACATCAAGGACCTTGCCGACGGCAATCTCGCCTCTTCACTCAGCGGTCTTGTCAACGGTCTTAGCGTAGTCGGCGGCGATTCGCGTCCTGGCGACCCCGCTTCTGTCTACGTGCGTGGTGTCCGCAGCCTCGGCGATGTCGGCTCTACAGTTCAGCAGCCCCTCTTCGTTATCGACGGAGTAGTCTATAACAACGATGTCAAGGTCGGCAACATCACCACCAATCCCGGTGCCGACGCCTTCAACAACCTTGACCCCAACGACGAGAGAGCATCACCGTCCTCAAGGACGCATCGGCGGCTGTCTACGGTTCGCGTGCGGCAAACGGCGTTATCCTCGTGACCACCAAGAAAGGCAAGCTTGGCGAACCCGTCATCAGCTACAGCGGCACATTCGGTTTCACCGACGCTGTCTCAAACCCCAAGATGCTCAACGCCTATGACTATGGCCGTCTCTACAACGCCATTGCAGCAGCCGACCCCACCAACACTACTCTCAACCGCCTCAACGACCTCTTTCAGGCCGACGAACTTCAGGCAATGCGCCGTCTCAACTACGACCTGCTCGACGACTACTGGAAGACAGGTTTCACAATGAAGCACAATGTAGGCATCAGCGGTGCTACCGAAAAAGCCAACTACTATGCAAGCATCGGCTACTACGATCAGGACGGCAACCTCGGCAAGCTCGAATATAACCGCTGGAACTACCGTGCAGGTGTCGACCTTACACTCAAGAAGTGGGTAAAGGCAAGTGTCCAGATTTCAGGTGACTACGGCGACAAGAACAATCCTCTTGTGAAAGTAGGCGGAACAAACGCTGAAAAACAGTACAATCTGCTTCTCACTCATCCCCGCTACATCCCCGAATATGTCAACGGACATCCAATGGCTGTTTATGGTCCGACAAACACACGTGTAAACGCCGATCAGGACTACTCTTTCTCTGTTCTTCAGAACTCAGGCGACTACAGCAAGAACAAGACTTCGAATCTCCAGATCAACACAGGTCTCGAACTCGACTTCGGATTCGTCCCCGCTCTCAAAGGTCTTAAGGCCCGTTTCAACTATGCCAAGAGCATCAACACATCCAAGACCAACCAGTTCGGTTCTGCATATAACATCTATTATATGAGCGAACGCGCCGGTTCAGGCTCACACCTCTACACCCCAATCGCCGGTGAAGAGGCAGCCTACGAAGCTCTCATGACTCCGGGCAACTTCCTCCTCGGCAACAACGGTGTGCCTGTGGCCAACGGCCCCGAAGGAGGCTTCCTCAACCGCACAATGGACCGCTCTGACAGCTATCAGATGAACTTCACCGTCAACTACAACCGTGATTTCGGCCCCCACTCTGTCGGCGCACTCTTCTCGATCGAAAAGAGCGAGTTTGAGAACGAATATCTCGAAGGTCAGGTGACCTATCCCTACGAATTCGGAACAGGCCAGTCAAACTCTGTCGGCAAGGACTCTCAGGCCACCACAGTCTTCACCCGTTCGGAAGCCGGCAGCCTCTCATACATCTTCCGTGCAAACTACGCCTACAGCAACAAATATCTCTTTGAAGCGCTCCTCCGTATCGACTCGTCGACCAAGTTCGCTCCCGAGAACTACTGGGGCACATTCCCCTCTGTTTCGCTCGGCTGGGTCATCTCTGAAGAAGACTTCTTCAAGGACATCACTTGGATTGACTTCCTCAAAATCCGCGCCTCATACGGTCTCACCGGCCGCGACAACACCCTCGCATGGCAGTGGCTTCAGACCTACGGCACCGACAAGGACAAAGGTCCGGTATTCGGCACAGGCAACGACAACCAGTCAGGCAGCCACATTTCAATGAACGACAAATCGTCTGTCAACCGCAACGCACACTGGGACAAGAGCCACAAATTCAATGCCGGTATCGACATGAACGTGATCCACAGCCACCTCAACCTTGCTATTGACGGCTACTATACATGGGACCGCGAAATGCTCATGCCTTTCAAAGCCTCTGTCCCCGGAACTATCGGCATACAATCTGCCCCGATGAACTACGGTAAGATGAACCAGTATGGCGTTGAACTTTCTGTCAACTGGCGCAGCAACATCGGCAAGGACTTCCGCTACAAAATCGGACTCAACACCGGTCTTTCCGACAACAAGGTGCTTCTCATGGACTGGGAAACCAACTACATCTACCGTCAAATCACACACGGCCACCGCTCCGACATGGGCACATGGGGAATGCAGTGTCTCGGTATGTTCCGCAGCTTCCAGGACATCGACGAATACTTCGCCAAGTATAACATCACCTCTTACATGGGCATGACAAAAGACCAAGTTCGTCCCGGTATGCTTATCTATAAGGATGTCCGCGGTCCTCAGCAGCCCGACGGCACTTATGCAGCTCCCGACGGCATCGTCGACCGCGACAATGACCAAGTCCAGCTCTCAAGCCGTTCGAATCCCTACGGCATGACACTCAACCTCAACGCTGAGTATAAGAACTTCTCAATCACCGCTCAGCTCAGCGGCCAGTGGGGAGGATACACCACAGTTCCTTCTGCCGCTCTCAAGCCCGGCGACTCGATCGAGTATACCAACATGCCTTCGTTCTGGAATCCTGACAATATGTTTGTCTACAACGACATCTATGATGCCCAGAACCGTCTGCTCCTTGAATCGAACCGCGACGCTTACTATCCGAACCTCGCTTATTCAAGCGTCAACAGCGTTAGCTCGACATTCTGGCGCGTAAGCGCGGCATCGGTCCGTCTGACCCGTCTGACCCTCGCTTACTCTATTCCTTCGAAATTCACAAAGATGGTAGGCATCAACTCGGCACGCTTCAACGTCACCGGCCAGAACCTTCTTAACTTCCTCAATCCTTATCCCGATAAATTCATGAGCCCGATGGCAGGCAACTACGGCAGCTACCCCAACCTCCGCAGATTCACCGTCGGTGTCAACCTCTCATTCTAATAACCACACAAGATGAAATTCAAGACATATTCAATAGCTGCAATGGCTTGTCTGGCTCTTTCGTCATGTTCCGACGACTTCCTCAAGGACATGAAGAACTATGAATCGACAACCCCGGAAGCATACAATTATTATTCAGGAGCACTCGGCCGTCTCGCCGATGTCTATGCCCTCGCCCTCCCCTACGGCAACAGCAGCAGTGTTCCCATATGGCAAGTACCGAGCAACGGACGCGCCGACGACGAATCTAAATCGACTGAGGAATACAGCGGTTTCGGTTGCTACGTCAACGGAGAGATAACACTGTCGTCAACATCGCAGACCAACTCAGTCCCCGACTATTTCCAAGGACAGGCACGCAAGGTGCGCAACTCCACATGGGGCCGCATCCGCAACGTCAATGATGTCATCGCCGGAATCTCCGGAAGCACTCTGACAGAGGAACAGAAAAACGAGCTTCTCGGTCAGGCTTACTTCCTCCGCGCTTGGTGCTACTACCTCATGTTCAAGTGGTATGGCGGTGTGCCCATCATCACTGAAGTGCAGAATCCTGTCCCCGGCAAGAGCACAGCCCGCTCGACCACCAAGGAGACATTCGATTTCATCTGCGAAGACCTTGACCGCGCTGCCGAACTCCTCGCCCCCTTCACTGCAAACGGCGGCTGGACATCGACCGACTACGGACGCGCTACAACAGCGGCAGCCCTCGCACTCAAGGGACGCATGATGGTGCTATACGCAAGCCCCCTCTTCAACCGCGCCAACGACAAGTCGCGCTGGGAGGCAGCCTACAAGTTCTTTCAGGAAGCAATCCCTGAAATCAACAAGTGTGGAAACCACCTCGCATATGAAGGCAATCCCGGCGATAACGCATCAAACTGGGCCAAGATGTTTATCGAAGACGGAATCAACCCCGAAGCAATCTACGTAGCTCTCTACAATCAGATTGCGACAGGCGGTACCCCCGACTACGCCAAGAACAATGACTGGGAACAGGGCATACGTCCATCCAACACTCTCGGCAGCGGCGGCAAAGTCCCCTCGGCGGCGATAATCGACCTTTTCCCGATGAAAGACGGCAAGCGTCCTTCAAGCTACAACAGCTACACCGTTCTCAGCCCGTCAGCCATCGAGTATAACCCCGATCTGCCATTCCTTGACCGCGATCCGCGTTTCTACCGCACCTTCGCTTTCCCCGGTGTATGCTGGGCGTTCAACGGAAATCCGATGAATGATGAAAACCACAATGCTTACAACGGTCCGGACTATCAGCTCTGGAACTATGTGTGGTATTCTGACGCTTCAGACCGTGGCAATATAGAGAGCGGCAACACATACGGTCCTGACGGACTTATGGGCAATGTCAAGGGAATGTATGTCCGCAAGCGTACCGACGACCTCCATGTCAACACCTCGGCCCGCTATGCCTACACTCAGGGCACAGGCTTCAAGTACTCGGCAGCTCCCTACATGGAAATCCGCTATACCGAAGTGCTTCTCAACTATGCCGAGGCAGCCTGCCAGTCAGGCCACAGTGACGTAGCCGTCGATCAACTCAAGCGCATCCGCGGCCGTGTCGGCTACACAGCTGAAAACAACTACGGTCTCCAGACCGGTCTTGAAGGTAACGAAGCCGCATGTATGGCAGCTATCCTCTACGAGCGTCAGATCGAGTTTGCTTACGAAGGCAAGCGTTTCGACGACCTCCGTCGCTGGATGCTCTTCGACGGCGGCACACAGACCGTCCCCGGAGCACCCTCGACGTGGAAACTCACAGGATGGGGTGGCAACACCTGCCAGTATCTCGGCTTCGAGCCTCTCAACGGAACCCGCCGCGAAAACATGGAATTCCGTGTGCAGGACAAGTATAATGGCGGTCTTGGCGGTGACAAATGGGTCATCGGCGGCAAGAACCCCGACCCGCTGGCTGACGTAAGCCGTCCGGCAGCTGTCGACTACCGCAGCGAGCTTGAGCCTCAGCTCAAGAATCTTGCCGACTTCTACACCACGTACCTTGAGCGTGCGGTGAAGAAGGGCGACAACTACAACTCGGCTCATGCGCAGCTCTACATGAACTACCAGCCGCAATATTATTTCCCCGGCTTTGCCTATGGTGTATCTGTCAACAACGAAGGTCTCGAACAGACTATCGGATGGATGGATGCCTCGACAAATGCCACTGGAACATTCGACCCACTTGCAGAAACCGTTACTGAAAAGTAATTACAAAGATTAGATAGATAAATCGTGGGGAACGGATGGTGATTTCAACCATATTCCCCACGATTTTTTAACAATCTTTGAATTTTTCGTCCGTTAAACTTTTTCCTTGCAGGGCAATCTAACAATCTGTATATTAACAATCCGATTTATCACAATTCTAACTGTTTTAACATCTGAGAAATAATGAACCGTCAACTCACAATGTGGACTGTGGCTGCAATGATGGCAATTCCCTCTGCCATGATGGCACAGTATCCGCAGCTAACACCTGAAGCTAAGGAGTATTATCAGAAAATGATTACTTCGGCTCGCGAACACGCCGACTCAGCGTGGGCTGTCGCAAAGCCGATTGTCGAAAAGGAAGCCCGCGAAGGCCGTCCCTATGTGCCTTGGGCGTCTCGTCCTGATGATCTGGTGAAAGCTACAATCCCGGCATTCCCCGGAGCGGAAGGCGGAGGCATGTACACTCCCGGTGGACGCGGAGGCAAAGTCATCACTGTCACAAATCTCAACGACAGCGGCCCCGGCTCATTCCGTGAGGCTTGTGAAACCGGCGGCGCACGCATCATTGTCTTCAATGTGGCAGGTGTCATAAACCTCAAGACTCCACTCTACGTGCGTGCCCCCTATGTCACAATTGCCGGACAGACCGCACCGGGCGATGGTATCTGCATCGCAGGCGAGTCATTCCAAGTCGACACACATGACGTGATTGTACGTCACATGCGTTTCCGCCGAGGTGACACACGTGTGCATAACCGCGAAGACTCTTTCGGAGGAAACCCAGTCGGAAATATCATGATCGACCACTGCTCGGCCGAATGGGGTCTTGATGAAAACATTTCGTTCTACCGTCACATGTACGACCCAAGCGAAGGCCAGTATAAGACAACCGAACTGAAACTCCCCACCGTCAATGTCACCATTCAGAACACTATTTCTGCAAAGGCTCTTGACACCTACAACCACGCTTTCGGCTCGACACTCGGAGGTGAAAACTGTATGTTTACCCGCAACCTCTGGGCAAGCAACTCTGGCCGTAACCCGTCAATCGGCTGGAACGGTGTGTTTAACTTCGTAAACAACGTTGTCTATAACTGGGTACACCGTTCATCGGACGGCGGCGACTACACAGCGAAGTTCAACATGATCAACAACTACTACAAACCCGGTCCTGCGACTCCGAAAGAAGGCAACATCGGTCATCGAATCCTCAAGCCCGAAGCCGGCAGAAGCAAACTTGACCACAAGGTATATGGCCGCGTATATGCCGAAGGCAACATCATGGAGGGCTATCCCGAAATCTCTGCCGACAACTGGGCAGGAGGTATCCAGATCGAAACTGACCCGAACACAGGAGAATTTACCGATTATATGCGTGCAAAGACTCCGTTTGAGATGCCTTACGTCCGCGTCACTTCTGCCGAGGATGCCTATGACTTCATACTGAAGAACGTCGGCGCTACAATCCCGACACGCGACATCATTGACGAACGCATCATCGAGGAAGTCCGCACAGGTGTCCCCTACTACGACAAGAAACTTGCCAAGAATTACAACGGTGACACTTCGGGACTCGCTGAAAAATCAAGAGCCGAAGACGGTTCGTTCAAATATCGCCGTCTGCCGAAAGATTCTTATAAAGTTGGTATCATCACCGATCCGATGCAGATGGGCGGTTATCCGGAATACAAGGGTACTCCATACGTCGATTCCGACAACGACGGCATGCCCGATGAATGGGAAATCGCCAACGGTCTGAATCCCCACGACCCGTCTGACGCAAACGGCGACATCACCGGCGACGGATATACCAACATCGAGAAGTATATCAATGGTATCAGCACCAAGACATACATCGACTGGAAGGATCTCCGCAACAACTACGATACCCTTGCAGCCAAAGGCAAACTCATGTAATCTGAAAAATCCATCAACGTTATCATGATTTACAAATCCTGTATAATCGGTCTTTTGCTTTCGGCTGTCGCCTTGCATGCAGAGGCCGTAGAGCTAAACAAGGAAGGCCGTGATCCGGCTTACGTAGAGTCAATCGTCAACCGCTCCAAGAAAATAGTCGACAAGCTCGGCATTTCCGACCAGAAAAAGGCCGACGATGTGACCACCATCATTGCCAACCGCTATTTCAAGCTCAACGACATCTACACCGCCCGCGATGAAAAGGTGAAAGCAGCTAAGGAAACCCTCACCGGCGACGCGAAGAACGAAGCTGTCCAAGCCGCACAAAACGAGAAAGACGCTGCCCTCTACCGCAGTCACTTCGAATTTCCGGCAGACCTTTCGCTCTATCTCACACCCGAACAGATTGATGCCGTGAAAGACGGCATGACTTACGGTGTGGTCAAGGTGACCTACGACTCGCATCTCGACATGATTCCCACCCTCACCGACGAGGAGAAGGCCCAGATCATGGCTTGGCTCATCGAGGCACGCGAACTTGCGATGGATGCCAAATCCTGTATAATCGGTCTTTTGCTTTCGGCTGTCGCTTTGAATGCAGAGGCCGTAGAGCTAAACAAGGAAGGCCGTGATCCGGCTTACGTAGAGTC
>ERZ778516.2543-NODE-2543-length-12015-cov-5.508194_pt1 | contig 12015 bp, 12 predicted proteins | sample MGYA00510342_ERZ778516 | MGnify/ENA primary metagenome ERZ778516 (study PRJEB29527, sample SAMN07138961) | mouse gut metagenome | material: feces | host: mouse | place: China:Nanjing | collected 2016-01-25 ...
GGACATGACCCTTAAAAAATTGAAAAATGAAGAGAAATAACATGCAAATTATTTCTTTTATTTTTTGTGTTGTGAAATTGAATGTGCATGGTTTGATCAGTTGCACATTGATATTTCAAATGGCGAGCGGTATCATTCAAAGGATGGCTTAAATTTGTTCAGATACCGCTGTGCTTCTGATCAATATGCATCCAGAAAGGGGAATGAATATGGCTTGTTTGGGAGTTTTATATGCGATAACTGATATAGAATTGGCAATGCTTTGTAATAAGCCAGAAGAAGAGCGTTATGAATATATGCTGAGGGAGATAGAGGAAGATTTACTGGGTACCCCTCGGAGCTATGGGTTGGATAAGGCTTGGCAGGGTATTCAACTGTGTCTTAGCGGTGGCAGGTGGAGTGAGTGCAACCGTGTGCCGATGAATATCGTTGTGGGTGGCAAATTTTTGGTGGATACAAAGGATGACCTTATCAGTTTGAAGGATCATATTGATATAAAGGATATTGTATATTATTTGCAGCACTATCGTGTAGAGGATCTGATTTGCAAAAATTATCCCAAAGTGGAACAGAATTACAACGATTTACCAGCTTATGTCACTGATTTAGAGTACTTACTTGCCAATGCGAAAGGGCTATTGTCATTTTATGAATATGCTCAAAAAGAGGATTTACAGGTGATTTTTACAGTAGATTTGTAAGGGTAAAAGATGTTCTGAAATTGAATTTTTTCCTATAGATATTCGTTTGATAAATAATTTTTATAATAGATAGGCATTGTCTGATGGGATAGGGGCAGCTATCATCTTGAGTGATTGGATTGTCTTTATTGCGTTTACCAATAAGGATCATAAAATCAGACTGTAAATTGGGATTGGGGAGAAAATCATCATAAATAGTTGTATTCGGTAGTATGGAGGTGGATCTGATGGAGGAACGGCATAAGTGTAAATGTTGCGGTTATTATACATTGGTTGGAACAGAAGAAGAGATTGCTTGGGATATATGTCCGGTTTGTTTTTGGGAAAATGACATATTTGGAGACGATCCAAAAACATATAGCGGGGCAAATCATAAAACCCTAGCACAAGGACGTGAAAATTACAAAAACTATTCAGCATGTGATCCACAGGGTGTAAATTTTGTACGTTTACCACTTCCACAAGAATTACCTGAAAATAATTACAAAAAAGAACCATAAATCATAACTGTTGCATTTTTTGAGATGGAATGATATACTAAAAAGATATTCCAAAGTATTGAAGCCATGATAGGGGATTCTTTGGAGTAATATAATTAGAATCTACAATGAAAAAAGAGAAAGGTTTGGTCGAGATTATGGCAAAACAAAAAAAGATGGTAGAGGCAATTACCTCTATGGATGAAGATTTTGCAAAATGGTATACTGACGTTGTAAAAAAAGCTGAGTTAGTAGACTATTCCAGTGTAAAAGGTTGTATGATTCTTCGACCTTATAGCTATGCTATCTGGGAAAATATCCAAAAAGATTTAGACGCCCGTTTTAAACAGACAGGGCATGAAAATGTATATATGCCGATGCTGATTCCCGAAAGTCTATTGCAAAAAGAAAAAGACCATGTGGAGGGTTTTGCTCCAGAAGTTGCTTGGGTTACACAGGGGGGACAAGAACCATTGACAGAACGCCTTTGTATTCGCCCAACTTCAGAGGTGCTTTTTTGTGAACACTATCGAAAAATTATCAATTCTTATCGCGATCTTCCAAAATTGTATAATCAGTGGTGCAATGTCATGCGTTGGGAAAAAACCACCCGTCCATTTTTGCGTTCTTCTGAATTTTTATGGCAGGAAGGACATACGATGCACGAAACTGAACAACAGGCAATTGATGAAACCCTAGGGATGTTAAAAATTTATGCTGATTTTTATGCGCAAACGCTTGCAATTCCTGCGATTATTGGACAAAAAACCGAAAAGGAGAAATTTGCGGGAGCCAAAGCAACCTATACCATTGAACCAATGATGCACAATGGTGTTGCTTTGCAAGGAGGAACCAGCCATTATTTTGGAGATGGATTTGCAAAAAGCTTTGATATTACCTTTACTGGACGCGACAATACATTACAATATCCATATCAAACTTCTTGGGGTGTTTCTACCCGTATGATAGGTGCTATTATTATGGTGCATGGAGATGATAATGGACTTGTACTTCCACCAAAAGTCGCACCGATTCAGGTGGCAATTATTCCAATTGCACAACACAAAGAAGGGGTATTGGAAAAAGCGCGCAAATTGGCTGATTCATTGTCCCAAACGTTCCGTATCAAATTAGATGATTCCGATAACTCTCCAGGTTGGAAGTTTAGCGAATATGAAATGAAAGGGGTTCCACTGCGTTTGGAGATTGGACCAAAAGACATTGAGCAAAATCAGTGTGTACTGGTTCGCCGTGATAATCGAGAAAAAACGGTTGTCTGTTTGGATAATTTGATGGAAGAAATTCCAAAACAACTTCAAGCGGTACATGATGGATTGTACCAAAGAGCACTGGAAAACTTAAAAGAAAAGACACATACCGCACACAACTATGAAGAGTTCTTAGAGATTGCCGAGAATCGACCTGGATTTATCAAGGCGATGTGGTGTGGTGACGTTGCTTGTGAAGAGAAGATCAAAGATGAAACCGGTGGCGTCAAATCCCGTTGTATCCCATTTGAACAAGAACAAATTTCTGATGTCTGTGTTTGTTGTGGTAAACCTGCTAAATATCAAGTATATTGGGGTAAACAATACTAATCAATAACGAAATGGAAATAAAATCGGCTATATACAACCCTGCTTGGAAGTATATAGCCGATTTTGCTCTTTGGATATCGTTTTTACTGCAATTTTTCCAATGCTTTTTGCAGTGTTTTGTCGTTTTCTACATTAACAGCGCAAACATCTTTTAGTGTCTTTTTCACCAACCCAGTCAATACCTTGTTGGGTCCCAATTCGATGTAGTTTTCATATCCAGCCGCAGCAGTTTGATGAAGTTCTTCTACAAATTGAACGGGACTAGTCAGATGTGAAGCCAAATAAGCGGGCATATTAGAAGTGTCTGTAAGCAATTTGCCTGTGACATTGGAATAAAATTCAACTTGAGGTGCTCCAAAAGCAATATCTTGAATTTCAGATTGGAATTTGTCCGCAGCAGGCTGCATGAGTTTAGAGTGAAAAGCGGCACTGACTGCCAATTTGATACATTTTTTTCCCAATGTGCCAAATTGTTCAATTGCTGCATCAACCGCTTGGGTTTCTCCAGCGATGACCGTTTGAGCAGGTGAGTTGTAGTTGACGGGAACCACATAACCGTCAACCTGTTCGCAGACAGCCTTGATTTGCTCGGTATCAGCTCCCATAACGGCGGACATAGCACCTGGATGTGCCAGTGCGGATTCTTGCATAGCGGCTGCACGGTGTTTGATTAAGCGATATCCGTCTTCCATAGAGACGATACCAGCGGCGATCATAGCGGCATATTCACCAAGGGAGTGCCCAGCTACTCCTTGATAGGGAATTTGTTCTTGTTTCATCGCTTCTAAAGCGATTAATGAAACAGTGAGAATAGCCGGTTGAGAGATGTTTGTCTGTGCAAGTTCTTCTGCAGTTGCTTGAGAGAGTGTGTGTTTCATATCAAAGCCCAAGATATCATTGGCACATTCAAAGATAGCTTGTGTGGATGGATAGCGCTGAGAAAGTTCTATCCCCATACCAACGGATTGAGAACCTTGACCAGAAAAAAGAAAAATATTTTTTGACATGATATAATTCCTTTCTAAATAGAATTGGTGCAATAAATGACTGTGATTGACAGATTTATTGGAGTCAAACACAAAAAATAAAGCCATTTATTCTAATAATCGTCAGTTGCCTGTATAAATTCGTCAATATTTTATTGACTTTTTGATTGGAAATCTCTATCATTATAATGATACTATTAAAAATATAACATAGAATGATATTGCTGACAAGGGTTGACTCAAATGATTTCTTGTTGCAATGGAAAATGAATTAGGAGGTAACAGATTGGGAATTCAGATAATTGGTGCGGGCATGTATGTTCCAGAAACCATTGTAAGCAATGAAGATTTCGCAAAAATTGTGGATACAAGCGATGAATGGATTACAACCCGTACTGGAATTAAAACGAGACACATCGCAGATGGAGAACTGGCTTATCAGATGGGGGCAAAGGCAGCCTTACGTGCACTGGAAGATGCGAACATGGCTGTAGAGCAGGTGGATATGGTACTGGTAACAACCGTTACAGCGGATTGTTTGACCCCTTCTTTGGCATGTATGATTGCCAATGAAATCGGGATAGAAGATGCAATTTGTATGGATATCAACGCGGCTTGTGCAGGTTATGTATTTGCGTTGGATATTGCAAAAAAATATCTTGACAGCGGTGATTTGCAAACCGTTCTAATTGTATCAGCAGAAATGCTGACTAGAATGATAGATTATACCGATCGTTCTACCTGTGTATTATTTGGGGATGGAGCAGCTGCTACAATTGTGAAAAAGAGCGACAGTTTATATGCTTCCTGTATTAAGAGCTCACCAAAGGGCGCTATGAAGATTTATACCAAGCTGCCAGAACCAAAACATCCATTTCAAACAAAAACGTATAGTTGGAATGATGAGGATGTTGCAAAGGCACCGATTGGAATGATACAAATGGCAGGAAATGACGTCTATAAATTTGCGACAACAGCTATGCCACAAGCCGTTGAACTGGCAGCACAAAAGGCGAATATTTCTTTAGATGAAATTGATTTGATCATTCCTCATCAGGCAAATGTCAGAATTATCAATACTGCGATTAAAAAGTTAAAATTGCCACCTGAGAAGTTCTATATCAATATTGAGGAGTTTGGCAATATTTCCAGCGCCTGCATTCCATTGGGACTAGCACAATTAAAAGCAGCAGGTAGATTAAAACAGGGCGATAAGATTTGTCTAGTTGGTTTTGGTGCAGGATTGACCTATGGTGCAGTGATCTTTGAATATTAAGAATAAAGAAGTTTTTCTGATTACAGACCAGATAGATAATATCTATCGGTGGTTTGTAGGCAAAAATTTATTGGAGGGATAAAACAATGAAAACAAAGTTGACTCAGATGCTTGGCATTGAGTATCCAATTATACAAGGCGGTATGGCATGGGTAGCCAATGCGCAACTTGCGGCTGCTGTATCCAATGCGGGCGGACTTGGTCTGATTGCGGGTGGCGCTGCACCTGCAGATGTGGTGCGCGCTGAAATTCAAAAGACAAAACAATTAACGGATAAGCCTTTTGGAGTAAACGTCATGTTGATGAACCCCAATGCAGAAGAAATTATTCGTGTTTGTATTGAGGAGCAGGTAAAGGTTGTCACAACAGGAGCAGGCAACCCCAATAAATATATACCCATGTTGAAAGAAGCAGGTATTAAGGTGATTCCTGTTGTTCCTTCTGTAGCGTTGGCAAAGCGTGTGGCACGTGCGGGAGCTGATGCGTTGATTGTAGAGGGTTGTGAAGCTGGAGGACATATTGGTGAAATTACAACCATATGTTTGGTGCCACAGGTAGTGGATGCTGTAGAAATTCCGGTGATTGCTGCCGGAGGCATTGCGGATGGTCGCGGTATGGCGGCAGTAATCGTTTTAGGTGCAGAGGGCGTACAGATTGGCACCCGCTTTTTGACAGCCAAAGAATGTACCATTCATCAAAATTATAAAGATATGGTATTAAAGGCAAAAGATACCGATTCCGCCGTAACTGGAAAATACACTGGACATCCTGTTCGTTCTGTGAAAAATAAATTCACAAAAAAACTGATAGAGATGGAAAAGTCCCATATCAGTCCAGAAGAATTTGAGGAACTTTCCGTTGGCTCTTTGCGCAAAGCAGTCATAGATGGAAATGTAGATGAGGGCAGTTTTATGGCAGGACAAATTGCTGGAATGGTGAACAAAGAAGAAAGTTGTCAAGAGATTATCACCAGCATTACAACAGAAGCGCAGACAATTATAAAAAATTTTCAGCAAATAAGGGGGATTTTATTTGACTAGAACAGCATTGATCACTGGTGCATCTCAGGGACTGGGTGCAGCAATGGCAAAAAAGTTAGCAGAAGATGGGTTTCAGATTGCAATTAACTGTTACAGTGAAGTGGAGGCAAATGCAGGAGGTGCTCAGGTAAAAGCTGCCTGTGAAGCGATTGGCGTTCGAGCAGAGTGTTTTGTTGCAGATGTATCCTCCTTTGAAGCCTGTAAAGAAATGGTCAAACAGGTCAAAGAAACCTTTGGAAGCATTGATGTATTGGTCAACAATGCAGGCATCACCAAAGATGGTTTGATAGCGCGCATGAGTGAAGAACAGTTTGACATTGTAACAAATGTCAATTATAAGAGTGTGTTTAATATGATTCGTCAGGTGTCTCCCATCATGATGAAACAGCGTTCTGGTAGAATTATCAATGTTTCTTCTGTAGCAGGTCTGTATGGAAATGCAGGTCAGTTTAATTATTCTGCTTCCAAAGCGGGAATTGTGGGAATGACTTTAACTGCGGCAAAAGAGTTGGGACCTAGAAATATTACAGTCAATGCAATTGCCCCTGGGTTTATTCAAACACCAATGACAGATGTATTGCCAGAGGATATCAAAGAAACTTGTAAAAATGCCGTTGCACTCAAACGTTTTGGCACACCAGAAGAGGTGGCTTCCGTTGTGGCGTTTTTGGCAGGAGATGGCGCAAGCTATGTATCTGGTCAGGTGATTGTAATTGATGGCGCAATGACCATGTAATACAAAGTGGTAAGAAACGAATTAGAAAATAAGAGAGGGGAACGTTACTGGAAATGAAAAGAGTTGTAATTACCGGAGTTGGCGTCGTCAGTCCGGTGGGAAATGATATAAAGACCTTTTGGGACAATATTACGGCTGGAAAACATGGACTTGTACAGATTACAAAGTTTGATACTTCCGATTGTGAGGTAAAAATTGCAGCAGAAGTAAAGGATTTTGACCCATTAAAGGCATTTGATAAAAAGGAATTGCGCAGAACAGACCTTTATACGCAGTATGCAGTAGAGGCAGCTCGTCAAGCATTAGAGGATTGTGGAAGTGATTTGAAAGATTTGGATCCTTTTCGTATTGGGGTAATTGTGGGAAGCGGTATTGGTGGATTTTCTTCTACCGAAGTAGAACATGCGAAGTTTTTAGAAAAAGGCGGCAGACGTGTTTCTCCATTTTATATTCCAATGATGATTTCCAATATCGCAGCGGGAACGATTGCAATTCATACTGGTTTTCAGGGTGTGAACTATGCACCTGCAACTGCTTGTGCCACTTCCACCCATGCGATTGGAGAAGCTTTTCGCAATATTAAACACGGTTATCTGGATGCTTGCATTGCCGGTGGTTCTGAAGCGACCATCAGTGAATTTTCAGTTTCTGGTTTTAACAATATGAAAGCGCTTTCTCACAGTACCAATCCAGATAGAGCTTCTATTCCATTTGACAAAGAACGTGATGGCTTTGTTATGGGAGAGGGCGGCGGCATTTTGTTGCTAGAGGAGTTAGAACATGCCAAAGCTAGAAATGCACATATTTATGCAGAAATTGTGGGATATGGTGCAACTGGAGATGCCTATCATATGACCAGTCCACATCCAGAGGGAATTGGCGCGGCAAAAGCTATGCAGTTGGCATTTGAAGAAGGCGGTTTAAAACCAGAAGATGTGGATTATATCAATGCACATGGAACCTCTACGCCACTGAATGATTATTATGAAACCCTTGCAGTGAAAAGGGCATTGGGAGAGCATGCCAAAAAGGTCATGATGAGTTCTACAAAATCCATGACAGGTCATCTATTGGGTGCTGCAGGAGCGATTGAGGCAATTGTTTGTGCAAAGGCATTGGAGGAATCATTTGTTCCACAGACAGTAGGTTTTCAGGTGCCAGATGAAAATTGTGATCTGAACAACCTGACAGATGGACCAGTAAAGGCGGATATTCATGTAGCTCTTTCCAATTCTTTGGGATTTGGAGGACATAATGCAACGCTTTGTTTGAAAAAATATGATGGGCAGGAACAGAGATGAATGAGATCAAAATTACAATCAATGAAATAAAAGAATTGATGGATAAAATGGCGCAAACTGGGTTGGGACAGTTGGTGTTGGAACAAGATGATTTTAAATTAAAGCTGTGTGCGCAAAAGGAACAAATTATGTTGCCTGCCCATTTACCAATGACCACCGAAGTACCACCACAGATTCCCGCATATGATGAAACACAAATTGTACCACCATCACAACCGGAAGAAGTTGTTGGAAATGTGGTAAAATCTCCGATTGTAGGAACATTTTACACTTCTCCTTCTCCAGATAAGCCGGCATTTGCCCCAGTGGGAGCTTCTGTTCATAAGGGTGATGTACTGTTTATTATCGAATCCATGAAATTGATGAATGAAGTACAAAGTGAATTTGATGGAGAGATTGTAAAGGTATTGGTGGAAGACGGAACACCGGTAGAATATGATCAACCACTGATGATTATTCGTTAAGCCAGGAAAGGATTGCAAAAATGTATTTGAATATAGAACAGATTAAGGAGATTATACCACATCGCGACCCATTTTTATTGATTGATGAAGTTGTAGAGCTGGAGCCAGGTGTGCGTGTAGTGGCAAAAAAACATTTAAAAGAAGATGAATATTGGTTTGCAGGACATTTTCCAGGACAACCAGTGCAGCCAGGTGTGCTGATGATTGAAATGCTGGCACAAGCTGGTACCGTGTGTGCACTCAGCTTGCCAGAAAATCGGGGTAAGATAGGATTTTTTGCCGGCATTGATAAAGCGCGCTTTAAAGGGATGGTAAAGCCGGGAGATACCTTGACCTTAACAGTAGAGATGACCAAGACCCGTGGAGCAATTGGCTTTGGAAAGGGCGTTGCAACCAATCAGGACGGCAAAAAAGTCGTTGTGGCAGAAATTAGTTTTGCACTGGGAGAACGAGAACAGAATCAATCTAAAAAAGCGGATTGAACTGTTTAAAGCAAAGGAGAATACAATCATGTTTAATAAGGTGCTCATTGCAAATCGGGGAGAGATTGCAGTTCGCATCATTCGCGCTTGCCGTGAATTGGGTATCCGTACGGTTGCGGTTTACTCCACTGCGGACAGAAATGCGCTGCATGTCAAGTTGGCTGATGAATCGGTTTGCATTGGACCGGCTGCTACAAAGGACAGCTATTTGAATATACAGGCGATTTTATCCGCCTGTGAACTGACTGGAGCGGAGGCGGTGCACCCCGGCTTTGGATTTTTGTCTGAAAATGCCAATTTTGCCAAAGCCTGTAAGCGTTGCGGCGTAAAGTTTATCGGTCCAGATAGCAAATCCATCGAATTGATGGGAGACAAAGCACAGGCAAAGGAGACCATGAAGGCTGCTGGTGTTCCAGTGGTGCCAGGTTCAGACGGCGAAGTGGACACCATTGAACGGGCAAAAGAAATAGCGCAGAATATCGGCTATCCAGTGATGGTAAAGGCTTCTGCCGGTGGTGGTGGTCGTGGTATTCGCATGGTGGAATCTTCCGAGCAGTTAGAAGCGGCAATGACTGCTGCAAAACAAGAAGCGCTTAGCTTTTTTGGAAACGATGGCATTTATATAGAAAAATTGATTTTAAATCCCCGTCATGTAGAAATACAGATACTAGCTGACCAATTTGGGAATGTCATTCATCTGGGCGAACGCGATTGTTCGATACAGAGAAGAAACCAAAAGGTATTGGAAGAGGCTCCTTGTGCAATTATGACAAGTCAACTGCGTGAAAAGATGGGAGCTGCGGCAATTGAGGCAGCAAGAGCATGTAGTTATGAAAATGCTGGTACCATTGAATTTTTATTGGATGACAATCAAAACTTTTATTTTATGGAGATGAATACCCGAATTCAGGTAGAGCATCCTATCACCGAATTGGTGACTGGAGTCGACTTGGTGAAAGAGCAACTGCTCATTGCACAGGGAAAACCACTTTCTTATACACAGGATAAAATTCACTTGACAGGGTATGCGATAGAGTGTAGAATAAACGCAGAAAATCCCAAATTGAATTTTCGCCCATCTCCGGGAAAGATTGAAGCACTCAATGTTCCAGGGGGACCAGGTGTTCGGATTGATTCTGCGGTTTATCAAGGATATGAAATCACCCCATTTTATGACAGTATGATTGCAAAGTTAATTGCTTATGCGCCAGATCGCGTAACTGCAATTAGTAAAATGAAATGGGCATTGGCAGAATTTTTAGTTGAGGGTGTGGATACCAATATTGACTTTCAACTATCCATTCTGCGCAACAAGGACTTTTTAAATGCACAAGTAGACAATCACTTTTTGGACAACAAGATGGCAGCAGGTGAACTGTAAAACTCATTTGGGCATAAACTCTGAAAAGAAAGGATGATAAAATCTTGCTAGATGATTTATTTAAGACGGTGAGATCGCGGTTTGATCCGGATTCCTCCAGTGAGCGCAAGAGCAAAGTATCAATACCATCAGATTTGCTGTTTAAATGCCCTCGTTGCAGTCATGTGACATTTATGGAGGACTTTATGGGGGCGAGTAAGGTCTGTTCTGAGTGCGGATATCATGCTCGATTGACTGCAAAAGAACGCCTTGCTATGACCATTGATAAGGATAGTTTAATAGAATTAAATGCAGATATGACTAGTAAAAATCCAATGGGATTTGAAAATTATGAAACAAAGATTTTAGAAATACAAAAACAAACGGGCTTAAAAGATGCAGTTGTAACAGGAGAGTGCACCATTAAGACCAAACCATGTGTCATTGCGGTGATGGATTCTCATTTTATGATGGCTTCTATGGGGAGTGTCGTTGGAGAAAAGATTACCAGAGCATTTGAGTATGCAGTAGAAAAGGATTTGCCAGTGATTATTTTTACCGCTTCAGGCGGTGCGCGAATGCAGGAGGGCATTGTCTCTTTGATGCAGATGGCAAAAACTTCCGCAGCGGTAAAGCGACACAGTGATAAAGGACTGCTTTATATCACCGTCTTAACCGACCCTACCACTGGTGGAGTTACTGCTTCTTTTGCGTCTTTGGGTGATATCATCATAGCAGAGCCAAAAGTACTGGTTGGGTTTGCAGGTCGACGCGTGATAGAAGATACCATACGTCAAAGACTTCCAGATGATTTTCAATCTGCGGAGTTTTTACTACAGCATGGCTTTGTCGATATGATTGTAGCTAGAAAGAATATGCGCAGAACGCTTTCAAAGCTATTGCGTCATCACGGTTATGCTGGAAAAACAAAAGCGCAGTAGGAGGGAACATATGGCAAGTGGATTAACTGCATGGGAAAAGAGGGAGATTATTCGCCATAAAAACCGACCAACCGTAAAAGATTATATTCCTGCGATTTTTAAGGATTTTTATGAGTTGCATGGAGACCGTTTTTGTGGAGATGATCATGCGATTTATGGCGGTATTGGGAGTTTTAAAGGAATTCCAGTAACAGTCATTGCACAGGTAAAGGGCAGAAATCTAGAAGAAAATAAAGATACCAACTTTGCTATGCCCCATCCAGAGGGCTATCGCAAAGCGTTGCGCTTGGCACAGCAAGCAGAAAAATTTCATCGACCAGTTATCTTTTTGATTGATACACCAGGGGCGTTTTGTGGTATTGCAGCAGAACAACGCGGACAAGGTGAGGCAATCGCCAGAAATTTACTGATGTTGAGTACCCTAAAAACACCTATTATTTCCATTGTATTGGGAGAGGGTGGCTCTGGTGGAGCGCTGGCATTGGGGGTATGTGATGAATTGGCAATGTTAGAAAATGCACTTTATTCTGTAGTTGCCCCTAGAAGCTTTGCCAATATCTTATGGAAGGATCCCAGTAGAGAAAAAGAAGCTGCGCAAGCAATGAAGATGACAGCAGAGGATTTGATTGCATTGGGTATTGCGGAAGAAAT
>ERZ778516.2545-NODE-2545-length-12012-cov-18.703103_pt1 | contig 12012 bp, 7 predicted proteins | sample MGYA00510342_ERZ778516 | MGnify/ENA primary metagenome ERZ778516 (study PRJEB29527, sample SAMN07138961) | mouse gut metagenome | material: feces | host: mouse | place: China:Nanjing | collected 2016-01-25 ...
ACAATTTTAATGCAGGACTCATTTATGGATTACTCAAATATGATGTTCGATACCGTGACTTGAATAACCTGAACGAAGAAGTATGGGATAAAATTATCCAGTGCGGAAAAGACTTTGCAGCCGAGGTTTGCCGCAGTTTCAGCAATTCTGTTTCGGTGGAGTTTGCGCAGAACTATAAATAATCCACCATTAGCTGTAAGTACAGTGCCCGTTCGCACGTAAATTACTATTAACTTTGGCTAATTATCGCAAAGGAATTACCGTATCTTCCGGTAATTCCTATCTTTGCGTATATGATTCACTCAAACAAAGAAACTATGTATAAGAACCTGTTTAGCTGGCTTACCATTTTGTTAGTGCTCCCGTCCTGCTCCGGTACACAACCGACCATATCGGTGGTATGCGAAGAAAACAACGTGGGCAACTGCGTGATTAAATGGGAAACGGCACCAGTACTGAAAGGACAGGTACGAATATATGCATCTACTTCCCCAAAGTTGATTCCCGAAGACTCTCCCGTAGCGATGAGCAAAATATCCAGCGGCAAGATGACCATTATCACCGACGACCCGTCCCGACGCTATTATTATTTGATGGTGTTCGATAATAAACACAGGGTCAAGATAGCTACCCGCAACATTAATATTCCCGGTATCCAGAATTTCCGTGATTTAGGCGGATACAAATCCGTCGATACAGGGAAATCAGTCAGTTGGGGAATGCTCTACCGCTCTGCGCAGATAGACAGTATTCCGCCCTGTTCGCGCCGGGAGCTGAAGAATATAGGCGTACGGACTATCATAGACTTGCGCTCTGAAGAAGAACGCCACAACTATCCACAGCTACATAATGATGAATTTAAGATGGTGCACATCCCCATCCCTACAGGAAATATGGATGAAATCCTGCAAGGAATCCAAGAAGAGAAGATAAAAAGCGATACTATTTATCGCCTGGTAGAGCGGATGAATCGTGAACTGGTGACAAACTACCGGAAAGAATTCAAAGAATTGTTTTCCGTCCTGCTCAACCGTGACTCTTATCCGGCTGTAATTCACTGCACATCCGGCAAAGGGCGCACAGGAATCGTTTCCGCCTTGATGCTTGCGGCACTAGGTGTCAATGAAGACGTGATAATGTCGGACTACCGGCTGAGCAATGATTATTTCAATATCCCCAAGGCTTCAAAATACGCTTACGAATTGCCTGTAAATTCGCAGGAAGCGATAACCACCATCTATTCCGCCAAGGAAGATTTCCTGAATGCCGCAAAGGAACAGATTGAGTCTGAGTATGGAAGCGTACAAGCTTACTTGAAGCAAGGAATCGGACTTTCCGCAGAAGAAATAGAACAATTGCGCAGCATCCTGCTGGAATAAATCGCAAATCGTAATTCGTAATTCATAATTATTCTCTATCTTTGCATCCGAAATAAAAGATATACAGAGATTTAATGAAGACATTTGAAGAGCTTGGCGTTTCTCCTGAGATACGTAGAGCAATTGAAGAAATGGGATACGAGAATCCCATGCCGGTACAAGAGGAAGTGATTCCTTACCTTTTAGGAGAAAATAATGATGTAGTAGCTCTTGCACAGACTGGAACAGGTAAAACAGCCGCATTCGGACTGCCCTTGCTCCAACAGATTGACGTAAAGAACAGAATTCCACAATCACTTATCCTCTGCCCTACCCGTGAGCTTTGTCTCCAGATAGCGGGAGACTTGAATGATTATTCCAAATACATTGACGGACTGAAAGTATTGCCTGTATATGGAGGTTCTTCCATTGACAGCCAGATACGCAGCCTGAAACGGGGTGTACATATCATCGTAGCCACTCCCGGACGCCTGCTGGACTTGATGGAACGCAAGACTGTTTCCCTGGCTACCATCCGCAACGTCGTGATGGACGAAGCAGACGAGATGCTGAACATGGGATTCACGGATAGCATCAACGCTATTCTGGCTGATGTACCGCAGGAACGTAATACATTGCTTTTCTCGGCTACTATGAGCCCGGAAATTGCGCGTATTTCAAAGAATTACCTGCATGATGCCAAAGAAATCACTATCGGCCGTAAGAATGAAAGTACCAATAACGTAAAGCACGTTGTCTACACCGTACAGGCTAAAGATAAATACGAGGCACTAAAACGTATCGTCGATTACTACCCGCAAATATACGGTATTATTTTCTGCCGTACCCGTAAGGAAACTCAGGAAATCGCCGACAAATTAATGCAGGAAGGCTACAATGCCGACTCGCTGCATGGCGAACTCTCACAAGCACAGCGAGACGCTGTCATGCAGAAATTCCGCATTCGCAACCTGCAACTGCTCGTTGCTACGGACGTAGCTGCCCGCGGTCTGGATGTGGACAATCTGACTCATGTCATCAACTACGGCCTGCCTGATGATACGGAAAGCTACACTCACCGTAGCGGACGTACGGGACGTGCCGGAAAGACCGGTACTTCTATCGCCATCATCAATCTCCGCGAAAGAGGAAAGTTAAGAGAAATAGAACGGGTTATCAGCAAGAAATTCATTGCCGGAGAGATGCCGACTGCGGCAGGCATTTGCCAGAAGCAGTTGATTAAGGTTATTGACGACCTTGAAAAAGTAAAAGTAAACGAAGAAGAAATCGCAGGCTTCATGCCGGAAATCTATCGTAAACTAGAATGGTTGAGCAAGGAAGACCTGATAAAACGAGTGGTTTCGCACGAATTCAACCGTTTCGCAGAATATTACCGCCACCGCCCGGAAATAGAACAACCGACCATTGAAAGCCGTAGTGAACGTGCCAGAAAAAGTGACCGCAAAGAGGGTGGCTTCGAAAAGAGAAGTCGGAAAGCTGCTCCGGGCTTCAACCGCCTGTTTATCAATTTGGGTAAAACAGACAATTTCTTCCCTACCGACCTTATCGGCTTGTTGAACAGTAATACACGCGGACGCATCGAATTGGGGCGCATCGACCTGATGCAGAATTTCTCTTTCTTCGAAGTTCCTGAAAAAGAGGCTGTCAATGTCGTAAAAGCCTTGAGTCGTGCCAAATGGAATAACCGTAAGGTTGTTGTAGAAGTGTCCAATGAGGAAGGCGGAAAAGGACGTGAAAACGGTTCGGGCGAACACAAAGGCGGTAAAGGCGATAAACGATTCGGCAAAGGAGAAGAACGTGCGCCACGCTATGAGAATAAAGACAGAAAATCCAAAGATACTTCTGCCAAAGGCGCGAAACCCGGCAAGAAGGAAAAACCAAGCCGTGCGGAACGGGGATATTCCGATGCCCGCGGACCGAAAAAGAAAGATAACTGGCAGGAATTCTTCAAAGATAAGGAACCTGACTTCAGCGAAGAAGGATGGGCACGTAGAAAACCGAAGAAGTAAAATTCAGCCCAGGATTCACATGAGATGAATCCTGGGCTTATTTTTTTTATCAGCCGGGGCATACGGTCGTTCTCCCCTGGGCATAATTCCAGTAAATGCATATGTAAGACTACATGAGCTATCTTATCGGCCTATCTTCAGCTCTTCGATCAATCTCCCCGCCTTACCGTATTTCTCCATAATAAAGAGCATATACCGCACATCGACTCCTATGCAACGCTGCAAATCAGGTTCAAAAACAATATCACTGCTCATAGCTTCCCAGTTGCCATCAAAAGCCAGGCCGAGCAATTCTCCTTTGCTGTTGAACATTGCACTGCCGGAGTTTCCGCCTGTAATATCATTGTTGGAGATGAAGCAGACACTCATATCACCTTGTTCATTAGCATACCTGCCGAAGTCACCGGAAGAAAGCAAGTCCAACAACTCCGGCTGGACGGCAAAGTCAATATCCCCCGCATGTTCTTTCACCTTTTCGAAAATACCTTTCACGGTCGTATAATAGTCATAGGTAGCCCCATCAAAAGGCGAATAACCATCCACCGTTCCAAAACTCAGACGCATGGTAGAATTGGCATCGGGGTAGAAATTACGGTCGGCATACATGCGCCGCATAGCTGCATTAAACAAGCGTTCTCCCTGTTCTATCTGCTCCGAAACTCCGGAGATACTTTGGTTCATCTCATAATATTTCACAATCAGGTCGAGACTTAAGGATATGGCAGGGTCTTCAAACAAATTATACGTTGTATCCCGCTCCAGAAAACGTTTCAGGCCCTTAGGGGATGTTATACTGAAAGTTGCATACAAAGAGTCTACATAAGCCTGAATATTTCCGTTGTAAAGCGTATCTATCTTTTCATACATAGCAGGCAGATACTTCTTGTCCACTTTCGTCTGAAACTCTTTCAGCATGGCTGCAAAGACTTCCTTGTCAATAGCCGTATCCAGGTTATCATACTTCTCCAGCAGTCTCTTTATGCGGCTTACCACCTGCTTCTCTTCCGCCTCAAAGTCGAAGTTCAGAATCTCAAGCGCAAGCTGAACCAGCTCGGGACCATTGATAAACGATTCACCGAAATAAGCCAGGGCACGGTTTGTTTCACGACGATTGCTATAATCCAATTCCAGAGAGGAAAACAGGCGAAGCAATTTTTCCCGTTCTTCAGGGTGCGACTGAATCCATTCACGGAGAGCAGTCTCAGCGGCACGTTTCTTTTCCAAGACTTTGAGATGCTTGATGGCCTTGTTTGTTCCGATACTGTTCTTCCAGTAATTGGAGCTTTCATCATATTTGGAAGCATATTTGATACGGATATCCGGACGACGATCCATTTCCCGCTTCCAAATGGCCTGTTTTACCCCACGCACATCAATCATGGCCTGATTGATGCCATTCATCATTTCCTCAATGCCATACGAGGAAAGATACCGTTCCGTACTTCCCGGATAACCAAGCGTCATACAGAAAGAACCTTCCTTGTATCCATCCAAAGAGATGGGCGCTACATATTCAGGATGATAAGGGACGTTGTCAGGAGAATAATCAGCCGGGCCATTCTTCGTATTGGCATAGATACGGAATACACTGAAATCGCCCGTATGCCGCGGCCACATCCAATTGTCCGTATCCCATCCGAACTTCCCGACAGAAGAAGGAGGCGCAAATACCAGGCGGACATCATTATAATCCCGGTAAACAGAAAGCCAGAATTCATTTCCTGCATAATAGGCATCCACTATCCCAGTCAATGTAGAGTCCTTTTCCGAAATCTCCATGCCGATTACATTCATGACTGAATCGACAGCTGCCCGGCGTTCTGATTCCGTTTTAGCATGACGGGCGGCAGACAATACCCGTTTGGTCACATTTTCCGTACGAAGCAGGAAACGGACATACAACTCCGGATTCGGCAGTTCTTCTTCAAGGCTATGCGCCACAAAGCCCTCTTTCAGATAATCGTGTTCCACCGAAGAATGTTGCTGGATGCTGCTGAATCCGCAATGATGGTTGGTAAACACCAGACCGTCTTCGGAAACCACCACCCCCGAACAAAAGCCGCCGAAGCTCACTACAGCATCTGCAAGACAAAGCCTCTTCGGATTATATAGTTTCTTTACAGGCATCTGCAAGCCTAGTTGTTTCATCACTTGTTCTGTCTGTTTGTTCTTGCGAAGGTTTCCCAATAGCCACATTCCCTCGTCAGCAAATGCCTGCGACAAGCAAAGGGAGAGGATAATCATGGCGGTTAGTCTGAGTTTCATGTTATTATTTTTAGATTTATATATTCTATGATCAATCCGAGTGTCATTATTCGGTAATCAGCCTCAACTTTTTCGCTCCTACACGGGCTTTCAGCCATTTGCTAATTTTCTGTTTCTCGGCTGCAGACGGATGTCCGGTAAACTTCATCACAGCCAATGTCACCGTATCCGTTTTCATCGAATCCACCTGTACTTCAAGGGAATGAGCGATGGAGAGCGTAGTGACAGAAGGGTAAAGCACCTTCAATTCGGGCACTAGTGTACGGCTCAGTGCGTCGTACGTCCTATATTGCTCAAGCGTTGTCTCCAGTTGGGATATTTTCACTTTCTGCTCCTGAAGCCGCTGTTCGCTGTTCTTATAGAAGTCTTCCATCACCATAGCGCGAATAGAAGAGACATCTACCGCTGCATTATTCATGCCTTGCAATATTATCAGTTTCGTATCTTCAAGTTTATACTCTTTGAGTTTACTACGGGCTATGGAGATAGAAGCGTCCGGCACTTCAGGCCCAATCAGCACAACACGGAGTTCCTTATGTTCATAACTGATTTTTTTGTCAAGTACCTGTGTATTCTCAAATCCTAACTGTTCAGAAATAAACCGGTTGGCAGCCGCCTCGTAGAAGGTGCTCTTAATGATGCCATACGTCAGGTAGACAGCCGGACACATCGTCAGAATCACAATCAGAATGATATATTTGCGCACTGTCTTCTCACGGGTTTTATCCACAAACTCTTTCCGCTGGAAATGCATCACACGAACACCAAGGAAGGTAGCCAGACTGATAAATACAGAATTGATGAAATAGAGATAGAAGGCTCCTAAGAAATAAATCAGATTACCGGACGCCAACCCGTATCCTGCCGTACAGAGCGGAGGCATCAATGCGGTAGCAATGGCAACGCCCGGAATCACGTTTCCTTTTTCCTTGGTAGAAAGGGCTACTACGCCTGCCAAACCACCGAACAGTGCGATGAATACGTCATAAATAGTTGGTGAAGTACGTGCCAGCAACTCGGACTGTGAACCGGCAATAGGCGCAAGAAGAAAGAAAACAGCCGCTGTCGTCACACTGAAAGCGGTCGTAATAAGGAAACTCTTCAAAGAGCGTTTCATCAATTCGAAATCGTTCAGTCCGACAGAGAGTCCTACTCCCATAATAGGTCCCATCAACGGAGAAATCAACATGGCACCGATGATAACGGCAGTAGAATTTACATTCAGCCCGAGTGATGCCATAAAAATGGCAAAGATAAGAATCCATAAGTTAGCTCCTTTGAACTCTACTCCTTTGCGGATAGAATCAACTGTTGCCAGTTCGTTGTCCTTATCCTTTTTCAAGTCCAGATATTCGTTCAGGAAAGACCTGATAGCAAATTTATTACGTTCATCTGTCTTCATGATTGTTTCTTCTTTACAAATCGGTTAATAACAGGAATCTGGCTCAAAGGCAGGTCCCGCTTGATAATATAGCTTACAAACAGCAACAAGAGTAGGGTACGGAAAGCGAGCCGGAGTACAAGATGGGAAATTGGCACTTGTTCTCCAATCACATAAAGTACCGCTGCAAACAGCACATAAAGCCCGATGCTTTTCAGCTCATATTGAATCGGATATTTCTTCTGTCCCATCCAGTAAGACAACAGCATGATGGAGCCATATCCGGCAACGGAAGCCCAGGCAGAAGCAATATAGCCGTAAGTAGGAACCAGCAGAATATTCATCACTACGATAATGGCACAGCCTATCAGAGAGAAATAAGCTCCCCAGCGTGTCTCGTCCGTCAGTTTATACCAGAAAGAGAGATTGAAATAGATACCTTTACAGATTTCCGCAAGCATCACGATAGCCACTACTCCCAGCCCTTCCCAATATCCTTCCGCTACCAGAAAACGCAACAAATCGAGATAGAACATCACAGCAAGGAAAGCCAGCAACGAGAATATGAGGAAATATTTCATCGCAGCCGCATACATTTTCCGGTTGTCTCCTTCACGATCCTTGCCAAATACAAACGGCTCGTAAGCATAGCGGAAAGCTTGCGTAAACATCGCCATTACCATGGCTATTTTACTGGTAGCCGCATAAATACCCAGTTGCACCAACCCTTCTTGCCGGTCTTCGAAAAGGAACGGGTAAATCATCTTATCCACCGTCTGATTCAGAATGCCGACCAAACCCAAAATAAGTACCGGGAAAGAATAGACAACCATTCGTTTCAGCAATGCCCTATCCAGTTTGTAGGCAAAACCTCTCAGTTCAGGGATAAAGAAGAACATCTGGGCAATGGAGACTATCAAGTTACTGATAAAGATATAACCTATCAGATAATCGGGGTCATAGAACCATGAGACAGTTTCCGGACAATGTATACTCAGCCAAGGGCATAACAGTAAGAAAAACAGGTTCAGCCCGATTCCGCCAACAATGGAAAGCAGCTTGATAGCCGCAAACTTTATCGGTCGTTTTTTATAGCGCAGATAAGCGAAAGGAATGCACTGGAAAGAGTCTAAAGCCACCACAACAGCCATCATCGCTATAAATTCCGGATGATTGCCATAGTCCAGCAGATTGGAGATCGGCTGTAGGAACAACAAACAGAGAAGAACGAAAACCAACGATACCCCGCCTACCGACAATAGGGAGTTGGCATACACTTTCATCGGGTCTTCCCCCGATTTGTTGGCAAACCGGAAGAATCCGGTTTCCATACCGAACGTAAGCAGTACGAGCATCAGGGCAGTGAATGCATAAACATTCGATACGACTCCATACCCACCTGTGGAAGCCGGTAAAACTGCCGTGTACAACGGCACCAGCATATAGTTAAGGAATCGTCCGACAATGCTACTCAGCCCGTAAATTGCAGTATCTTTTGCTAATGATTTTAGTCCAGCCATGTTTGTTCAAGCAAGTTAATGATTTATATGGGATAATATTGCTCCATATTAATCGTTAAACAACGTTTTTTGGTTACCACTATACAGGCTACGCCCCAAATGCTTATAAGCGAGTTCAGTCACCTCACGACCACGAGGGGTACGCTTCATGAATCCTTCTTTAATCAGGAAAGGTTCGTACACTTCCTCAATGGTTCCCGCATCTTCTCCCAAGGCCGTAGCAATGGTAGTGATTCCCACGGGACCACCTTTGAACTTGTCTATGATGGTGCAAAGTATCTTGTTGTCTATCTCGTCCAAGCCATATCTGTCAATATTCAATGCTTCCAACGCAAACCGGGCGATTTCCGTATCGATAGAACCCGAACCTTTCACCTGAGCAAAATCACGCACACGGCGAAGCAAAGCATTGGCAATACGCGGTGTCCCACGACTGCGGGAAGCAATCTCCGACGCTGCACGTACCGAGCAGGGTACATCCAGTATGGATGAAGAACGGCGGATGATATTACTCAAAATATCATCATCGTAATATTCCAAATGCAGGTTTATACCGAAACGTGCACGAAGCGGGGCTGTCAGCAGACCGCTACGTGTAGTAGCCCCCACCAGTGTGAAAGGATTCAAATCTATCTGGATGCTACGTGCCGAAGGTCCCTTATCAATCATAATATCAATGCGGTAATCTTCCATGGCAGAGTAAAGATACTCTTCCACTACAGGCGACAGACGATGGATTTCATCTATAAAGAGCACATCGTTCGGTTCGAGACTGGTCAGCACACCTGCCAAGTCGCCCGGTTTGTCGAGCACCGGACCGGAAGTGACTTTAAAGCCGACACCCAATTCGTTGGCGATAATATTTGAAAGGGTTGTTTTTCCCAAGCCGGGAGGGCCGTGAAGCAGGACATGGTCGAGCGCCTCGCCACGCAGGCGTGCCGCCTTCACAAAAATGCGGAGGTTCTCCACCACCTTATCCTGTCCGCTAAAGTCTTCAAAGCTCAACGGACGGAGTGCGTTCTCGAAATCCCGTTCTTTTGAAGTAAGCTGATGTTCGCGTATGTTAAAATCTTCCTGTTCCATTTATTTCTTGAAAAGTAGGAGACAAAGATAGAGATTTACATTCATTTTCAGTATACGAAAGACGAAGAAAAACTCCAATCGGTATCCGGATTTCAAAATAACATAAAGAAAATCAATGAGGGCAACCGCATTTAATTTGATTCAAACCTGTGCGTTTTAAGCTAGACGGCGCGAAAATGAGCCAAATGATACAAGTTCCGATTTTCCCATATATTGTGGGAAAGTATTCCCTCATATTATGGGAAAACATTCCCGACTGCTTGGGAAAATATTCCCTCATTTTGTGGGAACAAATTCCCGTAATGCTTGGGAATATTTTCCCACAATATGTGGGAAAAAGAGAAGCTGTACTTCTCCGGTAATGGTTGACTAGTTGTTTCTTTATTCTTGTTATAGATTGACTGGCAAGGACACTGTGAGAAATGAAAATCAACAGAGGAGTGCTTGCAGATGTGCAAAAGCACATATGTCATCATCAATCAACGAATTGAATCCAAAAACGGCAAATTCGGAGAGTGAGGACAAACGCCTGCACTCACTCTGCTATCACACTTGCTCTCACAGCGAAAAGCACCATGAATAAAGGGATTGAGAAGGAAATGTGAGGGCATGAGGGTAAAAATGAAAAAAACTTCTATAGGGAAGAATTGCAAAAGCTGAATTCAAATGGACTGAAACGATATGACTGTATTACCCCATATAGTGAATTCATTCATTTCAGTATAGAAGTGAATATTTTAACGCCGGTTCGATATAAGCTTGTACTATTCCTATTCTCCTCCTTCCCGAAGGAGGGGAAACCATGCGGACGAAATTATATCGAACTTACGTTATTTTTAGCACGGTTTCCATAGAAAATAATAAAGAAAACAGAGACAAATCAATCTTTTATCTACCTTTGTATCATTCTATTTTAACTGAATTACAATGGTTCTAAATTACATTTGGATAGGATTCTTTGTCATCGCCTTTATTATCGCCCTTGCAAAAGTGATTTTTGGGGGAGATACGGAGATATTTACGGCTATTATGAACGCTACATTCGATTCTTCAAAAACAGCTTTCGAGATTTCTCTGGGGCTTACGGGAGTGCTGGCTCTTTGGCTGGGCATCATGAAAATTGGCGAGAACAGCGGATTGATTAATGCGCTGGCTCGCTTTCTTAGTCCGGTGCTTTGCCGGCTGTTTCCGGACATTCCTAAAGGGCACCCGGTGTTAGGGTCCATCTTCATGAATATGTCTGCCAATATGCTTGGCCTCGACAATGCGGCCACCCCGCTGGGGCTGAAAGCAATGAAAGAGCTGCAGGAGCTGAATCTGAAAAAGGACACGGCCTCCAATCCGATGATTATGTTTTTGGTGGTTAATACATCCGGCCTTATCATCATTCCTATCAGTATCATGGTATATCGCGCACAAATGGGGGCTGCACAGCCTACGGATGTATTTATCCCTATCCTGCTAAGCACTTTCATTTCCACCTTAGTAGGAGTCATAGCAGTCAGCATCGCCCAGAAAATCAACTTAATCAATAAACCTATTCTCCTTTTAACGGGCGTTATCTGCCTTTTCTTTTCCGGCTTGGTTTATCTGTTCCTAAGCGTTTCGCGAGAGGAGATGGGTACTTATTCTACATTGATAGCGAATATTCTGCTGTTCAGTGTCATCATCCTGTTTATCCTGACGGGAGTCAGAAAGAAAATCAATGTATACGATTCATTTGTGGAGGGAGCCAAAGAGGGATTTACGACAGCTGTACGCATCATCCCTTATCTGGTTGCCTTCCTTGTAGGAATTGCAGTGTTCCGCACTTCGGGAGCGATGGATTTTCTGGTAGAAGGCATCGGCTATGTGGTAGGCTTATGCGGAGTCGACACGAGTTTTGTAGGTGCATTGCCTACGGCACTAATGAAATCACTTAGCGGCAGCGGTGCGAACGGATTGATGATCGATACGATGAAAGAACTGGGACCGGATTCATTTGTAGGGCGTATGAGTTGCGTAGTTCGCGGAGCTTCAGATACCACATTCTACATTCTGGCCGTTTATTTCGGCAGTGTGGGTATCAGTAAAACCCGCAACGCCGTTACTTGTGGCTTGATAGCAGACTTCTCAGGTATCATAGCCGCCATCTTAATCAGTTATTTATTTTTCTTTTAAATCATAACGTTCAATTATGGCTGTAACTTATCAAACAGAAGGCATAAAAATGCCTGATATCAAGAAACGCGAGACTACGGAATGGATAAAAGCCGTAGCTGCTTCTTACGGGAAAAGACTCGGTGAAATCGCTTATATCTTCTGCTCCGACGAAAAGATCCTGGAGGTAAACCGTCAGTATCTGCAACACGACTACTACACGGACATTATTACTT